>Ga0187894_10005828_pt1 | contig 12356 bp, 8 predicted proteins | sample GBC1701081metaG_FD_136650 | JGI IMG/M metagenome (GOLD analysis project Ga0187894, IMG submission 136650) | White microbial mat communities from a lava cave in the Kipuka Kanohina Cave System on the Island of Hawaii, USA - GBC170108-1 metaG ... | reverse complement strand
CGCAGTTGCGCCCCGCGCATCCCGAAGAGATTTTCGAGGCGATGGGCGCGCACGCCGGAAGCCTGGGCGCGGTCGGCGTGACCAGATGGAAAATCCTCGCCGACAACGCGCTGCAAGGCCGCGCCAACATGACCACCGGCGCGAACGTTGACGACCATCATCTGCGCGGAGTCAACATCGCACGCGACATCAAAAACGCCGAGTGGGTTGACCTGCGCACCGTGGCCGAAGACGAAGGCTGTCCGAAATGCGACGGCGTGTTGCGCGTGGCGAAGGCGCTCGAAGTCGGCCACATCTTCAAACTCGGCGTGAAATACAGCGTCTCGATGGGCGCCACGGTGCTGAACGCCGACGGCAAGGGAGTCCCGATCGTCATGGGCAGTTACGGCATTGGCGTCGAGCGCGTTCTGGCCTCGGCGATCGAACTGCGCCACGACGAAGCGGGGATCATCTTCCCGATCACCATCGCGCCGTTCCAGGTCGTGGTCATACCGCTCAACGTTAAAGACGCGGATTTGAAAGCCACGGCGGACCGCATCTACGAAGAACTGAACAAAACAGGCGTCGAGGTTCTGTATGACGACCGCGATGAACGCGCTGGCGTGAAACTGAATGACGCCGACCTGGTCGGCTTCCCGTTCCAGATCAGGATCGGGCCGAAGAAACTGAAAGAGGGCAAGGTCGAATTTTACGACCGCGCGACCAAGGCATCGGAAGATGTGGGAGTGGATAACGCAGTGAGGTTGGCGAAAGGATGTATTGATGAGGCGTTGCGGAAGTTGAATGAGCAGCGGTAGGCCAGTAGAATCTCCACCGTATACACAGTAGCGCGCAAATGTTGGAGTCAACGAATGAACGAACCTAACCTCGTAAAACTCGATTCAGAAGACAAAGGCTCACAGAGTCTCACAGTTGATCCGGATGCCGACGAAAGCAATGGCGATTCAATCATAGCTCGTCTGGAAGTTCTGGCTGAGACAGATGATGAAACTTCACCAAACAGAAGAAATTCAAAATGAACCAGGACGCGGTGATGGTGCCAATTGGGGATTGGTCAAAGACTCGCTTAGCGAGTCTGAGCCGGAATGATCACGTGCGTGATGAATCGAAAGTCGGCAGCGGTTTTGGTAAGAAAGTAGTCAATTGGATTGGCCGCGAGCTTGTCTACCCCACCAATGTTCTGCACCTCGCCACCGAATGCTCGAACCGTGATCATAGCGCGGCATTTCCGATTGAGTTGCCGTCCTGGTTTATCAGACTGTTCACGCAACAAGATGATGTTGTGCTTGACCCCTTCCTCGGCTCGGGCACTACGGCAGTGGCTGCCAAACAGCTTAACCGTCACTACATCGGGATAGAGCTTAAACGCGAGTATTACGAGTTAGCGATTAAAGGGCTTCAAATCCCGGTTCAGCCGGAGTTGAACGATTTGAACGGCTCTGTCAGAGGGATAAAGAGAGTAAGTGCCCCGTAATAGATTCAGACGGCTATGGACGCGAAAACTCTTCGGCGGATCAATCAATACGTCAATGAAAACATTGATCTTTTTCACGACAAACGACTCAAGAAAATCAAAGAACTGAAACTCAACGATATTCTCAAGTGCAAGAATCCTTATCTTTTCAAAGCAAAAAACGTCAATTCTGCCTCAGAGATCGTTCTTTCAATTATCGAGGCGACCCTCTATGCCTCGGAGGAAGGATTGTTTGGGACGTTTCTCGAGGGGCTGGCGATCCTCGTTGCTGAGCTAACTTGCGGCGGACAGAAATCAGGGATTACAGGCGTAGACCTGGAATTGTTGCGGAATGAAGTGAGATATTTGGTTGCGATTAAGTCGGGGCAGAATTGGGGGAACAATAGCGGAAATATGAAATCCGAGTAGATTCAAATTCCGCCGACTTTGATCACCGCCGCCCCCCGTACCGCGTCGTGTTTGAGCGCGTTGAGCGCCGCATTCGCTTCGATCAGATCGAAAATCCGAACCTGAGTTTTAATCGGAATCTCCGCCGCCACGCGCAGGAAATCCAATCCATCCTGACGAGTATTGTTCGCCACGCTGCGGACGACGCGTTCGTGGTAGAGCAGTTGGTAATCAATCGGTGGAATCCGGCTCATGTGAATCCCGCCGAGCGCAACCACACCGCCTTTCTTCAAAACCTTCAGAGCCGAAACCACCAACTCGCCCGCGGGCGCGAAGATGATCACGCTGTCGAGCTTGATTGATGGCTCGTCATCGCTGCCGCCCGCCCACACCGCTCCGAGATCGTGAGCAAGCTGCCGATGCCGCGCGTCGCGAGTAAACGCGTAAACGTCCACGCCCCAATGGCGCGCGATCTGGATCGCGATGTGCGCCGCCGCGCCGAATCCGTATATGCCCAGCCGCTTGCCGTAGCTCGGGCTGGTGATGCCCGATAGACGCAACGACCGAAAGCCGATGATGCCCGCGCACAACAGTGGCGCGGCCTCTTCGTCGCTGAAAGCTTCGGGGATCGGATAGACGAAATCCGCTGGGGCGACCGCGTATTCCGCGTAACCGCCATTAACCAGCCATCCGGTGAACGTGGCGTTTTCACAAAGATTCTCTCTGCCTTCGCGGCAGTATTCACACGCGCCGCAAGTCCGATGCAGCCACGGAATGCCAACGCGGTCGCCGAGCTTGAGTCGCGTCACGCCTGCTCCGGCTTGCTCAACGCGCCCGATGATCTGATGGCCGGGAATGATGGGCAGAACTTGGCGCGGCAATTCGCCTTCGATGACGTGCAGGTCGGTGCGGCAGACACCGCAGACGCTGACTTTGACCAGGACTTGATTATCTCCAGGCTGTGGTTGCGGCGCTTCGGTGAGTTCGAGCGGATTTTGTTCGATGGACGCGATGGAACGAAGTACACAGGCTTTCATCTTGAGTCTTCTGTCTGCTGCGGTTATTTCCGTTTGTTCCGTGTTCTCTCTTTCCTTCGATCCGGCGTTACGACGGAGAAATCCACCAGATGCCGGTCAACATTGACCCGATCCACGCGCACCCGCACTCGATCACCGAGTTTAAACTTCCGCCCGCCGCCGCGCCCAACCAGCGCGTGGCGTCGCTCGTCGTAGAGATAGAAATCGTCGCCAAGCGTCGCAACCGGGACCAAGCCGTCGATGTAAAAATCGTCAAGCTCGACGAAAAAGCCGAAGTCGAGAACGTTGATGATCATTCCGTCGAACTCTTCTCCCAGGTGTTCGGCCATGAAGACGGCTTTGCGCCACTCATCAAGTTCATTTTCGGCGGCGTCCGCGGCGCGTTCGCGCTCGCTGGATTCTTCAGCGATCAGCTCGAGCTCGCCCTGCGGAATAGGCGTCGGGGCATTGCGCGGCTGTTTTTTCGATTTGGCGGGTTTGTCCGTATCACCCGCCCCGGTCGCTATCGCCCCCGGTACTGTACTGGCTGAGTCGCCAAGGCCCGGCGAGATTTTCAGCAGCGCTCGCAAGACGCGATGCACGATCAGATCGGGGTAGCGGCGGATCGGCGAAGTGAAATGCGTGTAAACAGGGGCGGCCAATCCGAAATGGCCGGCGTTTTGCGGCGAATACCGCGCGCGTTGCAGCGAGCGCAGCATCGAGTAAGCCAGCACGCGCTCTTCCGGCTTGCCCGCCAACTGATGCGACAGCCGCTGGTAGTCTTTTGAACTGACTCTTTCCACGGGAAAACCGTAACCGTATGCCGCGGCCAGTTCGGCGAATTCGATCACACGCTGCGGCTGCGGCTCTTCGTGAACGCGGTAGAGTGAAGAGACTTTCAACCGTTGCGCATGCCCGGCCACGGTCTCGTTCGCCAGCAGCATGAACTCTTCGATGATGCGGTGGGCGATGTTGCGGTCGGCGCGCAGCACGCCCGCCACGCGGCCTTCGTCGTCGAATTCAAAGACCGATTCGGGCAGGTTGAAATCAATCGCGCCGCGCCGCTCGCGCATCTTGATCAGGATGCGCGCCAGCTCCTCCATCGTTTTAAACAGGTCGAGCAGGCTGGCGTAACGCATCGCCAAATGCGGGTCGGCGTGTGTCAGCAACTTATTGACATCGGCGTAAGTCATCCGTTCATCGCTGCGGATGACTGTTTCACATAATTTGTAGCTGACCACGCGCCCGCGCCGGTCAACTTCCATCAGCGCCGACATCGTCAACCGGTCGACTTTCGGATTGAGCGAACAGATGCCGTTCGACAGCCGTTCGGGCAACATCGGGATCGCGCGTTCAGGGAAATAGACCGAAGTCCCGCGCAGCCGCGCTTCGTTGTCGAGCGGCTCGCCTTCACGCACGTAATAGCTGACGTCGGCGATGTGAACGCCGAGATGGAAATTGCCGTTGTCGAGTCTCTTCAAACTGATCGCGTCGTCGAAATCGCGCGCGGTCTCGCCGTCAATCGTCACTGTCGGCGTTTCGCGCAGATCCAAACGACCGGCAATCTGATCTTTCGTGACGATGGGCGAAACGGCTTCGGCGTTTTCGATGACTTCATCCGGGAAGATGTGCGGCAGGTCGTGTTTGTAAATTACGATCTGAATGTCCATTCCGGGCGCGTCGCTCGACGCGCCGAGGTGTTCGATGACGCGCCCTGTCGGATTACGATGCGCCGCCGAGGAGTTTGGATAACCAGTCACTTCGACCAGGAGGATCCAGCCGTCAGCCAGATCGGCCACGGACTTTCTATCAACCTCGATGTCGAACGGGAACTTTTCGTCGAGCGATTCGACCCATGATTCGCGGAATCCGCTCTGCAACCGTCCGACGATCCTCAACTGGCCGCGCCGCAAAATCATTTCGACTTTCGCGTAGCGTTCAGGCGCGCGGGAGCGCTCGCGCTGATGTGTGGAGACGCTGGCGATCACGCGGTCGCCGTCGAACGCGCCGTTCAGATCCTCAGGCTCGACGCGGATTCGCCCTTGCGAGCGTTGTTCAACGTCATCCGGAATAAAACTGATCGTTTTGCGGCGGCGCTGGCGGATCACGCCGAACATCGCTTTTTGAGAATTGGACAGGCGGAACCCCTGCCCGTAACGGCGCAGCAGCCCCACGCTCTGCAAGCGGTTGAGCATCTCTTTGAGCGCTTTCTGCTCCGTGCGATTCAGTTCGAGCAGTTCGGCCAAATCGCGGGCCGACAGGCCCTCGGGCGCGTGGCGCAGCTCTTCGATGACGGCGCCAATGTCCGGCGCGGCCGCTGTCTGGTTAATCTGGTTTCGACGACTCATAGCGAAAGGATAACGGAACGGCGCCGCGAGCGGTAGCGACCGTGTCTCGCGTAGTATAGCTCTTGTCAAGACTGGTCAAACCAACTTATAAATGCCATGTCAGAGATGTCGCTGACGCCGTATCGTGTAATCCGCAAACTACAATCAGGACGTTCGCTATGACCAGGAAGATCAAACTCGCAATTTGTCTCGCCGCATCCTTAGGGTTGTCCACAGGGTTATGCGGGGCGCTGTTTGACGGCGCCTTCATCCATTTCACATCCGCGCAGACCCGGCGCGTTGATTTCCGGCGCGACATCGAGCCGATCTTTCGCGCGAGCTGTTATCAGTGCCACGGCGAAAAGAAGGCTTCAGCGCAACTGCGTCTGGACAACAAACAACTGGCCATGAAAGGCGGAATCTCCGGCGCGATCATCGTCTCGGGAAACAGCAAAGACTCGCGTCTAATGAAACGCATCCTCAGTGAAGGGGGCGAAAGCGATGAAGCGCGGATGCCCCTCGGCGGGCCCCCTCTCAAGGCGAATCAGATTGAGCTTATTCGCAAATGGATTGATCAAGGCGCAGTATGGCCCGACGGGGCGACTCGCGCGAGGGGCGACGGGGCGAATGAATTACCCAGGCACTGGGCTTTTGTTAAACCAGTTCGCCCGGCTGGGCCGCAAGTCAAAAACAAAACCTGGGGGCGCGCGCCGATTGATGACTTCATTCTCGCCCAACTTGAAAAACAGGGCCTCGCGCCGTCGCCCGAAACCGACAAGGTCACGTTGATTCGCCGCCTCAGTCTTGATTTGACCGGATTGCCGCCGGCTATTGAAGATGTTGACCGGTTCGTTGGCGACAACAGCCCGGACGCTTACAACAAACTGGTTGATCGCCTGCTTGCCAGCCCGCATTACGGTGAACGGTGGGGGCGCTGGTGGCTCGACGCGGCGCGTTACGCCGACACCAATGGGTTTGAAAAAGACCGCGCGCGCTCGATCTGGCCATACCGCGATTGGGTGATCAACGCGTTCAACAAAGACCTGCCGTTCGACCGGTTCGCGATTGAACAATTGGCGGGTGATCTGCTGCCGCAGTCCACGCTCGACAACCAGGTGGCCACCGGGTTCCTGCGCAACTCGATGCTCAACCAGGAAGGCGGCGTTGACCCCGAACAGTTCCGCGTCGAAGGCGTCATTGATCGCGTTGACGCAGTCGGCAAAGCCTTTCTCGGACTGACGATCAGTTGCGCTCAATGCCATAACCACAAATTCGATCCGATTGCGCAAACGGAGTACTACCGCTTCTACGCGTTTCTGAACAACGACGACGAGCCGGCGATGGATATCCCCGACGAAAAGATCGCCGGCAATCGCGGGGAGATTCTGTCGAAGATCGCGAAGATCGAAGACGATCTGATCGCCGGAGACGCCGAACTGCCGAAACGTATGGCCGCGTGGGAAGATCGCGTCCGCAACTACGATATAACCTGGACGCCGATTAAAGACGGCGAAATCTTCGCCGCGTTCGGCGTCAAGTTCGACAGGCTCGAAGACGGCTCGTTCATCGCCAAAGGCGACAATGCGACGACCAACAACTACATCGTCAAGGCGAGGACGGACCTGAAAGAGATCACGGGCGTGCGCGTGGAATTTCTGACCGATCCGAATCTGCCACGCGGCGGGCCAGGGCGCGCTCCCGACGGCGGTTTTTACTTCAGCGAATTTTCCGTCGAGGCGGCGCCCATCGGTAAGCCAGACGCAGTCGAGAAGGTCACGCTCGTCAATGGCGCCGCCGATTTTGAACTGCCCGATTCGCCAGCGAAGAACGTCATTGATGGGAACCTCAAAACTCACTGGTCGAGCGACGCCGGGCCGGTCAGGCGGAATCGGAGCCGCCAGTTCGTGTTTGAAACGCGGAAGAGCGTCAGTTACGGCAACGGCGCCACTCTGACTTTTCAGCTGGCGCAGAAGAGAGACGACACGATTGACACTGAGCAGCGGCAGCCGAACATCGGACGTTTTAGGATCTCGATCACTGACGCGCCGAATCCGAAGGCCGATCCGCTGCCCGCGTCCGTGCGCGGTATTCTTTCGATTCCGCCCCGTCAGCGCGCGAACGAGCGGCAGCGCGAGGTCTTCAGCTTCTACCGCACGATAGACCCGGCGTTCGTCGAAGCCAACAAAAAGATTGATGAGTTGATGAGGGAATGGCCATACGGCCCGACAACGCTGGCTCTCACCTCTCGCGAGGTTCCGCGCGAAACGCGCATCTTCAAACGCGGCGATTGGAAGCGCCCCGGCGACGCCGTCAGTCCGGGCGTGCCCGCCGCGCTTCACCCTTTCCCGAAAGACGCGCCGCCGAACCGGCTCGGTTTGGCGAAATGGGTCGTGGACAAAAACAACCCGTTGACCGCGCGCGTGATCGTCAACCGCATCTGGCAACAGTATTTCGGACAGGGATTAGTGACGACGCCGGAAGATTTCGGCTCGCGCTGCGAGCGTCCGTCTCATCCCGAATTGCTCGACTGGCTCGCGGTCGAGTTCATCGAAAGCGGCTGGAGCGTCAAACACATTCACCGATTGATTGTTAACTCAGCAACATATAGGCAATCGTCGAAAGTTACGCCGAAGCTGTTGGAGGTTGATCCGTACAACCGATGGCTGGCGCGCGCGCCGCGAATCCGCGTCGATTCAGAGATCGTGCGCGACCTGGCGTTGGCCGCGAGCGGGCTGTTGAGCAAAAAGATCGGCGGCCCGAGCGTCTTTCCGCCGCTGCCGGCGGGCGTGATGGACCTGGCTTATGGCGGATTCAGATGGGAGAACGCGACGGGCGATGACCGTTACCGCCGCGGAATGTACACGTTCTGGAAGCGCACCGTACCCTATCCTTCAATGGCGGCCTTCGATTCGCCGAACGGCGATTTCTCCTGTACGCGCAGAGTCAGATCGAACACGCCGCTGCAGGCGCTGACGACGTTGAACGACACGATGTTTGTGGAAGCGGCGCAGGCGCTGGCTCTGCGGGTATGGAAAAATGGCGGCGCCGATGATCGCTCCAGGATGATCTACGCGTTCAGGCTGTGCGTGAGCCGAGAGCCTGATCAATTCGAGCTGCGGAAGCTGACGGAGCTGCTCGAAGATCAGAAGAAATATTTTGAGGGGCGCACGTCGGCAGCGGTCTACGTGACGGCGATGGATTTGAACAAGATTCCCGAAGATGTTGATCTGCACAAAGTCGCGCCGTGGACGATGGTGGCGCGCGTGCTGTTGAATATGGATGAGACGATCACGAAAGAATAAAATTGAGGCGCTCACAGCGCGAGGCCATTGGATATCGGATATATGTACGGAAGGAAAAGAAGGGATCACGATGAACTACAACGAAGAGATCAAAATTGAAGCAAGAAGGCTCTTAACTCGCCGTTGGTTTTTCAAGGAATGCGGAATCGGATTAGGTTCGCTGGCGTTCGCTTCGTTGCTCGACGACAAAACCCTCGCGCAATCCGCAATCAGCCACAAGCAAGGGCCGCAATCCGCAATCCAGAATCCTCTTGCGCCGAAGCAACCGCATTTCAAACCGAAGGCCAAGCGCGTGATCTATCTGTTTATGGCCGGCGGCCCGTCGCAGTTCGAGACGTTCGATTACAAACCATCGCTCGCCAAATACAACGGCAAACCCGTGCCGCAGGAGTTCGTCAAAGATCTCAACTATGCGTTCATCAGGCCGGACGCGGGTCTGTACGCTTCGGAGTTGAAATTCGCGCAGCACGGACAATCGGGGACGTGGGTGTCTGAGGCTTTGCCCTATACGTCGCGGGTAGTTGACGACATAGCCGTCGTCAGATCGGCGATGACCGACGCGATCAATCACGCTCCGGCGCAGATTTTTATGAACACCGGCTCGGTGCAGTACGGGCGTCCGAGCGTCGGCGCGTGGGTGACCTACGGGCTTGGCAGCGAGTCGCAGGATTTGCCGGCGTTCGTCGTGATGTCTTCGGCGGGCGGTTTGAGTGGCGGCAGCTCGAATTTCGGCTGCGGCTTTCTGCCCACGATCTATCAGGGCGTGGCTTTTCGCAAAAGCGGCGACCCGATCCTCTCGCTTTCAAACCCGCGTGGCGTTACGCCCGAAATGCAGCGTAAATCGCTCGACGCGCTGAAGGCATTGAACGAGCGTCATCTGGAATTGACGGGCGACCCGGAGATCGCCACGCGCATCAACTCGTTCGAGATGGCTTACCGGATGCAGACCTCGGCGCCGGAGCTGATGGACGTCTCGAAAGAGTCGAAAGAGACGTTGGAGATGTACGGCGCGACTCCGGGCAGGGCTTCGTTCGCGATGAACTGTCTGTTGGCGCGGCGGCTCGTCGAACGCGGGGTGCGCTTCATTCAGCTCTTCCACGAAGCCTGGGATCATCACAGCGAAGTCGCGAAAGGCGTTCGCGGCCAATGCAAACAGACCGATCAAGCCGTAGCGGCTCTGATCAAGGATTTGAAACAACGCGGATTGCTCGAAGACACGATCGTCGTGTGGGGCGGGGAATTCGGCCGCACGCCGATGGTCGAAAGCAACGCGGACGCCGGACGCAGCCTGGGCCGCGATCACCACAACAAGGCTTTCTCGATGTGGCTTGCCGGCGGAGGCGTCAAACCGGGCGTCACGTATGGCGAGACCGACGAATTCGGTTTCAACGTGGCCAAAGACCCGGCGCACGTTCACGACCTGCACGCGACGGTTCTGCATCTGCTCGGATTCGACCACACGAAATTGACTTATCGTTTTCAGGGGCGCGATTTCAGATTGACTGACGTACACGGCAACGTGGTTGAAAAGCTGCTGGCGTAGCGGCGCCGCGCCTCTCCATCCCGTTATTTTCGGGTTGATCTTTTTCGGCTTCCTTGTTGCTTTCTTTGCGCCTCAGCCGCGTTTGTCCGATACCTTCAGGGTGGCTGGACTTTCACCCGGCGAAGCGGCTCGGCGCCAACGCTCTCCGAATTGAGCCCGCTGCGTTCGACATAGAGATGTTGCTTGCGGCGGATGTGTTTGGGTTGGGGCGGGAGTTCGACCGGTTGGCCGCTCTCCATTACCTCGATCACCGCGTCTTCGGCCTGGCTCAACGCGGATTTCACATCTCCCGCGCTGTCGGGTTGAGCGGCGGCGAAATAACCGCGCAGGAAATTTTCCATCTGCTCCGAGGTGTTGTTACGAACGACGCTGATCTCCGCCTGCGGCCCGCGCCCACTGCGCAATTTCTTGGACAAGCGCCGCGCGTGCGGCCTCAACGTGAGCAGCACGTCCGCGGCGTCGGCTTCGTTGACTATCTCGGCGGGGACGTCTGCGTCCCCTATGGCCTGGGCCAGGCGGTCGCGGCTGAGCGCGTAAGGGAAGATGCGCAGTTTGCGCCTGCTGGCGCGTGGAGTATAGCTGCTGTCCCGGGCGCCTTTTGCGCGGCGGGAATCCGCGCCGGAGCGCCCGAAAGGTTGAGGCGCCGCGGATTCGGTGATCGTGACTTCGCCGGACGCGCGGCGTTCGCGCAATTCGGCGCGCGGGATCAGACCTCGCAGTGTTTCGTCAACCGCGACGGCCACGTCGCGGTGAACAGCCAGACGGTCTCTCTGATGAATCTCAATCAACACCTCGAACGTGGGCGGAGCTTTGCGTTCGAGCACTGTCTTCTGCGTCCCGCGCCGCCGCGCCTCTTCGTCTGACAAGGTCACTGCCTGAATCCCCCCGATGAGGTCTGAGAGCGTGGGGTTCGATACCAGGTTATCGAGGGTGTTGCCGTGGACCGTGGCGATCAATTGCACGCCGCGTTCGGCGATGGTGCGCGCCGCCAAGGCTTCCTGTTCAGTCCCGATCTCGTCAATTACAATCACTTCAGGCATGTGATTTTCGACAGCCTCGATCATCACGGCGTGCTGGTTTTCAGGCGCTGGCACTTGCATGCGCCGCGCGCGCCCTATGCCCGGATGCGGCACGTCGCCGTCGCCCGCAATCTCGTTGGAGGTGTCCACGACGATCACGCGCTTTTCAAAGTCATCCGCGAGCACGCGCGCGGCCTCCCGCAGCAATGTCGTTTTCCCGACGCCCGGACGGCCCATCAACAGTATGCTCCGGCCCGATTCGACCAGATCGCGAACGATGTCCACTGTCCCGAAGATCGCGCGCCCCACGCGGCAGGTCAGGCCGACAATCTCGCCCAGGCGGTTGCGGATCGCCGAGATTCTGTGCAGCGTGCGCTCGATGCCCGCGCGGTTGTCGCGCGTGAAATGACCGGCGCGGCTCTCGGCGTAATGCAAGTCCTCGCGCGTCACGACTGAGTTGTTGATGTAAACGGCGCGCCCCGGATAACGCGCCTCCGGTTGGCGTCCGAGATCGAGCACGATCTCTATGAGCGATTCGAGACCTTTTTCTCGAATGATCGCCTCGCGGATGTGCGGCGGCAATACGTCAAGTAATAGGTCTAGATTGTCTACCGAAACCACCTCGCTCTCGGTCAGCGCCGCAGCCATTGTTGGCCCCCCGCGGAGTCGGTGGATTTCAGCGCAACCGATTCGAACCGCTGCCAACTAACCTGTTCGTCGGGGCAGGTAACATCGCTTTCATCGCGCAATTTTGCGGCTGAGGCGATAATTAACTCCAGGTCATGAGAAATTTCGCGGCACGAAAGGCAAATCATCAAATGCGTCCGTACCTGTGCGGTTTCTATGTCATTCAACAATCCGTCGTGAAAATCGCTTAGTAATATTACGTTCTTTGTACAATTCATGATCAATATAAAGTGACTGTCAGTCTTGTAGTGTCGCCGAACATTCGTAAACGCAGTGAATGAATCATGCACGTGCCGTGCAACCAATGCGCGCGCGAGGGCGCATATAAGCGAAATAATCAAAAAGGCCCTTCTGCTTAACCTAATCAGAAGAGCCTTTGATAACTGAAAACAGGCCGTGATCATCGTTTCGGCCAGCGGAAAGGAAAATGTAGGAAAGGAAAATGGAGGATTTGTTATTTTCCTTTCCTACATTTTCCTTTCCGCTGGATTGGATGGCCGAAACGACGATCACGGCCTCTGAAAACGCAGCCTGTGGTTTTGGATGGCTGGAATGACAAATATCAAATGACAAATGGAAAATGAAATTTACCGCAGAATTT
>Ga0187894_10005827_pt1 | contig 12358 bp, 5 predicted proteins | sample GBC1701081metaG_FD_136650 | JGI IMG/M metagenome (GOLD analysis project Ga0187894, IMG submission 136650) | White microbial mat communities from a lava cave in the Kipuka Kanohina Cave System on the Island of Hawaii, USA - GBC170108-1 metaG ... | reverse complement strand
GTTCGGAGTGTAAGTCCTCTCGGTCAGCAAGGGCTGCCGTCCGTCCAGGTCGGCGCCGGAGATGGAGATGCGGTATCTGATCTTCGTCTCGCTCATCACCTCACGCTCGAATCGTTCCCGCAGCCCGGGCTGGCCGCCCGGCCCACTCGACCCGCCTGATTGGATGTAGGTCTTCGTTTGCAGACAGAAGGCGCCCTTCTGTTCGTTGAAGAAGGTGTAATTCGGGATCAGATCGACCGTGAAGTTGTAGACGACGCCGGTCTTGAAAATTCCCCGCCCGCCGAAGAGCCATTGGTTGGATTTCTGCGCTCCATCCGGCTCCGGTTCCACCGAGCCCTTGTGAACGCGCATGCCCAGAGCGCCGGTGAACCCATGGCTGGGTCGTTCGGGATAGACGGACGGGAACGGCGAATAGGAGCCGTCAACGGGAAAGCGGATCGAATATTTCAAACGGATGCCGACAGGATTGCCTTTTTCCGAGAGCAGAGGCTCGTCATTCCAGCTCACGATCTGCGCGCGGATGACCTTGTATTCGCCTTCGACAACGTTCTGGTTCCATTCCTGCGGCGTCGCCCAGGCTTGGGACTGATTGGCGCCCTCGGCCTGCGCGCCTTCGGTCTTGGAACCGGAAGGATCGCCGGAAGGATCGGAGGACTGCGGTCTGATCAGCCACCCGATCACACGTTGAAAGCTCTTGCCGCTCGTGTCACGTCCTCGCGCCAGCACGCGGAAAGGCTGATCCGGCGTGTCCACCAGCAACGTGAAGTTGTGCGGGTCCGAATAATCTCGCTGGCGGAACTTGACCGGCGCGATCAATTCGCCCTGGTCGTTGATCAGCCGGAATTCGATCGTCTCGATGTTGTAACCCGACGCGTAAATCTGCGCCTGCTGCCGCGCGCGTCGAACCGGCTGAAACCTGTCCATCGAATGGACTCCGTTGCGCCCGAAGAATTGAATGCAACAGACATGAAGCTCGCCCTGCGTAGTGACCGAAGTCGTAAATCTGCCCGATCCGAACAGGCGAATCTTCCACCTGCCGGGCCTCGGATCCCACATCAGGATCGAGCGCCTCTCTTTGGTATTGGTGATCGCGAGGTTGGGCATGTCCAAAGGGAGCGGTCGGTCGGAAGGCGTGATGACCGTCCAATTGATGTCTCCGGCGTATTGAAGATTGAACTGCAACTTCCAAACGCCGACCTCGACCGGGATTTCGATCTCGCGGGTCTGCGCCGCAAGCTCGCCCGATTGGATCAAAATGTATTGCGCGTTTGGGTCCTCCTGCGCGGAGGCGCCTGACGTGCCCTGCGCGTAAGCTCCTGACGACATGGACGCCGAGCAAACCATGATCACCGCGAAGACAAAAAGCGACTTCAGATCTGCGTTCAGAAACATACGACAAAATCCTTGCTGAATCGGAAACAATTATATTTCAACACAAAGGGACAAAGGATCAAAGGGGCGGAGGTAGAATGAGGGAAAGAAATATTGGTGGTTGCATTTAAACTTCAAACGCCATAAAGTCTGCGCCATCTTTGCTGTCCCAGTTTTGGGCGTTTTGGATTGAGCATCGGAAATCTGAAATTGCCATCAATGAAAAGGCCGTGTTAAATTGCTAGGCGGCGTCCCGCACGACCGAACGCCTTAATCAGAGCAAGGAAAAGGAGAGGCCCGTATGTCATCCAGAGTTCTGATTGCCGATGATGATCGCGACGCCCGCGTGCTGTGGTCTGCCGTAGCCGAAGCTGAGAACCTGACGGTTGTTGAAGCTGAAGACGGACGCGAAGCGATCAGGGCGCTGAAAGAGAATCCTGACTTTGCGCTGGTCATCACGGACGTAATGATGCCGTTTCTTGACGGATACGAAGTGCTCAAATTCATCCGCGAAGACGAGCGGTTGAAACATTTGCCGGTGATCGTTTCGACTTCCGACCGCACGACGCGCGGGCTGACCGGCGTCCCGGCTGATGACAGGACGTTTTTCGTCAACAAGGCTTCGGGGCTGGACAATATGCGGCGCGGCGTCGTAACCGCGCTCGGCGGATAATGTCCGGCAAATCGCCGGTTCGCCGCCCGGTCCTTCCCGGCGGCGCCTCACTTTACAACCGGCTTTCGGATCGAGCGATGGCGCCGCCGCTGACTCGGACGCAGGGAAGGACGATGAAGCGTCCATCGAAATGCTAGTTGCCCACATTGCCCGGCCAGAGAACGGCTGACTGGGCTGGCGGAAAAACAATCTCATAATCCTGACTTTCAAAACGGCTTCTTGCGGACCCAGACTTTTCACCCCTAAGCTGTGAACAATGAACTTCGAGAGATTCCACAAGCGCTTTGCGGCTCACTTCTGATTTCCGGCCCCTGATTTCCGGCTTGAAGCGGCGGCAATCCCCGCCGAGGTGGAGATAGGAATAATGATTACGAATGAACGCGTTGAAAAGCCTCAACGCACTGTGCTCATTGTAGACGACACTGTTGAAGATCGATACATTTACCGCCGCTATCTGGTTCAGGACGAGGAGTGGCGGTACCGTGTGCTGGAAACCGAGACTGGCGAAGAAGCTCTCGCGCTGTGTCGCGAGTCACAGCCGGATTGCATTCTGCTCGATTACCGGTTGCCAAACCTCAACGGGCTGGAAGTCCTTGCGGCGCTCGCCGGGGATTATGAAGAAGCGATCTGCCCGGTGGTCATGTTGACAGCGGAGGAAGATATCGCCGTCGCCGTCGCGGCGCTCAAATCAGGCGCGCAGGATTATCTCAACAAAAACACGCTCACCGCGGTTGACCTGACACACGCGGTCAACAACGCCGTCGAGCGCGTGGCGCTGAGGCGCGAGAATGCGGGTCAGCGGCGCGCGCTCCTTGAACAGAACCGCAAACTGGAAGAGGCGCTCGCCGCGAGTTCGCGGGCCGAGGAGATTCTCAGGCGATATGAACTGCTTTCGGAGCGGGCGCGCGACATCGTCCTGCTGATGCGCCGGGACGGGCGCATCGTCGAAGCCAATCAGGCCGCCATCACCGCTTACGGCTATGACCGCGAGACGCTGCTCGAGATGATCATCTGCGATCTCCGCGCGCCGGGCACGTTACCGGACCTGGCCTCGCAGATAGCGGGGGCGGACGCGGGCGGCGTCCTGTTTGAGACACGGCACCGGCGCAAAGACGGCAGCGAGTTCCCGGTTGAAATCAGCGCCGCCGGCGCGGACTTCGCCGGCGAACGGATGCTGCTCAGCATCATTCGCGACATCACGGCGCGCAAGCAGGCCGAGGATGCGTTGCGCGAAAGCGAAGAGCGTTATCGCATCGTCGCTGAAACAGCCTCCGACGCCATCATCACCGTGGACCAGGAGGGCGCGATTCTCCTCGTCAATCGGGCGGCGGAGAAGATCTTCGGGTACCCGGCGAGCGAACTGCTTGGCCAGGAGTTGACCATGTTGATGCCCGACCATCTGCGCGAGCCGCACCGCGCGGGACTCAGCCGCTACATCGAGACCAGTCAGCGGCGCGTTGCCTGGGAGGGAATGGAGATGGTGGCGCGGCATCGGAACGGGAAAGAGATTCCCGTGGAGGTCTCTTTCGGCGAGTTCAGCAAGGACGGCCACCACGTCTTCACAGGGATCATCCGCGACATCACCGAGCGCAAACGCATCGAGCAGGAACGCAACCTGTTGTTGCGGCGCGAACAGCAGGCGCGACAGCTCGCCGAAGACGCCAACCGCGCCAAGGATGAATTTCTCGCCGTCGTCACGCATGAATTGCGTTCGCCGCTCAACGCGATGCTCGGTTACGCCCGCATCCAGTGCCTCAAGCGGCAGATTGACCCCGAAGACGCGCGGCGAGCTTTCGAGACGATTCGCCGTAATGGCGAACGGCAGAAGGTGATGATCGACGACCTGCTCGATACGGCCCGCATCATCACCGGCAAGCTGAGGATCGAAGCCACGCCGGTTGATCTTGCCGGCGTGATCAACGACGCGATTGAGACGGTACGCCCGGCGGCGGACTCGAAACTGATTCTGCTCACGTCGAACCTCGAGTCGCGGACCGGGCAGGTCACGGGCGACGCCGAGCGGCTGCAACAGGTCGTCTGGAACCTGCTCTCCAACGCCGTCAAATTCACGCCCGAAGGCGGGCGGGTGGAAGTGACGCTCGAACGCCTGGGGCCTCGCGTGACGCTCAACGTGAGCGATACTGGCAAGGGCATCGAGCCCGAATTCCTGCCCCGCATCTTTGACCGCTTCACCCAGCAGGACACGTCGCATTCACGCCGTTATAGCGGCCTGGGATTGGGGCTGTCCCTGGTCAAGCAACTGGTCGAGATGCACGGTGGTGAGATCAAGGCGACGAGCGCGGGCGAAGGACAAGGCGCGACTTTCACCGTTACGCTGCCAGCTATGGCGGACAAGGAGACAAGGAGACAAGGAGACAAGGAGACAGGGGGACAAGGAGAATTACCCTGTCCCCCTGTCCCCCTGTCTCCTTGTCCCCCTGTCCCTCTGTCTCCCGCTCTCCCACTCTCAAGCGTGGGCGTGCTGATAGTGGACGACGAGGAGGATGCCCGCACGCTGGTCTCGAAGGTGCTCGAAGACAGCGGCGCGAACGTAGTGGCCGTCGGCTCAGCCACTGAAGCGTTCGCGATGATCGTCGAACCGCCGCAACCGAATTGGCCCGACGTGCTCGTCTGCGACATCGGGATGCCGGAGGAAGACGGCTACAGCCTGATGCGCCGGATTCGCGATTGGGAGCGGGGACGAGACCTTCATCTGCCATCTGTCGCGCTGACCGCTCTCAACCGCGCCGAAGACCGGGTGAACGCGCTCGGGGCCGGTTACAAAATGCACATCGCCAAACCCTTCGAACCGGAGGAGGTGGTTACCGTTGTTAAAAGCCTGGCCACTTGCGGCAAGAAATCGGGAAACCATCGTAGAAGAAAAATGAATACTGACTGAATTCAAAATGTAGAGGATCGGCGATCGAGGATTGAAGATCGAAGATCGAGAGCCAGCGCTGACGGAAAATTTTTGAGGCGTAATCGTCTTTCATTTTCCATTTGCCATATTACGTTTGTCATCTGCCATTGCGTGTCTCGCGCAGTTCCGGCAATGGAAAATGAAAAACGTAATATGACAAATGGAAAATGAAAATACTTCAAAGTCTTTGCCTGACTGCCTAGCCTTGTGCGCGATGACGCGATCCTCAATCCTCAATCCTCAATCCTCAATCTTCCCCTCCTTCGTGGTTTTATTTTTCCTGAAAGCCGTATACCCTAATAGGCTCCGGATGAGCTTTCCCGAATTGGCCACAGGCGCAAGATCGGCGTATTGGCCGTCATCAATGAGCTGAAGCAGCAACGCATGTATCTGATTGACGGTAACAACGTGATCGGTCAGCGGGTTGGATGGCACCGTGACAAACCCGGTTCACGGCGGCGGTTGATGCAGGATCTGGCGCGACTGATCCGGGCGAAAAAGCTCCGTCTGACCGTCGTCTTCGACGGCGCGCCCGACCCGCAATTTCCCGATGGATCCGGTTATCGCGGCGCCAGAATATTCTATGCGCGCCAGGGATCCGACGCCGATGCGCGCATCATTGAGATGGTCGAGGCCGAGCGGAATAAAAAAAATCTGGTTGTAGTGACTTCGGACAGAAAGCTCGCATCACGCGTCAGCGCGTGCGGCGTTCGCGTGATGCGATCTGGCGAATTCCGCCGGATTTTGGACGAAGGGATGCTGGACGAAGCCGTCAGCGCCGCGCCCGATGAACAGCCCGACATAAAGGACGACGAGACAAACGAATGGCTGCGCTATTTCGGCGTTGAAGAGTCCGATGATCAATAAGAGACAGAGGGACGGAGGGACGGAGGGACGGAGGGACAGAGGGACAGAGGGATTTAACACTCTGTCCCTCCGTCCCTCCGTCCCTCTGTCTCCCTGTCTCCCTGTCTCCCTGTCCCCTTGTCCCCCTGATTGACTCCCCCTCGATAATCGGCATAATTTCCCTGACCACGTTTAGCCCCCTTTGGCTACTGAGGAATTTCTATAATGGCCAGACAAGATTTTCGATATTTGACGTGGCGGCAAGCCCCGTTCAAACGCGTTTATTACCACGCGACTTCGCGTGTCATTCTAGCTCCTCTGTTGATCATCGGACTGATCCTGATCGGAGTTCTCTTCTACTATTACAGCCGTTACAGCGCGATCATAGACGCCGGGTTACGCGGAGACATCTTCGTGCGATCGTCGGGCATTTACGCCGCGCCGCTCACCCTTCGCAACAACGCGGGAACCCGCATGAACGACGTGATAGCCCACCTGCGGAAGGTCGGTTATCAACAGGGCGGGCCGGTCGAGAACGACAAGCGCGGATACTATTCCTTGCGCAATAACGTGATGGATGTCTACCCCGGCAGCGACACCAGGATTGACGGCGAAAAGGCTTTTCCGAACCTCCGCGTAACCTTCGGCAGAAACGGCGAGGGCATCCAGAACATCGTTGATATGGACAATCAGCAACGGCTGGGCCAAGCGCAGATCGAGCCGGAATTGATCTCGTCCGTGGTCAACCAGGAGCGCGAAAAACGTAAAATCATCGAATACAAAGACCTGCCAAAAACGCTGGTTGACGCCATCACCGCGGTCGAGGACCGCCAGTTCTTCGAGCATTCGGGCATCAACTGGCGCGGCATTCTGCGCGCGCTCTACCGCGATTACCAGGCGGGCCAATTGAAGGAAGGCGGCAGCTCGATCACGCAACAACTCGTCAAAAACTTCTTCCTCAAACCCGATCCCACATTGAAGCGAAAACTCTCCGAAGCCTACATGTCCGTCATCCTCGAACAGCGGCTTAGCAAGCAGGAGATCATGTCGATGTATTGCAATCAGATCTACCTGGGCCAGCGTGGAGGGTTTTCGATCAACGGGTTTGGCGAAGCGGCTCGCGCCTATTTCGGCAAAGATATCTCTCACCTTTCGGTTCAAGAATCCGCGCTGCTGGCGGGGATCATCCGAAGCCCGAACCACTATTCGCCCTTCTCGCACGAAGAGCGGGCGCGCGAGCGCCGCAACATGGTTCTGGAGATCATGGTCGAGGCCGATAAGATCACGCGCGACCAGGCCACCGCCGCGAAAAAAGCCCCGCTCGGCGTCGTGGCCGGCAGATCAGGAATGGTGGACGCTTCGGACGCGCCTTATTTCATTGACTACCTGACGCGCCAATTGGAAAGCCAGTATGACGAACGCGGCGGCAATCTGCGGTCGCTGCGCATCTATTCGACGATAGACCTGGAATTGCAGCACGCGGCGTACCAGGCGGTCTCGAAAAATATGGTCGAGGTCGAAGGGTTGCTGTCCAAGCGCAAGAAAGGCACGATGGGGCTGCAAGCGGCGATGGTGGCGATGAACGCGAAGACCGGCGAGATTCTGGCGATGGTCGGCGGCCGCGATTACGCGCAGAGCCAGCTCAACCGCGCGACTGACGCGCGGCGCCAGCCCGGTTCGGTCTTCAAACCATTCGTTTACGCCGCCGCAATCGCCGCGGGCGGCGACGAAATGAGCAACCCGATCACCACGGCGACGACCTTTATTGACGAGCCAAAGGAGTTCGAGCACGGCGGCGGGGTTTACGCGCCAAGCAATTTCGGCGACAGGTTCGAGATGCGGCCGATGACCGTGCGTGACGCGCTGGCGCAATCGAAGAACGTGATTACGGTCGAGATCGCTCAGAGCATTGGTTTCGCCAACGTCGCGCGGATGGCTGAAAAAGCCGGTTTGACGAAAGTCCCGCCGGTGCCTTCGATGGCGCTGGGCGTGGCCGAAGCGACCCCGCTGCAAATGGCTTCGGCCTACACATCGTTCGCCAACCAGGGGCGACGCGTTCTGCCCATCGCCATCAAACGGGTGACGACCAAAGACGGCTCGACGCTGCTCGAATCGCGCACCGAACCACGAGAGGTGATGAGTCCTCAGGTGGCTTACATCATGACCTCGATGATGCAGGACGTGCTCGACCACGGCACGGGCGCGCGTGTCCGGCAGATGGGATTCACCGGCGTGGCCGCGGGCAAGACAGGATCGTCGCGCGACGCCTGGTTCGCAGGCTACACGCCCAACATGGTCTGCGTCGTGTGGGTCGGATTCGACGACAATTCCGACATCGGGTTGACCGGAGGCGTTGTCGCCGCGCCGATCTGGGCCGATTTTATGACTCGCGCGACGCGAACGCGCCCCGAACTCGGCGGAGTGTTTGAGGATCCCGGCGACCTGGTCGTTTACGAGATTGATTCGATGACCGGAGCTGTGGCTCACGGCGAATCGCCGAGCGTGCGTCGCGAGATTTTCCTGAAAGGCACGGAGCCGGGCGGCGGCCAGGCGCTGCCCGACTATTCGGTTCCGCAATCCGAACCGTCCTCGAATCCTGATGGCGCCGCTCCACGCCCCGCGCAGGCGCCCAGATCATCGGATGGCAGCGGCCGAACCACAACCGATGTTGGCGGCATCGACCCTGGTTTGATTCCGCTTCCACCGGACGCGCGCAAAACCAGATCGCGTCCGCTCGACGAACCGACGCCGGTTCCAAAACGGTCATTCGGCGTCAAGTTGAAAGAACTTTTTGGCCTCGGCTCGCCGGCAAAGGCAAAGACAACGCCGACGCCGACGCCGACGCCGACGCCGCTAAAACCTTACCGGCCCAACCAGCCTTATCAGCGGGAGGATACGATCCAACCTATGACGAGGCCCACTCCGAGGCCGGTTCCGAGAACGGAGCCGACGCTCAGACCGATCACATTCGACACCATAAGAACAACCACGCCCGCGCGTCCCGCCTTGACGCCAAGGCCAAAACCGCCGCCTCGCTCGCAGGTCGCGACGAGGCCCCGCACTGTGACGGATCGGAAACAAGGCGAGAAGACCTCCTCCAAAGCGCCAGGTAACGCGCGCGCCGCGAAACCGGATAAGGACAAACTCGCCGCAAGCAGAGACAAGACCGAAGAAAGGAAATCAGCCAAGAAGGGGGAAATCAGGAGTGACGAGAAGAAATCAACCACGAAGGGGGAAACCAGGACCGAGGCTAAACAACCCGAAAACAAAAAGACCGGCGACCAGATAGCGAAATCGTCAAAACCCGCGCCAACGCCCAAACCGTCTCCTAAACCGTCTCCGACGCCCACTCCTGTCGCGCCAGCGGTCGCCAACTCCACTCCCAAAGGCGAGGGCACGTTCACGCTCGAAGTCTGCTCGGTTAGCGGGTTGCTGCCCACTCGCGGCGTGTGCAAAAATACGGCGCGCCAGCGGTTCAAACTTGGCGGCGAACCCACGAAGTATTGCAGCGCGGCGCGACACTGAGGTAATTGATGGCAGCCGAACTCAAACCCAGACTGACTTTCGACGAATACCTCGAAATCGAGAGCAAGGCCGAATTCAAAAGCGAGTTCGTCAACGGCTGGACGTACGCCATGGGCGGGGCCAGCCCGGAACATAACCAGATCGTCGCCAACGTGGTAATTGAATTCGGTGTGCAATTGAAAAAACGTCCGTGCATAGTCTATCCGAGCGATCTGCCGCTGAAGGTGGAGAAGCGCGAGCACGGCAGATACCCCGACGTTACGGTGGTCTGCGGCGAGCCTGAGTTTCACAAAGGCAAATCCCTCAAGGCGCTGATCAATCCAACCGCGCTTGTTGAAGTCCTCTCGACCTCGACCGAAGATTTTGACCGGGACACCAAGATCGAAGAGTATCGCGGCATCCCTTCGCTCCGAGAATATTTGCTGATCGCGCAGGACCGCTGCCACGTTGAGCATTACGTCAGACAAACAATCAACCAATGGCTGCTCACTGAATTCAATGACCTGCAAGACACGCTCCATCTTCCTTCAATCAATTGCCATCTGGCATTGTCGGAGGTCTATGACAAAGTGAAATGGCCTGAGGCGGAATAACATTCCGCATAAGCAGCCAGACAGAGATTTTGAGGCATTTTCATTTTCCATATATCAATTGTCATTTTTCATTTGCCATTGCCGGAGTTGCGCCGTTGATGGCCGAAACGACGATCAACGCCCTCCCGCTCTGTACCTGCGCGATCATCTCCGCTATCCTTTCCACGCCTTTCAACAGCAATATTCATCACTGATGTATCGTAGACTGTCCAGCTAAGGTTTCTACACAAGTTCCCCCGCTCCGGAGGAGCGTAATGTTTATAGGTATGCGGTGGATTATGCTCCCTAGCTCCGTCAGGAGCGACATCCGGGCGCTTTAACAACCAGGTTCATAAACAAGCTCGCAAAGGAGATTTGAAAATGAACGACGCCGGTAAAACTCCAAACGCATCAATGGCGCCAGCTCAACCTTCGGTTCCATCCGGTGGAGCCGGCAGATTACGGCGATTGCTGATGCTGCTGGTCGCGCTGCTCGGCTTGATCGCGGCGGCGATCATCGTTATCGGCATGATCCCGTTCACTCCTGACATTCCGCCCGCCGGATTGACCAACGGCAATCCGGGCAGCGGCGGCGTGCGGCGGACGTTTCCCGAAATGAAGCTGCGCGCCAGCAACCAGACGACGCGGGAAAAGGTCGAGCTGGGCCGATTGCTATACTTCGATCCCCTGCTCTCGGGCGACAACGAGCAATCCTGCGCCACCTGCCATCACCCCGACCTGGGCTTCAGCGACGGGCGAAATTTTTCGATGGGCTTCGGCGGCAAAGGCGCGGGCCCCGACCGAAAGGGCGGCCAACAAGTGCGGCGAGCCGCTCCGACGGTCTGGAACGCCGCCTTCAATCACAAACAGTTCTGGGACGGCCGCGCGAACGACCTTGAAGACCAGGCGCGATTCCCCATCACTTCAGCCGACGAGATGAACCAGAATCCCGACGAACTGGTCAAAGAGTTGAAAGCCATCCCCGAATACGTTCAGTTGTTCGACAAAGCGTTTGGCGGAAACCCCGGCTCGGCGGTCACGCCCTCAGTTACTCCCTCAGTTACTCCCTCAGTTACTCCCTCAGTTACTCCCTCAGTTACTCCCTCAGTTACTCCCTCAGTTACTATGGACAACGTCACGTTCGCAATCGCGGCCTTCGAGCGAACGCTTATCAGCAACGACTCTCCGTTCGACCGTTATGCGGCGGGCGACGCGGCGGCGCTGACCGCCGAACAGCGCCGCGGGTTGACGCTCTTCCGTTCGCTGAAGACGCGCTGTTTTGAATGCCACGGCTTCCCTACATTCGCCAACCCCGATTTCAAAGTCATCGGCGTGCCCAAGATGCCCGGCCAGCGAGATGACTTCGGACGTTCGGAGATCGAAGGCGGCGAGCCGTACAAGAACGCTTTCAAAGTCCCGACGCTTCGCAACGTGGCGCTGACCGCGCCGTATATGCACAACGGCAGATTCCAGACGCTGGAAGAGGTCATCGATTTTTACGCGAACGGCGGCGGCAAAGGACAGGGACTGGAATTGCCGAACCTCGACGACAAGATCCGCCGGTTCAGACTGACTGATCAGGAGAAGAAAGATTTGGTCGCGTTCCTGCATGCGTTGACCGACGAGTCGTCGAAGCCCGAGATTCCCGAAAGGGTTCCTTCGGGCCTGCCTGTCGTTCCGCGCCTGACTCCGAAAGCTCGCGGCTCCGCGCTGCTTCCGCCGGTAAACGCCGCCGCGGCTCAAACAAACAAACCGCAACGCCAACCACAACGCCAACCGGCTATTTGGCGCATCAACCCCGGCGAATCAATCCAGGCGGCGCTCGACCGCTCGATCCCCGGTGACACGATTGAAATCCGGCCTGGCGCGTACAACGAAACGCTGCTCGTGGATGTGGACAACGTCACGATCCGCGGGTTGAAGGAAAACGATCAGCGTCCGGTCCTCGACGGCCTGAATAAACTGACCGACGCGGTGATCACTTCGAGCCACAATTTCACGATTGAAAACCTGATCGTCAAGGATTACGTCAACAACGGCATCACCGTGCACGGCGGCAAGGACGCGACGTTCCGCGACCTGGAAATCCACAACGCGGGGCTCTACGGCGTCTACCCGGTCGAATGCAGAGGCGTGTTGATCGAGCGCGTGCTGGCTACCGGCATCAAGGACGCGGCGATCTACGTCGGCCAATCGCGCGACATCATCGTCAGAGATTGCGAAGCCCACTCGAACGTCACCGGCATCGAGATCGAAAACTCCGTCCACGCGCTGGTCGAAAACAACTACGTTCACGACAACACCGGCGGCATTCTCGTTTTCCTGCTGCCGAACAATCCGTCGAAAGTCGGCAGCGACACGACGGTCAAGAAGAACCGGATTATCAACAACAACCTCCCGAACTTCGGCGACCCGACCTCGATTGTCGGCAAAGTTCAACCGGGTACCGGT
>Ga0187894_10005826_pt1 | contig 12361 bp, 10 predicted proteins | sample GBC1701081metaG_FD_136650 | JGI IMG/M metagenome (GOLD analysis project Ga0187894, IMG submission 136650) | White microbial mat communities from a lava cave in the Kipuka Kanohina Cave System on the Island of Hawaii, USA - GBC170108-1 metaG ... | reverse complement strand
GGCTTAGCAGACACTCCGAGGCCAAACATCGTCAGTGCGGACCTATGAAAATGAGCCCAATTTCCACAGTCTTGCGCCAACTCATTGAAAAGACTCCGGAAGATGTGTGAATACGACAGCCGCGCAGCGGGGAGAGGGTAGGGGCCCGCCGCGAAGCGGCGGGAAGGGTGAGGGGCCTTAGTGAACAGGAGTCCCGAACATTTCCCGTTGTACATTAGGTATCTCACCCCGAAGCCGAACGTGATTTTTGACAGGCCCCTCACCCTCCCCATTGCTTCGCAATGGGTCCCCTCCCTCTCCCCGCTGGCGCGGGGCGAGGGCTACCGCAGCCGCTCCAGGATCGAAACGTAATTGGCGACGGCCGCACCCCCCATGTTGAATATCCCCGCGAGCTTCGCATCCTTGATCTGCATGTCGCCTGCCTTTCCGGTGAGCTGGAGCGCCGACATGACATGCATGGAGACGCCGGTGGCGCCGATCGGATGGCCCTTGGATTTGAGGCCGCCCGAGGGATTGACCGGCAATTTGCCGTCCTTCTGCGTCCAGCCCTCGGCGATGGCGCGCCGGCCTTCACCCTTGGGCGTGAGCCCCATCGCCTCATATTCGAGAAGCTCGGCGATGGTGAAGCAGTCATGCGTCTCGACGAAGGAAAGATCGGAGAGCGTGGTGCCCGCCGCCGCATGGGCCTTCTTCCAGGCGACCTCGCAGCCTTCGAAATTCACGATGTCGCGCGCCGACATCGGCATCAGGTCCTGCGCATGGGCGAGCCCGCGCAAATGGATGGCCTTGGGAAAGCGCAAGGCGGTTTCCGTGTCGCACAGGACGATTGCCGCGGCGCCGTCCGAGACGAGCGAGCAGTCGGTGCGCCGCAGCGGCCCGGCGACGAGCGGATTCTTGTCGGACACGGTGTTGCAGAACTCGACCGAGAGCTCCTTGCGCAACTGCGCATAAGGATTGGCGACGCCGTTCCTGTGGTTCTTGGCGGCGATCATGGCGAGCGCTTCCGACTGGTCGCCATGGCGCTGGAAATAGAGTTCGGCGATGCGCCCGAATATGCCGGCGAAGCCGCCCGGCGTGTCGCCTTCTTCCTTGCGATAGGAGGCATTGAGGAGGATGTCGCCGATCTGATCGCCCGGCGCCAACGTCATCTTCTCGGCGCCCACCACCAGCACGAAGCGGCTGTTGCGCGCCTTGATCGACGTGTCGGCGGCATGAATGGCGGCGGTTCCCGTGGCACAGGCATTCTCGACCCGCGTGGCCGGCTTGAAGCGCAGATCCGGGGACGCGGCGAGCGCAAAGGCCGCCGGGAAGGACTGCTTCTCGAAGCCGCCGAAATTGCCGACATAGATCGTATCGATGTCCTTGGGCGCGATGCCGGCATCGGCGATCGCCTCAGTCGCGATGCCGGCAATCAGGCTCTCCAGCGTCTCCGCCTCGAGCTTGCCGAATTTCGAATGCGCCCAGCCGATGATGGCGGTCATGGGTCAGCTCCTAAGAAAAGTGATCAGCTGATCCATAACATAATCATATAGTCCGCAGATACCACTCGAAATCGCGCGCCGTGGGCTCGGCGAAGAAGCGGTCGGCCTCGACCTCCTTCAAGGTGCAGAAGGTGTCGACGAAATCCTTGCCGAAATATCCCTTGAGGATGGAGGCGCGCCAGAAGGCATCGATGGCGTCGAACCAGTTGCCGGGAATGTATTTGGCCCGTTTCTCATAGCCGTTGCCGCTGACGGGCGAGCCCGGATCGAGCTTCTCGGTGATGCCGTAATGCATGCCGGCGAGGATCGCGGCCATCACCAGATAGGGATTGGCGTCGGCACCCGCCGGGCGGTGCTCGATATGGCAGGTCTCCGGCGCCCCCGCCGGAATGCGCAAGGAGACGGTGCGGTTGTTGATGCCCCAGCTCGCCGAGACCGGCGCATAGGAGTTGCGGCGGAACCGGCGATAGGAATTGGCATTGGGCGCGAAGATCAGCATGGACTCGGCCATCGCCGCCTTTAGGCCGCCCAGCGCCTGGAGCAGGAGCTCATTCTCGGTCGGGTCCGCGGCGGCAAAGAGGTTCTTGCCGGCTTCATCAGCGAGGCTGATATGGATATGCATGCCCGAGCCCGACCATTCGGAATAGGGCTTGGCCATGAAGGTGGCGACAAGCCCATGCTTGTCCGCCACCGCCTTGATCAGGCGCTTCAGCATGATCGCCTCGTCGCAGGCCTTCATCACGTCGTCGCGGTGCCTGAGCACGATCTCCATCTGGCCCGGCGCATATTCCGAGATCAGCGTCTTGGCCGGCAGGCCCTGGATGTCGGCAAAGGCATAGAGGTCGTGGAAGAAGGGCGCGAAGTCGTCGAGGTCCTGCAGATGATAGGCCTGGAAATGCTGCGGGCGCGCACCATTGGTGAGCGCCTTGGGCGCGCGCGGTGTGCCAGCAAAGGCCGCCTCGCGGTCCATGAGGAAGAATTCGACCTCGACCGCGCCGACCGGCGTCATGTTGAACTCCTTGAAGCGCTCGACGATGGCGGCCAGCGCATTGCGCGGATCGGCATAATGCGGCTTGCCGTCGAGGTCGTGGACGGAAGCGATATATTGCGCCGACGGCACTTGCGCCCAGGGAATGGTCACCATGCTGCCCGGCGCCGGCCACAGCAGGAGATCGCGGTCGCCTTCATCGAAGACGAGGCCGGTCTCGGGAATGTCCTGGCCGGTGGCGTCGAGCACCAGCGCCGAGATCGGCAGGAAGCGCCCGTCGCGCCAGGCGGGAACGAGCTCGTCGCGGCGCAGGATCTTGCCGCGCTGGATGCCGACGAGATCGGTCCAGATCAGATGGAAGCTTTCGATGGACGGATTGGCGTCGAGGAAGCTCTGCGCTTCCGACTGACGGCCAGGGGTGATGACGGTCATGATTGGAACTCCATCCCGTCAGACGAGCTCGGCCAGGCAATGATCGAGGCCCTGGATGAGGGCTTCGACATGGGCCTCGCTCGTCGAGGGACATATCAACATCATATTATGGAAAGGCGTGATGACCACGCCACGGTTCAGAAGATAATGATGGACGGCCATGTCGATCGGGCGGTGGATGATGAGGCCTGCCTCGCCGCCATTGCGCGGACGGTTCGGGCTGCACATGAATTCCACCCGTGCGCCGACGCGCACGACATGCCAGGGCGCCCCATATTTGATGATGACATCCGCTATGCCTTTTTCGAGCCTTCTGGCGAGCCCGATCAAAGGAGCGAAAGCCTCCTCGGTGAAACAGGTTTCGAGCATGGTGCGCATCAGCGCGAGCTGCAGCTTCGAGCCCGCGAGCGTCGTGCCGATGCCGGAATGGCCGGGCGTGCGGCCCGACAGATAGTCGCGGATACGCGCCGCCGCCTTGTCCGAGAAGCCATAGACGGCAGCGGGAACGCCGCCGGCGATCGGCTTGCCGAGAACGATGGCGTCGGGATCGAGGCCATGGGCGCGCGAATAGCCGCCGGGACCTGAAGACATGCAATGCGTCTCGTCGATGACGAGCAGTGTACCGGTACGGCGGGCGATCCGGCGCAAGGCGTCGTGAAAGCCCTCATCCGGCAGGACCATGCCGATATTGGTCATCACGGGCTCGGCCAGCACGCAAGCGACATCGCCCGGCGCCAATGCCGCTTCGAGGGCCGGAACGTCGTTGAACTCGACCACCTTGGTGAGCTCGTTGAGATCGCGCGGCTCGCCGATGAGGGCGGGGTCGGGCCGCTGCTTGCCGTTGTCGAGGCCGACAAAGGTCTCGTCCACGGCACCATGATAGCAGCCATTGAAGACAAGGATCTTCTTGCGCCCGGTAATGGCGCGGCACCAGCGCAAGACCGAGCGGTTGGCATCGGAGGCGGTCGCGGTCACTTGCCAATAGGGCAGGCCGAAGCGCTCGGCCAGGAGGCGGCCCACGACCGCCGCATCGGGCGAGGGCAGCATGGTGGTGAAGCCGTCTTCCGAGGCCTCCCGCAGGGTTGCCGCGAGCGCCTTAGGGCTGTGGCCGAACATGGCGCCGGTGTCGCCCAGGCAGAAATCGACATAGGAATTGCCGTCGGCGTCAGTGAGGTCGACACCCTTGGCCTTGGCGATGAACAGGGGAAAGGGCGTACCCCAATCGACCATCCAGTGCATCGGCACGCCACGCAGCCAGTTCTGGGATGTTTCTTCGCTCAAGGCCCGGGATTTCGGATTGCGCTGGAGAAAAAGGGCTTTTTCACGCGTCAGCATCGCCTCGACCGAGGCGTCCGTGATCCTTGAGGGCATGATATCCTGCAGATTGTTGATCCAGGGGCAATTACCTAGCCGGGCCAGGGGGGACGACACAACCCCCATGGATTTTCCCGTGAAAATCTGGTTTGAGACAGCCTTCACATCGTGAGGGAAGAGCTGATTAGCCGCGTCGTCTATGTGAATGGAAGCTATGTGCCGGAAAATGAGGGCAAGGTCTCGATCTTCGACCGCGGCTTCCTCTTCGCCGACGGCGTCTATGAGGTGACGGCGGTGATCGGCGGCAAGCTCATCGACTATGACCCGCATATGGAGCGGCTCGACCGCTCGCTCAAGGAAATCGCCATGGCCTGGCCGTGCAGCAAGGCCGAGCTCCGGCAGATGCATGAAGAGCTCATCAAGCGCAACAAGCTCGATGAGGGCATCATCTATATGCAAGTGACGCGGGGTGCCGCCGACCGCGACTTCAAGTTCCCCAAGGAAGCGAAATCGAGCCTCATCGCCTTCACCCAGGTGCAGCGGCTGCTCGACAACCCGCATGCGGTGACGGGCGTCAAGGTCGTCACCATTCCCGATATCCGCTGGGCAAGGCGCGACATCAAATCGGTCATGCTGCTGGCGCCCGTGCTCGGCAAGCAGCGCGCCTATGAGCAGGGCGCCTTCGAGGGCTGGATGATCGAGGACGGCAACATCACCGAAGGCACCTCGTCCAACGCCTATATCGTCAAGGACAACAAGGTGATCACGCGGCCCTTGTCGAACGCCATCCTCGCCGGCTGCACCCGCCGCTCGCTGTTCCGCATGGCGAAGGAGCATGGGGTTGCGATCGAGGAGCGGCTGTTCACGCCGGATGAAGCCTATGAAGCGGACGAGGCCTTCCTCACCAGCGCCTCCAACTTCGTCCTGCCGATCGTCGAGATCGACGGCAAGCGCATCGGCGGCGGCCAGCCGGGTCCGGTGGTGCGCAAGCTGCGCGAGATCTACCTGGAAGAGGCGACGCGGTAGTGGCATAGCCCATCGCGAGCGTAGCGCTCAGGCTGCTTTTCCTGTTCTCCTCATGACAGGAGCAATGCCGACGCCGAGTGCACGCATGATCTTCATGATCGTCGCGAATTCGGGACTCGTCTCGCCGTTGAAGGCTCGATAGAGCGCGGCCCGCGTCATACCGACATCGCGCGCGAGTTCGCTCATATTGCGCGCTCTGGCAACGACGCCGAGCGCCTTGGCGATGAACACCGGATCATCGGTCTCGAAGGCGGCGGCGAGGTATTCCTCAATCGCTTCCGGCGTGTCGAGGACTTCCGCGCTGTCCCACGCAGCCGTCTCAATCTTCCGCGTTTTCATCTTTCCACTCCTTTGCGATGCGTTTCGCCTCGGCTATGTCCCTCGACTGCGTGCTCTTGTCGCCACCGCACAGCAGCAGATAGACCACCTTGTCGCGACGGATGTAGTACACGCGATAGCCTGGACCATAGTCGATCTTCATCTCGCTCACGCCTTCGCCGACATCCCGCACCTGACCGGGATTGCCTGCCTCGAACCTGTCGATCCTGACGGCGATGCGGGCGACTGCACGGCGATCTTTCAGGCTCTTCAGCCAGTCGATGAAGATACTGGTGCGCCTGATCGTGAACATGTCGAAGTGTATATTATAATATACACACTGTCAAGCCGCTTCGCCCGGCATTTCGGAGAGCCGCTGCTCGCTCAGGATGAAGCCGGCGCTCTGTCACCAGCATGTGATCGCCATCGGTTCGTGGCTTGATGCAGTGCTTTTTGCTGCGACCACAGATGCGCGGGCGCCAAGCGAAGCGTCAAGCGCAGGACGGCTCGTCGATGAGGAGCCGGCTAGCCAGCTCCTTCCGATCCTGCCCGCGAGCCGCGGCGTAAAACTCGACTATCTCAGAGAACGCGTTTCTCCGCCGATGGTTTCTCGCCGGCGCTGGGCGAGTACTTCATCTCTCGCTGCGGCCTACCTTACCGCGAATTAAGTTGGACCGCCTTCATGGCGCCGAAGTAGGGCACTACTTATTGACCATCTGGTCGAACCGGCCAGCAAGAAACGGCGTGCGATCAAAGCGCGAAAGGCAACAGATCAATGGATCGGGCAAAGGAAAAGACCGCAAGCCGTCAAACTGGCTGGACCGCGGGCATGCTGCTTTTTTCCATCATGACCGTCGCCATCATCCAATATTGGTGGCACCTGCCGCTGAGAAAACTGGGATCGCCGGCCGACATATTGGGCCTCATATTAGGATCGACGCTGGCTTTCGCCTGCCTCCTCCTGAGCTTTCGCGCCACGCCGAGTTCACGCGCAAGCCGGGTGCTCACCGGGATGGCGAGCCTCTTTCTCGTCCTGACCATCATCGAATATTTCGCCGATCCGGGGCCCATCGACATCCCGCTCTCCTTCCTCTGGCTGATGCCCGTGTTGCTGCTTGCCCTCTCACGGCTGGTTTCCGGTCACTCCGACGCGGCGCGGCTCTCTTTCCTTGTCTGTTTCGGACTTCAGCTTGCCGAAGTGGCCAGAAGCATCCTGGCGACGGTCTATTACGGCGCCGGCGCGCAGCCCGTGCTCTTCGAATGGATCGAGAGCGCCTCCGATCTCCTGGGGCGGGCCTTCCTGCTGCTCGGTTTCGTGGAGGCATTGCGCCTTGGTCATGTCCCCGACCATGTTTCATCCTTTGCCAGTCTTTTCACGCCGCCGCGTCCCGAAGGCGGGAAGCGCCATGTCGCCATCTTCATGGACGGGCTTTCGGGCGACGACGTCCAGCGCCGCTCGGTGGTGCTTGCCAGCGGGCTTCTGTCGCGGGGCTATGAAGTGGATTTCGTCGTCATCAACGGCGTCTCCAAGGTCAATGATCAACTGTCCCCGGGCCTCAGATTCATCGTCCTCAACGCGCCGCACTGGGGAAGGCTGCAGGCTTTCCTCTATCGCCACGTGCCGCTCCGCTGGATGAGAGCCTGTCTCGGCTCCGTCGCCTTTACGCGCTACTTGCTCAGCGAAAATCCGGGAGCGGTCATTGCCGGTTCAAACCGGGTCCTGCTTTCCGCCGTGATCGCCTGGCAGCTTGCCGGGCATGGCATGCCGCTTTTGTTGCGGGCAACCAAGCGGCCTTCCGACGATCCCAAACTGTGGGCGCCGCTGCACGCCGTCGTCGAGCGCTGCCGGCGTGGCCTGTCGCGGCTCATCTATCCTGCAGCCACGATGACGGTTGCGGCTACGGACGTCGTCGCCGAAGAGGTCGCACGCCTTGCCGGCTTGCCGCGCGAGCGCATCGTCACCGTCTTCGAGCCGGGACTCGATGACGCGGCGATCGAGATGAGCAGGGTTCCGCCATCTCATTGGCTTGATTGCTATGTCGAGATTCTGGAAGCCTGTCATGCGATGCACGCAGACGGACAAGCACGGGGCTGAATTGCATGATCTTGCAGAGTTTGTGGCGCGAGCGCCGGGACAACCCGATATTTCTTTGGCGGTTGAACTCGATCAAGGAAAATGTGCGGCTGTCCTGTGAGGCGGAGTCATGTCCTGAACTCGATTTCGCGGTGGAAGGGAATCTGCCGGACGTCAATGAAACTTCCCAGATCCTGCTGGCATGCGGCGATGAGATCTACTTCTATCGTTTCGCGCGCCAGCTCGCGCTCACCATGAAAGAGCACAGCCCGTCGATAAGGTTTCATCTGCATTTGTTCGAGCCCTCTGCCCTTTGCGTCGCGGACGCACAGATACTCGAGGCCCGCATCGGCAAGCAGCTCAGCATTTCCTACGAGACGGGCAAACGGAACCCTTATGGGAGACCGCACACCGTTTTCTTCGCCGCCGGCAGATTTGCGATCGCCAGATACCTGGTCGAGAGGAATCACGTGCCGGTGATGGCCATCGACATCGATGGCCGCGTCAGGCGCGATCTCACGGACGCATTCGACGCGCTCAAGCACCATGACGTGGGCGTGGTATGGCGGCGAGCCCAATACAGACCATGGCGCACGATCCTGGCCTGTGCCGTCTTCCTGAATACGACCGAGCCGGCGCGATTGTTTGCCGGCCGGCTGGCCGAGGCCTTGCGGCTTTCGCTCATGAAACAGCCGGCCTACCATGTCGATCAGACCACGCTTCATTACCTGCTGCACTATTATTCATTTCACCATTTGAAGCTCAACGCGGCAAATCTGGGTCTCACCTGGTGCGATCATCAGTTTCGCGAAGGCAGCCTGATCTGGAGCGCGAAAGGCAAGCGCAAGGCCGACTTTCTCCGCTTCGATAGAGCCGAGGCAGGCCGGATCGTGTCCGGTACCTCGATGAGGCTAGGCGGAGCCTGAGCGTTCCATCGTTGCGGCATTGCCCTGACGTTAGCAGTGGCCGAAGGCGGCGCCTCGCTGCCGCGATCGAATCATTTTCCGTCATCGCACTGTCAACTCTTTCGCACAAACCTGTCACAGCAAGGTTTGATGAAGGAGCAAGATGGCAGAAGCCCTCGATGAATTGCGTCTCGCGCCAAAGTCTCACACCGCCGGTGCGGTGCGTTTCTCCTATTCCCGGCCCGAACAAAGCCGGCTCAACCGCACGCTCATCCGGCTGATCGAGCGGTCGAGCGGCCAGCCGCGGCTCGAGCGTCTCTACCGCGACTGGGCGCAAAGGCCTGTTGCGGGAGAAAATATCTTCTCGGCCGCCCTTCGTCTCATGGATATCACCCTCGACACCGACGATGCGGCCTGGGCCCGGATCCCCACCGGCCGACCGGTGCTGTTCATCGCCAACCACCCTTTCGGCGTCGTCGACGGCCTGGTCATGGGCCATCTGGCGACACGCATCCGGCCCGACACCAAGATCATGACGCACAGCCTCCTGTGCCAGCCGCCCGAGGTCAGGGATTATATGCTCCCGGTCGACTTCGGCGGCACATCCGAGGCGATGCAGACATCGCTCCTGACCCGCCGGCGCACGCTCGATTGGCTCAATGGCGGACATGCCGTGGCGATCTTTCCGGCGGGAAGCGTGTCGACCGCGCAACATCCCTTCACCGGTCCGGCGCTCGATGCCAGCTGGCACCCCTTTCTGGCCAAGCTGATCCGGGTTCAAGACCTCGTGATCGTGCCGGTCTATCTCCATGGCCAGAATTCACGCCTCTTCCATGTGGCGAGCCACATCCACTATGCGCTGCGGGTGGCGCTCATCTTTCGCGAAACCTCCCGTCTCATCGGATCGACGATCAAGGTTTCCCTCGGCAAACCGTTGGAGGCCGCCAGCCTGCCCCATGAGCGCGGTCGCGATGGCGTCGTCGAGGAGCTGCGGCGCCGGACCTTGTCCCTTGCCGGCAGCGATGGCCCGGACCCGCTCGCCGAGTTCCGCTGGCCGGGGCATATCAAATTCGACTGACCCTGCAGCGGTCGGCGGGAGGTCATTTTGCGGCTGTTACCGGGCCACTCTCGCTTGGGACGTATGGGAAGAATTCCACGTCACGAAGCGCAGTCGGTCGTTGGAACTTTGCAAACACAATCTGGAGGTTGAACCAGGGTGGACATGATGGTCTACTCTCATCTCAAAGCTCTGCATGAGGAGGTGTCCATGAAGCGCGCGCTTCTCGCGACCACGATGGTGATGAGTCTGCTGTTGCACGCACCGGCTTTTGCCCAGACCCCAACCGTCGAAGACGTGGAGAAGTTCCTCAAGCAGGCGGAAGTGGCGCTCGCCGCCGAATCGGTTCGCGTCAATCGGGTTCAGTGGGTGAACAGCACCTATCTGACAGAAGATACCGATGCGCTGGCGGCAGATGCTGCCGCTCGCCAGACCGAGCTTCAGGTCCGCCTCGCCATCGAGGCGGCGAAATTCGACGAGGTGCCGGGCCTTTCCGATGCGATCAAGCGCAAGCTCACCATCCTGACCGGCGGTATCGTGCTGCCGGCGCCGACCACGGCGGGTGCTGCCGACGAGCTGAGCACCATCTCGACCAAATTGCAGTCCGACTACGGCAAGGGAGAAGGCACGCTCGAGGGCAGGCCGATCAACGGCTCCGACATCGAAGAGCAGATGTCGGTCAATCGCGATCCCGAACAGCTGAAGGAGATGTGGACGAGCTGGCACGACAATGTCGGAGCGCCCATGCGGGTCGACTATCGGCGGCTGGTCGAGATCGCCAATGCCGGCGCCAAGGAACTCGGCTATCCGAATGTCGGCGCGATGTGGCGGTCGCAATACGACATGCCGGCCGATGATGTCGCCAAGCTCACGGATGCGATCTGGGCAGATGCGAAGCCGCTCTATGACGACCTGCACTGCTATGTGCGCGGCAAGCTGAACGAAAAATACGGTGACGCGGTGCAAGGCAAGACCGGGCCGATCCGCGCCGACCTGCTCGGCAATATGTGGGCGCAGGAGTGGAGCGGCATATATGACACCGTCGCACCTGCTGGCGCCGGTGACATCGGCTTCGACACCACCGAGCTTTTGAACGCGGCCGGATACGATGAGAAGAAGATGGTCGAAACCGGGGAGGGCTTCTTCACCTCGCTCGGCTTCGAAAAGCTGCCGGATAGCTTCTGGAAACGGTCGATGTTCCTGAAGCCGGCCGACCGGGACGTCGTGTGCCACGCTTCGGCCTGGGACATCGACAACAAGGATGACCTGCGCATCAAGATGTGCATCAAGGTCAACGCCCAGGATTTCGTGACCATCCATCACGAGCTCGGCCACAATTTCTATCAGCGCGCCTACAAGGCGCAGGACTTCCTGCATGTGAATGGGGCGAATGACGGTTTCCACGAGGCCATCGGCGACACCATCGCGCTGTCGATCACGCCTGAATATCTCGTCCAGATCGGCCTCTTGCCCAAGGACAAGGTGCCGAGTGCCGACAAGGACATCGGCCTGCTGCTGCGCCAGGCGATGGACAAGATCGCCTTCATGCCCTTCGGCCTCCTGGTCGACAAATGGCGCTGGGGCGTCTTCGACGGCTCGGTCAAGCCGGAGGGCTACAATGCGGCGTGGAACGAGCTGCGCCTGAAATACCAGGGGATCAAGCCGCCGGTGGAGCGCAGCGAGGCATCATTCGACCCCGGCGCCAAATATCATATCCCGGCCACGACGCCTTATCTGCGCTATTTCCTGGCCAACGTCCTGCAGTTCCAGTTCTACAAGGCGGCTTGCGAACAGAGCGGCTGGCAGGGGCCGCTGCATCGCTGTTCGTTCTACGGCAACAAGGACGTCGGCACGAAATTCAACGCCATGCTGGAAATGGGCGCTTCGAGACCCTGGCCCGATGCGCTGGAGGCGTTTACCGGCCAACGCAAGATTTCAGGCGACGCGATCATTGCCTATTTCGCGCCGCTGCAAGCCTGGCTGAAGGAACAGAACAAGGGCAGAAGCTGCGGCTGGTAAGCTTACCTCTGGCTCGTCCTCCAGTTCGGATTGATCCACGGTTCCTGGTTGGAAGGCGGCAGCGGATCGCGGCCGAGAATGTAGTCCGACGCCTTCTCGCCGATCAGGATCGACGGTCCGTTGAGATTGCCGTTGGTGATCCGCGGCATGATCGATGAATCGGCGACGCGCAAGCGCTCGATGCCGATGACGCGGCACAAAGGATCGACCACCGCCAGGCGGTCAGAGGCATCGCCCATGCGGCAGGTGCCGCAAGGATGGAAAGCGCTCTCGCAATGGTCGCGGATGAAGCCGTCGAGCTCGGTATCGCTCTTGAGATCCGCCCCCGGCTGGATCTCGCGGCCCTTATAGGGCTTGAGCGCGTCCTGCTCGAAGATCTCGCGCGTCAGGCGCATTGAGGTGCGGAACTCCACCCAGTCGTCGGGATGCGACATGTAGTTGAACTTGATGACCGGGGCCTCCCGTGGCTCGCCCGAACGCGCCTTGACGAAGCCGCGCGATTTCGAGCGCATCGGCCCGACATGGACCTGGAAGGAATGACCCTTTGCCGCGGCCTTGCCGTCATAGCGGATGGCGATGGGCAGGAAGTGATATTCGATATCGGGATATTCGACGCCGGCCGATGAGCGGATGAAGCCGCAGCTCTCGAAGTGATTGGTGGTTCCCAGTCCGGTCTTGAACAGCAACCATTCCAATCCGATCACGCCCTTGGAGATCAGATCCATCTTGCCATTGAGCGTGATGGGT
>Ga0187894_10005825_pt1 | contig 12364 bp, 9 predicted proteins | sample GBC1701081metaG_FD_136650 | JGI IMG/M metagenome (GOLD analysis project Ga0187894, IMG submission 136650) | White microbial mat communities from a lava cave in the Kipuka Kanohina Cave System on the Island of Hawaii, USA - GBC170108-1 metaG ... | reverse complement strand
CTGATGAACTCCCTTGTTTGTCATGCTGAGCGCAGCGAAGCATCCAGTTGGGAGAACGCAGCCAGCGAGCGCACCGGATACCCTGATGGACCCTTCGCTCCGCTCAGGGTGACAGACCGGGGTAAGTTCATCTCCGGAAACCGCCGAAAGCGTTGCGCTTTCGTTGGATGTCTCAGAATGACAGAAAAGCGCTGCGTTTTTGCTGTCCGGCATTCCGCGTTCCGCACTCCGCATTCCGCACACTGACCATGCTCGGCACCGGCATCATCAAGGGTCTCGCCGTCACGGCGAAGAATTTCGTGGGGAGCTACCACGACCCCGCGCGGATGGTCACCCAGCAGTTCCCCGAGGAGCCGGCCAAGCTCCCCGAGAACTACCGCAACTTCCCCTTCCTCGTCTCGGAGAATGCCACCGACCCGATGGGCACGCTGCGCTGCGTCGCCTGCCAGATCTGCGAGAAGGAGTGCCCGCCGCAGTGCATCTACATCGAAAAATCGAAAGACAAGAAGCCCGACGCCAACGGCAAGATGCAGATCTACCCGGCGGTCTTCGACATCGACACCGCCGTCTGCATGAGCTGCCAGATCTGCGTCGAGGTCTGTCCGTTCGAGGCCATCAAGATGGACCAGGTCTTCGCCATCGCGCAGACGAACCGTTTCCAGGGCCTGCTCCTCGATCGCGAGGATCTCGCCAAGCCCAACAGCTACTACCACTCGATCCATCCGACGGAAGCCGCCGAGGTGGACGCCCGGCTCGATGCCGACCGCAAGGCCGCCGAGGAGAAGGCGAAAGCCGCCGCTGCCGCCGCTGCCGCCAAGACCGCCGCGGCGAAGGCAGCTCCTGCGGCGACGAAATCCGATTCCGCTGTAGCCGGGGCCGGTGGCCCCGGCCCGGGCTCACCGAGCCCGGCCACAAAACCCGCCTCGCCTGCGGCAAAGCCGCAGGACGAACCTCGCCGTAACCCGCAGGGCGAAGGCGGGCCGGCAAAACCCGCTGACCGCGCTCCTGCGCCTAAGCCCGCTTCGCCCCCTGAGGTAGGGCGGATTGTCCCCAATCCGCCGGAGAAAGGCGACGCCTGACGGCGCGTTAGGGATAACGCGCCCCACCCATGGCAGATTCCTTCCTCGAACTCGCCCCGCTCCGGCTCCGCGACGCCATCGTCGGGCTGTTTCCGGACGGCCTGCAATGGTTCGTGCACCACCTGCTCTCGATCACCGTCATCCTGACGGTCTTCGGCACGTTCTTCGCCTTCACCACCATCGCCGAGCGCAAGCTCCTCGCCCGCCTCCAGAACCGCCTCGGCCCGAACCGCACCGGCCTGCCTTTCTTCCGCAACCTCCGCCTCTGGGGCCTCACCCAGCCGTTCGCCGACGCGGTCAAGGCGCTGACCAAGGAGGACATCGTCCCCGCCGCCGCCGACAAGGTCCTGCACTTCCTCGCCCCCGTCCTGGTCGTGGCCTTCTCCTTGCTCGGCTTCGCCGTGCTGCCGTTCGGCCGGCACCTCAGCCCGGTCGAGCTCGACGCCGCGCTGCTCTACTTCTTCGCCGCCGGCACCGCGACCGAGCTCGCCATCTTCATGGCCGGCTGGGGCAGCCGGAACAAATACTCGCTCCTCGCCGCCATGCGCGCGCTCGCCCAGCTCATCAGCTACGAGCTGCCGCTCATCCTCTCGGTCGTGCCCGTCGTCCTCGTGGTCGGCACGCTCTCGCTCAAGGACATCGCCCTCGCGCAGGGCGGCTGGACCTTCGGCGTGCTGCCGCACTGGCACGTCTTCACCCCGTGGGGCTTCGCGGGATTCGTCATCTTCCTCGTCTCCGCGCTGGCCGAGAGCAACCGCTCGCCCTTCGACCTGCCCGAGGCCGAGAGCGAGATCATCGCCGGCCACCTCACCGAATACTCCGGCTTCAAATACGCCCTCTTCTTCATGGCCGAATACCTCGGCCTCACCGCGCTGAGCGGGCTGGGCGTGACGGTGTTCCTCGGCGGCTGGCAGGCGCCGTGCGCCTTCCTCGAGTTCATCCCCTCCTGGCTCTGGTTCATGGGCAAGCTCGCCGGGATGATCGTCTTCTTCATCTGGGTGCGCGGCACGCTGCTCCGGCTCCGCATCGACCAGCTCACGCGGCTCTCCTGGCAGTTCCTGGTCCCGCTCGCGCTGCTCAACCTCCTCAACGCCGCCTTCTGGGCGCGCACGGGCGACTGGACCGGCCCGCTCGCCCTCGCCCGCTGGGCCGTGTCCATCGCGCTCGTCGCCGGACCCTTCCTCCTCCTCGGCCGCAAGGTCAACTCCAGCCGCGCCCCGCGCACCTACCGCTATGCAGACTAGAATTACGAGGGACGATTTACGAATTACGATTTGGCCTGCGCCGTTTTGTAGGGCCGGCGCTAGTCGCCGTGCCGTCCCGCATTGGTCCGCCGACAAGCGGCGCCCCTCCAACTCCGCAATTCGTAATTCGTAAATCTGAAATCGTAAATCCTCCCATGCTCCCGCTCATCATCATCGCCCTCCTCATCCTCGGCGCAGCCAGTGTGGCGATGATGCTGCGCAACCTCATCCACAGCGCGCTGCTGCTCGTCGGCGCGTGGGCCGGCATCGCGGCGTTCTACCTCTGGGCCGGGGCCGAGTTCGTCGCCTTCGCCCAGGTGCTCGTCTATGTCGGCGCGGTCTCGATGGTCGTGCTCTTCGCCGTGCTCCTGACCCGGCAGGGCGCCGCCTCCGCCCCGGTCGAGCCCGATTCGATCAAACGCGTCATGAGCGGTCTCATCGTGGCCGGCGGCGTGGCCGGCATCCTCATGGGCGCCATCCTCGGCAGCCCGCTCGACGTGAGCGTCGAACCGCACCCGTCGCTCACCGTCAAGCAGCTCGGCCTGCTCCTGATGGGCCCGCATGCCGCGGCGCTGCTCATCGTTGGCGTGCTGCTGACCGTCGCCCTCCTCGGCGCGGTCGTCATCGCCGCCCAGGACAAGCCGGAAAAGGAGGATACGCCGTGAGCACCATCTCTTTCCTCTTTCTCTTAATCGTTCTCTTTCTCCCGGTCCTCATGGCGAGCGCTCCTCTCGCTGTGGCCGGTCCGAATCCTGACGAAAGATTAAGAGAAAGAGGAAAGAGAAAGATTATCCCAGGAGGTGCCCGATGAGCCCGCTCCAGCTCTGCCTCGCCGTCTCCAGCCTGCTGTTCTGCATCGGGCTCGTCGCCGCGCTCTCGCGCAGCAACAGCATCCTCGTGCTCCTCGGCGTCGAGCTGATGCTCAACGCCGCCAACCTGAACTTCATCGCCTTCTGGCGCTACGGCCCGCACCCGGCGGCCGGCGCCGGCGCCATCTTCGTCCTCTTCACCATCGCGGTCGCCGCCGCCGAGGCCGCCGTCGGCCTCGCGCTCGTCATCGCCCTCCACCGCCACCGGAAGACCATCCGGCTGCAGGAGGCGAACACCCTCAAAGGGTGAAACTCCAAGCCTCAAGCTCCAACCTCCAATGAAACTCCAACAGCGGAAAAACATCCCAACAAACCTTTTGGTCGTTTCGCTGTTTGGTCATTCATTGGATGTTGGATGTTGGAGCTTGGATGTTTCCAGCGGGAGCTTGGAATTTCCCCCGCATCGCGCGCATCCATGACCCTCGCCGCCACCCAGCTCTGGCTCATCCCCGCTCTGCCGCTGGCGGCCGCCGCGGTCAGCGCGATCCTGCCGCGCTCGGGCCGGACCCTCGCCGCCGGCGCGACCATCCTCACGATGGCCGGCTCGTTCGTGCTCTCCCTGATGGCCCTCGCCGGCGCGCTGGCCGACCCGGCGATGCACCAGGTCTTCAACTTCGCCTGGTTCGACCTCGGCGCGGGCGCGCTCCGGCTCGGTTTCCTCCTCGACCCGCTGACCGCGTTCATGTGCGTGATGGTCACCTTCGTCGGACTGCTGATCTTCATCTTCAGCACCGGCTACATGAAGGAGGACGCGAACTACAAGCAGTTCTTCTGCTTCCTCAGCCTGTTCGCCGCCGCGATGCTCGGGCTGCTCGTCGCCAACAGCCTGCTGCTGCTCTTCGTCTGCTGGGAGCTGGTCGGTCTCGCCTCCTACCTGCTCATCGGCTTCTGGTTCCACAAGCCGTCCGCCGCCGCCGCGGCCAAGAAGGCCTTCATCACCACCCGCATCGGCGACCTCGGCTTCCTCCTCGGCCTGCTCTGGCTGCAGGACGCGCAGGGCACGCTTCTCTTCTACGACGGCGGCGCCGGCATCCTCGAGTCCGCCGCGCTGGCCAACCTCTCCTACCTCGTGCCCGGCGGGCTGGCTGCCAGCACCGCCATCGGGCTGCTCATCTTCTGCGGCGCCATCGGCAAGTCCGGCCAGTTCCCGCTGCACGTCTGGCTGCCGGATGCGATGGAGGGCCCGACGCCAGTCTCCGCGCTGATCCACGCCGCCACGATGGTTGCCGCCGGCGTGTTCCTCGTCGCCCGCGTCTTCCCGCTCATGGCCGCCGACCAGGTGCTGGAAGTGCCGGTGCATGCGCTGACCGTGGTCGCCTTCACCGGCGCCATCACCGCGCTGCTCGGCGCGCTCATCGCCGTCGCGCAGGACGACATCAAGCGCATCCTCGCCTACTCCACCGTCTCGCAGCTCGGCTACATGATGCTCGCGCTCGGCGTCGGCTCGTGGGTCGCCGCCATCTTCCACCTGCTGACCCACGCCTTCTTCAAGGCGCTCCTCTTCCTCGGCGCCGGCTCGGTCATCCACGCCGCACACCACGAGCAGGACATCCGCCGGCTCGGCGGCCTGCGCGGGCCGATGAAGGTCACCTTCCTCACCTTCGCCGTCGGCATGATGGCGCTGGCCGGCGTGCCGTTCCTCTTCTCCGGTTTCTGGTCGAAGGAGGCCATCCTTCACGCCGCCTTGGAATGGGAGGTCTCCGCGCTGCCGCTGTATGCAGGCATGTTCGCCGTGATCCTGACCGCGTTCTACATGACGCGGCTCGTCGCCGAGGTGTTCTTCGGCAAACCGCGGTCGCCCGCCGCGGAGCACGCACACGAGAACAGCGCGGCGATGACCGTGCCGCTCGTGATCCTCGCGGCCTGCGCGATCGCGCTCGGCTTCCTCGGCACACCCGCCTGGCCGTGGCTGCAAGCCCGGCTGCTGGGCGAGACCGAGGTTCATGGCCACTCGATCTTCGACGGTGCTGCGCTGATGGTCGCCTCGATCCTCCTCGTCGGCGCCGGGCTCGGACTCGGCTGGGCGCTCTACGGCCGGAAGCTCCGCGCAAACGCCGACGCCGCCGACCCGTTGGCGGCGAAGTTCCCCGGCGTGATGCGCGCCCTGGCCAACCGGCTGGGCTTCGACGAACTCTACGCCGCCACCGTCGGTCGGTTGAACGACGGCCTCGCCTCGCTCGCCGACTTCCTCGACCGCCATGTCTGGGGCGGCGCGGTCAACTTCCTCGCCAGGCTCGGTGAGTTCACCGGCGTGATGAGCCGCGAGACCGATGAGCAGACCATCAACGGCGGCTTCGACGCCGCGAGCGAGGGCCTGCGCGGCACCGGCCGGGCCTACTCCAAGGCCCAGACCGGCGACGCCCACGGCTACCTGCGCGTGCTGGCCGCCGGCTTCGTGGTGCTGCTCCTCATCCTGATGCTGGGAGGTGCGAGATGAACTCGGATTCGATCGTTCTCGTTCTCTTTCTCGTAATCGTTCTCTCGAGCCTCTGCCTCATGTCTGCCTCAGGAGAACGAAGAACGATTAAGATTAAGAGAATGATTCGGACGGGAGGTGCGCGGTGAACACCTGGCCGCTCCTCACCCTGCTGATCTTCACCCCGTGGGCGGGGGCGATGCTCGTCTTCGTCCTCCGCCGGCTGCTGCCCCCCGCCGCGGCGCGCGGGCTGACGGTGATCTTCAGCCTCTCCACGCTGGTCCTCGGGCTCGTGGCCTGGAACCGGTTCGACCCGGCGGTCACCACGATGCAGTTCACCGAGAACAACGCGTGGATCGCCCTCCTCAACGTCCGCTACCATCTCGGGCTCGACGGGCTCTCGCTCGTCCTCGTGCTGCTGACCGGCATCGTCTCGCCGCTCGCGCTCTTCGGCACGACGCGCGGCGTCCGCTGCCCGGCGATCCACGGCGCGCTCTTCCTCTGGCTGCAGGGCAGCGCGCTCGGCGTGTTCCTCGCCCTCGATTTTTTCCCGTGGTTCATCTTCTGGGAGCTGAGCCTCGTGCCCGCGTTCTTCCTGATCAAACTCTGGGGCGGGCCCGGTCCCGCGGCTGCGGGACGCGCGGCCTACCAGTTCGTCATCTACACCATCGGCGGCAGCGCGTTCATGCTCGCGGGCTTCGCCGCGCTCCACGCCGCGACCGGCACCTTCGACTTCCTCCAGCTCGCCGCCCTGGCCCGCGAGGGCGTGCTGGCGGGCAAACTCGCCGCGCTCGGCGGGTTCTGGCCGCAGGCGGTGTTCCTCGGCGTGCTGCTCGGGCTCGCGGTCAAGGTGCCGCTCTTTCCCTTCCACACCTGGTTGCCGCCGGCCTACGCCGAGGCGCCGACCGGCACCTCGATGTTTCTCACCGGTGTGATGTCGAAGATGGGCGTCTACGGCTTCCTGCGCATCCTCTGGCCCGTCTTCCCCGGCCCGCTGCATGACGCCGCGCCGTGGCTGCTCGCGCTCGCGCTCGGCGGCGTGGTGCTCGGCGCCTTCGCCGCGCTGCGCCAGACCGACCTCAAGCGCATGATCGCCTACTCCTCCCTCAACCACCTCAGCTACTGCCTGCTCGCGCTCTTCGCCGTCGCCCATATCAGTCCGACGGATTCCGCCGCCCTGGCCGCCGTAGCCTCGGCAAAGGCGGCCGCGCTCGGCGGCACGATCCTCCAATTGTTCAACCACGGCCTGTCCGCCGCCGCGCTGTTCTACTGCATCGGCGTGCTGGAGGACCGTTCCGATGGATTGCGCGGGATCGGCGACTTCGGCGGCGTGCGCACGTTCGCGCCGGTCTTCGCCGCGTGCTGCGGCATCGCGCTGTTCTCGTCGCTCGGGCTGCCCGGGCTGAACGGCTTCGTCGGCGAGTTCCTCATCTTCCGCGGCGTGTTCGGGCTCGATCCTGGCGCGGCTGCCATCGCGACCGTCGGCCTGCTCGTCACCGCGCTCTTCCTGCTCACCTTTTGGCAGAAGGTCTTCCACGGCCCGTCGGCCGGCGCCGGGGTGAACTTCCGCGACCTCGACGCGACCGAGCGGCTCACGCTCGCCCCGCTCGTGTTGCTCATGTTCGGGCTCGGCGTCTTCCCGCAGGTGCTCATCGAGATATTCAACCCGCTCGTCACCGCCTGGGCGGCGAATCTGCCATGAATTATTGGCGCCACATCAAGCCTTGTCATCCTGAACCCGCCTTGGCGGGTGAAGGATCCAGCAGCATGACCGCTTGCGTGCGTCGTTCTGGATTCTTCTCCCGCCACTGCGGGATCAGAATGACAGGTGTCGGAGTTTTGCGTGCTGATTCGCCGTTCCGCACTCCGCATTCCGCACTCCGCATTCCGCACTCCTCCCCGTGAACGCGCTCCCCTTCACCATCTACACGGCCTTCGCCGGCGCGCTGCTCGCGCTGGTCGCCGGGACGCGCTCCGCGCAGGCGGCCCGGGTGATCGCGTTGCTCACGGCACTGGCGCTTTGGGGCATCACATTGTGGACCGCCGCCGGTTTCGTGCCGTTTGCCGGGCTCGTCACTCTGGTCGATGCGCCGTGGATCCCCGAGCTGGGCATCCGCTACCACCTCGCGGCCGACGGCATCAGCCTCACGCTGCTCGTGCTCACCGGGCTGGCCGCGACCACCGGCGTGCTGTTCTCGTGGAACGTGGAGGAGCGGGTCGGCGAATTCTTCGCGCTCTACCTCGCGCTCATCGGCGGCGTCTGCGGCGTGTTCCTGAGCGTGGACGCGTTCACCCTCTTCGTCTTCTACGAGATCGCGATCGTGCCGAAGTATTTCCTCATCGCGCGGTGGGGCTCCACCAACCGCGAATACGGCGCGATGAAGCTCGTGCTCTATTCCTTCGCCGGCAGCGCGCTGGTGCTGGCGGGCCTGCTCTGGGCGTGGGCCGCGGCCGGCGGGCAGTCGTTCGGGCTCGGGCAGCTTGCGGGCGCGGCGGCGAACTTCAGCCGCGCGCAGCAGCTCGGGATGTTCGCGCTGGTCTTCACCGGGTTCGCCGTGCTGGCGGGCATGTTCCCCTTCCACACCTGGGCGCCGACCGGCCACGTGGCCGCGCCGACCGCCGCCTCCATGCTGCTCGCGGGCGTGGTGATGAAACTCGGCGCCTACGGCTGCCTGCGCGTGGCCATGCCGCTGTTCCCCGAGGGCTTCGGGTATTTCGCGCCGGTCATCGCCTGGCTGGCCATCGCCGGCATCCTCTACGCCGGGCTGGTCGCGCTGGTGCAGGAGGACTTCAAGTTCGTCATCGGCTACTCCAGCGTGAGCCACATGGGTTTCGTGCTCCTCGGGCTGGCCGCCGGCACCGCCACGGCCGTCAGCGGCGCGGTGCTGCAGATGTTCTCGCACGGCGTGATCGCCGGGCTGCTCTTCGCCGTGGTCGGCCGGATGGTCTATGACCGCACGCACACGCGGAAGCTCGCCGACCTCCGCGCGCTGCCGCTGCACCGGCTGCTGCCGTTCGCCGCGGCGGTGTTCGTCCTCGCCGGGCTCGCCTCGATGGGCCTGCCGGGCTTCAGCGGGTTCCCGGCCGAGCTGACCATCCTCATCGGCACCTGGCAGGCCCGGCCGCTCTGGGCCCTGGCCGCCGCGGCCGGCGTGGTCATCGCCGCCGCGTTCACCCTGCGCGCCATCTCGGTGGCGTTCTTCGGCATGGTGGAGCGCGACCTCCGGGCGCGCTCTGAACCCGTTCCCGCAAGCGCGGGACCGGGTTCCACCTATCCGCCCATCACCTGGCCGGAGAAGGCCGGGGCGCTGCTGCTGGTCGCCGCGACGCTCTACCTCGGCCTGCGGCCCGACATCCTGCTCGACTGGATCCGGCCGGCGCTCGAGTCGCCGTATTTCCGGGCCGTCCTGACGGGAGGTGCCTCGTGAGCTCCGACTCTTTCCTCTTTCTCTTAATCGTTCTCGTTCTCCCGCATTCCGAAGGAGAAAGAGCAAGAGAACGATTGAAGAGAACGATTGGGTTGGGAGGTGCCGCGTGAACTCCGACTCTTTCCTCTTTCTCTTAATCGTATTCGTTCCTCCCTCCCTCATGGGAGAAAGAGCAAGAGAACGATTGAAGAGAACGATTGGGTTGGGAGGTGCCTCGTGAACTCCGACTCTTTCCTCTTTCTCTTAATCGTATTCGTTCCTCCCTCTCTCATGGGAGAAAGAGCAAGAGAACGATTGAAGAGAACGATTGGGTTGGGGGGTGCCGCGTGAACTCCGACTCTTTCCTCTTTCTCTTAATCGTTCTCGTTCCTCCCTCCCTCATGGGAGAAAGAGCAAGAGAACGATTGAAGAGAACGATTGGGTTGGGAGGTGCCTCGTGAACTCCGACTCTTTCCTCTTTCTCTTAATCTTTCTCGTTCTCCCGCATCCGGAAGGAGAAAGAGCAAGAGAACGATTGAAGAGAACGATTGGGTTGGGGGGTGCCTCGTGAGCCACGATTACGCCGGACTCTTCCACGCCCTGATGCCCGAGACGCACCTTGTGGTCGGCGCGCTGCTGGTGCTGACGTTCGACATCGTCTGGGGCAAGCGCCGGCCGGCCAACCGCCACCATGTCGCGCTCGCCCTCGGCACCATCGCGCTGCTGTCCGCCGCGTGGCAGGCGGTCGAGGCCGGCGTGCTCGGCCCGGTCTTCGGCGGCGTGCTCGTGATCGACACGCTCGCGACGGCTACCCGCGCGGGCGTCGCCGTGCTCGGCGCCCTGGCGCTGGCCTTGCTCCCGCCACCGTCGCGGCTGCGGCACTCCGCGGAGTTCGTCGCGATCATCCTCTTCGCGGTGTGCGGGCTCACCTTGATGGCGGCGGCCAACCAGCTGCTGGTCGCCTTCCTCGCGCTCGAACTGGCCAGCCTGTCGCTCTATGTCCTCGCCGGGTCCGACAAGACCCGGCCGGAGTCCGCCGAGGCGGCGCTGAAGTATTTCCTCTTCGGCGGCATGTCGGCGGCGTTCCTGCTCTTCGGCTTCAGCCTGCTCTACGGGCTGACCGGCTCGATCGAGCTGCCGCGCATCGCGGTGGTGCTCGCCTTCCAGGGTGGCTCGCCCCTGCTCGTGGTCGCGCTGGTGATGATCGTCACGGCCTTCGGCTTCAAGGCCGCGGCCGCGCCGTTCCACCTCTGGGCGCCCGACGTCTACCAAGGCGCGCCCGCCCCCGCCGCTGCGCTCATCGCCTCGGCCTCGAAGCTGGCCGGGCTGGTCTTCTTCACCCGGCTGCTCTGGCCCGGGCTCGGCGGCGCAGTCGGCACGGTCGCGCATTTCCCCATGACCGTCGGCTGGGGTCCGGTTGTGGCGTTCGTCGCCGCCGCCTCGCTGCTGCTCGGCAACATCGGCGCGCTGGCCCAGTCGAACGTCCGCCGGCTGCTCGCCTACTCGGCCATCGCCCACGCCGGCGCATTGCTCCTCGGCGTGCTCGCCGCCGGCCGCATCGGACTCGGTCCGCTCTATTACTATGCCGCAACTTACGGACTCGCCACGGTCGGCGCATTCGGCGTGCTCGCGGTGGTCGAGGCGACCGGTCCGGCGCAGAAACTCACCGACCTCGCCGGGCTCTTCCGCCGCTCGCCGCTGCTGGCCGGCTGCCTCGCGGTCTTCGTGCTCTCGCTCGCCGGCATCCCGCCGCTGGCGGGATTCTTCGGCAAATTCGCCGTCTTCGCCACCGTCCTGCAGCTCGGCGGATTGTCCGGCCCGACCGGCTGGCTGACGCTGCTGGCCATCGCGCTGAGCGCCGTGGCGCTCTACTACTACCTGCTCATCCTCAAGCAGGCGCTGGTGGTTTCGCCCGGCAAGGACACCGCGCCCGTCAAGGTGCCGGTGCCGGCGGCCGTCAGCCTGGTGCTGGCCGCCGCGCTGATCGTCCTGCTGGGCCTGCTGCCCACGCTCGTGCTGGGGCTCTTTGAGTGAGACGACTGCGCGTGCGGCCGGTCCCAGCATAACCAAACTGCACATTCGCGAGGTTCCCCGACTGCCACAAAATCGTGGCATCACCCCCCATTGCAAAGAATAGAGAGGACCTCCTGACGAAATCGCCTCCACTTCGTAGGATTTTCGTATGAATTCTCTATTGACCAGTCTCGGAGCGCGCAGCCGGTGTCGTCTGCGTCGAGTGCTCGAGATCGATTGAGTTGATCCAAATCTTGCCACCTTCCTGGGTCACGAGATCAGAACGCAACACCAATTCGAACGATTTTTCGGTGTAGATGAACTTGTGAATCGATCGCAGGCCTCCCTCGCCCGGATGGCGCCAGCGCAACAGAATCTCAGCACGGTCGCCATTTGGAAGAGCATCAAGTCCTTCAAAAATCGGAGTGACTCCTTTGTGGTTTTGAATCGCTGGAAAGAGTATGCGCATCAATCCATCAATGGAGGAGTTGGCAATGGCAATCAATGCGCCCTGTTTTTCTGGGCATCGGTAGACAAAAAGGTGCAGGTCAGCCTGCCCTTGAATCCGCACCACGATCTGCTCGGAAAATACATACACTCCCTCCCAAGTTTGATAGGTTCGAGAGGTGAGTGTTTCCCGCCGAACGATTTCTTCAGCAATTCCTGCCTGGGCAGTCAGGCACGCCGCAACAAGGAAAAACAAGGATCTCTGGACGTTACGAAACAACATGGCCTTCCTTAATTGACGTGACCGCACACGCTATCAACGTAAGCGCGTTGATTCGATTTGATTTCCCAACTGCCGGGCGTGGTAGCGGTCTTGTTCTTCCAGTAAATGACCCATTGGGCGGCACCATTGTATCGCTGTATTGCGCAAGCATCAACCGGCGTCCGCGCCGTGCCTTTCTGAAAATCCACCCCGTTGAAGGTAAACACGTAATTCTGAAGTGGCATCGTCGGCTCTTCCGCTTGTTGCTGCTGCTCTTGCGATGCAATCCATGCAGCAGCCTCTGTATTGCAGGGGTTGTTGAGACGACTCTTGGCTTCCGCAACATTCGCCTTCCAGTTCCACAAATGCGTCACAGTGGGTGCAGGGTTAGTCAACTGATAAATTCCCCATCCAACTCCATCGGAAGCTCGATTCGGCGTGTTCTTGATCTGCGTTAGGAAGTTCGGTCCCTCAGTGCCGACATTATTAAACTGGAGCCCTGAAGTGGACCCCATCCGTTGGACAGCGGATCGGGTAAAATAAGTTAAGATATGGGAGGGGGCGCAGGGGGAGGGGCGAAGCTCCTCCCCCGCTCTGGATGAGTTGTTGGCGGATGGGCGCGTGGGT
>Ga0187894_10005824_pt1 | contig 12366 bp, 5 predicted proteins | sample GBC1701081metaG_FD_136650 | JGI IMG/M metagenome (GOLD analysis project Ga0187894, IMG submission 136650) | White microbial mat communities from a lava cave in the Kipuka Kanohina Cave System on the Island of Hawaii, USA - GBC170108-1 metaG ... | reverse complement strand
GCCGTCGTAACTGATCACTTTCAGGTCTTTCACCGGAGATGGACTGGAAGCGAGCATCATCAAGCTTGCGACGGTCGTTTTGCTGGTCTCGGTGATCAGTTGGTGATTGATCGTTTCGAGCAGGTCGGTCGCCTGATGATAGTGCGGATTGCCCAGCACCGGATACGAACCGATCCCGCCGACGATATTGCCGTAGGCGTCGAAGAAGGCCGTCGCGTCGGTGCCGCGATGGTAACGCGCGTCATACGTGATCAACCGAGTGAAGAGGGAAGCGGCGGCGTGCTGGATGTCGCGGATGCCGGCGTTGGTGTAACGGATCGTGTTGTCGAGCCGGTTGTCATTGGCCCAGCCGATCATGTCGTTGTTGAGCGCGCCGGTGATCTTCAGCTTATCGGCCTGCGCGCGGCGCACGAACTCGCGGCTGCCCAATAACCCCGCCTCCTCGCCTGTGAAGGATGCGAAGACGATCGTCGCCGGCATTGGACGCCCGGCCAGCGTCCGGGCCGCTTCCAGGAGAGCGGCGGTTCCCGACGTGTCATCGTCCGCGCCCGGACCGGCGGCGACCGAATCGAAATGGCTGCTGACGACGTAGACCAATTCCGGGTTCTCAGTCCCGGGCAGCCTGGCGATGACGTTGCATGTCTTGCCGTCGATCGCCGCGCGATTCTCGAAGCATTGCCGCTCCGGCTCGTAGCCGAACGATTTATACGCGGCGAAGAGATATTCCGCCGCCTGCTTATTGCCGGGACGGGAGATGTGTTTTGAATCGAAATCGAAGAGCGCCTTTTCGTGCGCGAAGATGCGGTTGGTTGAAGCGTGCTCGACCACGCGCCGGACTTCATTCGCGATTGGCGCGTAAATTCTCTGTCCTTCGTTTTGCAGCGCAGTCTCGGCCGCGAGGTTGCGTTCCAGCCTGGCTATCAAATCGGCCTTCTTCACTTTGCGATCGAGATGAACCAGATAGACGCCGCGCTCCGGCGAAACCGTGTCGCCGTCGCGGTCGGCCCAGACCAGCGCCTTCGACCCATCCGGACCGGCCGTCCAGCCGTATTCGGGAGAGATCGTCCGCACCGTGTTGTTATGGAATAGTTGGACGCGCGTGTTGGCCGTCAGATCGTAAAGGTAAGAACGGCGATGGCGCGGCTCGCCGATCATCGCCATGACGCGATCCTTAGAGATGAAGCGCGGCAACACATCGTGTTGAATCTCGCGCGTCAGTCGCGTCTCGCCCTTGCCGTCGCGCCCGATCAGGTAAAGCTCCCAATCGTCGCGCGTCATTTTTTGGTAGACCAACCGGTCGCCCAAATGCGAGAAGGCGGGCGCGTCAATCCGGCCCGTCGTTTTGAGCAAAGTCGCCGGATTGCCGCCGATGGGCAACACCATCAGGCTACTCTCCTGTCCTTCCCGCGTCACATACGCGACCGCCGAACCATCAGCGGAGAGCGTGGGCGCCGCGCCGTTCATCACCGTCGTTTTGCGACTGGCCAAATCAACGACGCCGAACTTCGTCGGCGCAAATGGCGGCCCGCCGCCGGCTTGAGCTCCAGCTTGAACCCCAGCCTGAGATTGTTGGCCCTGGGCCGACCGCGACGGCGAAGCGGCGTTCGCGGCCGGCTCGCCGGCGTTGCGCGGAGGAGGAAACGGATTGACTCCCGGAATCGAAAAGAGCAGAGACTTTCCCGCCGGATCGATTACCGGCGCAGTTTTGAACCCGTCGGATTCCGTCACGACTACGGGCTGCGGGGAAGCGGGCGTGATCGCGTAGATATCGTTGCGCGTCGTCTCGCCTTCGCGCGCGCCAACGAAGTAGACCGTCTCGCCATCCACTTCAGACGCGGGTCCGGATGCGGGTCTAGATGCGGGTCCGGATGCGGGTCCGAACGCCAGTGTGGATTTGAGCAGGGCGCCGGTCTGAAGTTCCTTCTCTTGCCGCGTCTGCAAATCGCGCAGCGTCACCACCGCATATTTCCATTGTAGGTAGTTGAGCGTCTGCAAGGCCGCGATGCGCGCGGCGATCTGATCCCCCGCGTTATCGAGCGCGGCTTGGGCTTTTTTGAGCTCTTCGTTCCGTGGCAGTTTGAGGTAAGCGACCTTATTTCCCGAAGGCGAAAAGATCGCGCCGATCCCCGGCAATTCAGCCACGACGGCGCGCTCGCCCGCGCTTTGAACCAGGCGCGTGACGATGGCCGGAGCATTGCCGGTTTCATAGGCGATGATGGCGCCGTCGGGGCTCAAACGCGGCGCGCGGCCATCGGCCGTGACCTCTTCGCTTTGAAACAGCTCTCCGGTCCGCATCGCAATCGGCTCCACGAACTGATCGCCGGCCTGGCCTTGCAACAACCGCAGATAACTGCGCAGCGCAACCGCATATTTGCCGTCATTCCACGACTCGTTCGCGACGCGCAGATCCGCCGAGCCTGTCTCTTGCCCGTTAATTCCCGCGACGGGACTGAGCAGCGATAGCGCGATTGTCAGAGCTAGAAGTTTTTTCATGGTCGTTATTATTAGCTACCAGACTTCTTGCAAAAACGATCAGGCTCAGACTCGGGGCCGCCAAAAAAAGACTGAGGCCGCGAAAGCCGTAGCGCAAACTGTCTAGTTTGCGTGGCTTCGATACTCGAACAGTCATTGGAGCCACGCAAACTGGACAGTTTGCGCTACGGCTGCCAGGCTGTCCGTTACATCCGAAATGACTTTTGCAAGAGGTCTACTCAACGATTTTCCCGCCGCTGCCTTTGCCAACGCGCGGCCCGCGGTTGTCGCGCTCCGGCGCGTGATTGAGATTTGCCACGCGTCGTCCGGTCTCGTAAACCAATTGCCCGATGCGCGCCATCTTCTCGAAATTGATCTTCTCGACGCTGTCGGTGTTGACGTGATAGTCGGGATGCAGTCCTGTCGTAAAGAAAACGACCGGGATGCCTTTGGCCGCGTAGCTGTAATGATCGCTGCGATAATAGACCTGTTCCAGATCGGTCGGATCGTTCATCTCGAAATCGAGCTTGAGCGGGCGCGCGAGGCTGGTATTGGCCTCCACCGTGAGGTTGTGCAACTCGGTGCTGATGCGGTCGGAGCCGACCAGATAGACCGAGTTCGATTCTTCGGGTTTGTCATCGCGATTGCGTCCGACCATATCCATATTGAGGTTGGCGACGATCTTGTCGATCGGCGCCGTCGGATAATCGGCGTGAAAGCGCGATCCCCACAAACCGCGCTCTTCGCCCGCGAACCAGAGGAACATCAGCGAGCGTTTCGGCTTCGGCCCCGTGGCAAAAGCTTTGGCGATCCCGAGCAACGTAGCTGTGCCCGATCCGTCGTCGTCCGCGCCGTTCCAGATGCGGTCTTCGACCGCGCCCTGTTTGACGCGCCCCACTGCGCCCTGGCGCGCGCCCTGCGCGATTTCGCCTTCGGCGTAGCCGACGTGATCGTAATGCGCGCTGAAGGTCACGTAAGTGTCTTTGAGTTTCGAGTCCGTTCCTTCTACCACGCCGATGACGTTGCGCGTGAGTTGGGTGCGAACGATCTGGTAATCGGCGTCGAGGTTGAAGGTGAGTTTGACGCCTTTGAGCGTGAATGACGGCAGCGGCTCCTGCTTCGCGGCCTTCTCTTTCAACTCGGCGTATTTGACCTCCGCGTTGCTGAAGAGGAATTCGAAGAGATCATCCTGAGCTGTTACGTTCGGCGGCAGCGGATGATCCAATCGCTGGACGGTGGTGAAGTCCGCCTGCTCGATACCAGCGCGGCCTCCCGCTCCGCCGCCAGCGCCCCCTGGTCTTCCGCCGAATCCGCCTCCGCCAACGCCGATACTGGCGACGGCCTGCCGTTGATCGGTGGCGTAACGAGCGCGTCCGCCAAGCGCGCGGCGGAACTGCGGCCCCAGCCCTTTTGGCCCATTGCCGCCGATGTAGACGACGGTTTTGCCTTTCACATCCTTGCCCGCGTAATCATTGTGATTGGCGAGCGGGGCGTCGAGACCGTAACCGAGGAATTCAACCTGATCCACGGTGAAGCTGCGTTTGCCGCCGACGTTTTTAGGGAAGGTGACGCCCTCGCCGTCTTTGAACACGCGTGTCTGGCCGTTCACTTCGACCGCGAGCGTCGAACGATTCGCGCTCTTGACGCCGAGCACCCGCACACGCTGGAAGTATGAACCGTTGTCGCCTCCGGGTTTGACGCCCCATGAGCGCATCTGCTCGGCCAGATAAGCGGCGGCCAGTCCCAGACCTTCCGAGAACGTGGCGCGGCCTTCGAGCTCATCCGAAGCCAGATAGGACAGCCACTTCTGTAAATCGTCGGTCTGGACCTTTGTGTTATCGGCTTTGCGGTTCTGCGCGGGAACGGCGCTGAACGCCAGGCAAAGTGTGACGATCAATGCCAACGTTTTTGTCAGACGTGGGGGCGTACGACGAAAGCGCATCATTACTTTTCCTCCTGATTGACGGTTGCAGTGGTTGGAAATCTTTACCGGTTACATCCGATTACGCTTACGCGCCGGTACCGCGCGAGGTTACAGTATTTACGCGACCCTCTCTCGTCTATTCAGATATGTAAAGTGTGTGCATAAATCGGGCGGCGCCAAATGTCCGGCAAACTTCAGTTTGTCGCGGCTGGATAAAGGAGCCCTTCTATCTCTCACAAGCGACTTGCTAATCAGGCCACGACAAACTGAAGTTTGTCGGACATCGAGCGCGCATTCCGCTGACCAACAGGGGCTTTTATTTGCACAGGCCTCGGATATGTATTTAAAGTGTCCTGACGTCAGGGCGCTGCCAACAATCCCAGTACTGTCCCAAACTGGCGCGCTTCAATAACCGAACTCCGTCGGGCCGAAGTCCGGCGGCTCGGAAAAAGTAACGGCGGCGACGTGCCGTGACAATTCCTCGCTTAGCGTTTGCAGCGGCGGTTCGGATTGAGCCGAACCGTCGGCGTGTACAAACTGAATGCCGCCACGCGCGGCGCGGCGCAGTTTGACGTGGAAGACGCGCTCGAATGTGGCGGCGGGCGCGGTGATTGAAAAGTTGTTGGCGACCAGCGGCCCGACCTCGAATCCGGCGGCGGCATAGGCGCCGCGGACCTGCGCCGCCGCCTCCGGCGAGGGCAGGTATTGACCGAGAGTTTCGGCGGTGATGTGCGCGTCGGGCGCTTTGCCGCTCGCTGAGCGCAGCACAACCTGCGCGGACATAATCTCTTGTGCCTTGAGAGCCATCGTTACCTCCTTTGAATAAGAGCCGGAATGACGCGTCCCACCACACTTGCCAGCCGCGCGCGATAGTTGCGCTGCGCTACTGGCGCGCGCCGAAACGCCGGTGGTTCACGCCCATTCGACTATTTTCCAATTAAGTTACGTTGGCTTAGCTTACACCAGCGACAGGTCGAGTTCTAGCGGCAGGTACTCGCTCAATGGTAATCGAGGCTGGTTGGTTGGAGGTTGGAGAGCGCGCGCGTTGTCGCCGTGCGGCTGCGGCGCCGGGGCGGCGAAGAGCGCAAGGCTGAGGTATCGCTCGCCATCATTCACCATGAATTTATTTGCGACGAGGGCGTCAAGGAATTGCCGCACCCGGGCCTCGGTGAACGTCCGTTCGGGAAACGAACCGCGTAGATGGCGCGTCAGGTCGGCGACCGAATGCGCTTCATCGCAATATTCGTAAGCGGCGCGCTCTACGCCGGCGAGCGTCAACTCGCGCCGCGCCGCATCCGTGCGCGTGTCCAGGAGTATGAGCGCCCCATCGGGACGCCGAATCGCGCGCAACGTCCCCTTCTCCGGCTCGCTCCGCCATGCGGCCACGTGAGCGATCACCTGATCGGCGTAACCGGACGGATCTACTTGCGGTTCGTAATCGAAATCAAAGTAGTAAGCGATGCGGGAAAGGCTTTCCGGCGGGAACGGGTAGAGATAGCGGTAGGCCGCGATGGGCCGTACGTTCCGCAGGCCGAAGGCGGCGGGCGTGTTGAAATACGGGCTGAACCGATCCATCCGCACCGGGCCGCAGCCGGTTGGCGAACGCAGGAAACGAATCGCGCGGAGCAGTTTGAGCATCTCGTCATAGTCACCGCGCGTCTCGCCGGGGAAGCCGTAAATGATGTTCCACTCCATCGTGATGCCCGCTTCCTGGCACCACTTGAGCAGTTGCACATTCTTCAACGCCGTCGTGCCTTTGCGCATGAGCCGGAGCACGTGATCACTCAGGCTCTCGACGCCGGGTTGAATGCGCGTGACGCCGGCGGCGCTCAACATGCGCAACTGTTCGCGCGTCAGGTTGGCTTTGACTTCATAGAAAATCTGCCAGGATCGCTCAGCGCGGGCCAACGCCGGCAACACGCTGTTGAAATATTTCATGTCGAGGATGTTGTCTACGGCTTCGACAATCTCCGTCTGCCAGCGTTCGACCAGATACTCCAGCTCATTCAGCGCGCGGCGCGGGCTTTTGCTGCGGAAAGCCATCGTCCCGCCGTTCAAGCCGCAGAAGGTGCAATGCGATTTTGCCCCCCACCAACAGCCGCGCGAAGTCTCGAAGAGCAAAATCGGACAGACGCCGACCGTCGCCCCGCATTGCGCGAGATCGTCGAAGTAATCGCTGTAGTCCGGAATCGGCAGCCCATCCAGTTCACGGATCAATTCGGCGGGGCCGGTCGCTACCGATCCGCCATCATTCGCGCGATAGACGATGCCGGGAATCGGCGGCTCGCTTGCCTGCGCGCCCGCCAGCAGCCGCGCGACAAGCGCCGGAAAACTCCGCTCAGCTTCGCCCGAACAGACATAATCCGCGAACTCAAACCGCCGATGCAGTTCCTCGCCCATCTCGCCTTCCCAATTCGCGCCGCCGAAGACGATGGCGATGTTGGGATGTGCGGCTTTGATATGTTTGGCCAGCGCGAGCGAGGCGAGGTTTTGCTCGAAGGTCGAGGTGAACCCGACGACCGCATAATCCTGCCAGGGAATGGCGGCCAAACAGTGCGTGAGAAAATGCGGGATCAACGCGCGCATGTGTCGCAAGCGCCGAATCGCCGTCTCGTCCAACCGGAACTGTCCGCGCAGAACCTCTTGCGTGTAGCCTTCGTCGGCTTCAGGGCGCTCACCGTAGAGCGCTTCGGTAAACGTCCAATCCCCGGCAAAGGCCGTGTAGGGCAACTCGAAGTTGATCCACTGATAATCCGCGCAGCCGATGAACTCGGCCAGCGGAAAGGTTAGATAGCGCACGTCGCACGCCACGCCTGTTTCGGCCAACCGCGCCTTGAGCAGGCTGAGGCCGAGCGCCGGACGTTCAAGCGCGCCGAAAGGCATGTTCAACAGCAAAACTTTTTTCATAGCCGCTCGCCGGTCAGCGAGGCGCTTCTTCCACGCTGCGCGCGTACGAAAAAGCGCCTCACGTTCATTGTTTACGCTCAATCCAGCTCGATCTCGGATTTGAGCACCATTTCCTCCAGGTCGCTCACCTCATCCAGCGACAGGCCACTGGCGGCCGGCGCAGCCAGCGTTCCCGTGTCGCTCGCGGCGGGTTGAGCGGCGAAAGCCGTCCCGCCAATCGGGGGTAAGGGCGGCAGCGGCGGCGTAGGCGTGATCGGGCCTGGTGGCACCGGGCCAGGTGTGATCGGGCCTGGTGTGATCGGGCCTGGTGGCACGGGGCCAGGTGTGATCGGGCCTGGTGTGATGATCGGCAGACATTTCACCTTCGCCAGCATCATTGCCTTATATGCGTCCACCAATCCGTCACCCGTAGCCGTGTCCGGGCCGGCGGCCGCGGGCAATCCGGCATGAATGCCCGGCACGGTATTGCAGCTTCCCGACGTCACATCTCGCGCGGTTTTCCGCAGAATGTCCTTGATCTGCGCGGGCGTCAGCTTCAGACAGGCCTGCCTGATCAAAGCGGCTGCCCCGGCCAACTGCGGCGCGGCGGCGGATGTGCCGCTGAACGCCGCCCATCCGTCGTTGTTCGCCGTCTCATCGCCGTTCGGATGCGCGCCGCCGGCGTTGCCAATATCGATGCTGTCATTCGGTTCGAGCGGGAGCATGATGTAGATCGCCCTCGGCTGCATGCCGACCAGCCCGCACACGTCCGGCACGCGCCGTCCCGGATAAACATTGCTCATGAAGCCGCTCGCGTAGTTCGATGCGTGGAATGTCCCGTCGGGCTTCATAAACGCTCCCCCCGCCGAGATCACATCGGGATGTTGGCCGGGGAATCCGGCGTGCCCATTGCCCGCCGAGAAAATAACAGTGATGCCGGAAGCCACCGCCGCCGCAATAGCGGCTGCCAGGGCCAGGTTTGCCGCCGAGAGCGGCCCCATCGGCACGTGGCTGCCCCAACTGCAGGTGATGATGTCCGGCTTGAGCGCGACTGCGGTGTTGAACGCGCCAACCGAGTTGACGAAATTGATCTTCACCGGCAGCAGTTCGACATCGGGCGCGACCGCAAAGATATTGGCGGATTCGCCCGTGCCGTGTCCCGATTCATCCTTCAGCGGATTGGCCGCGCCCGGCCCTAGCACGACCGGCGCGGCTTTGTAGCCGCGCTCGACGAAGTAAGGGTGCTTGAACCATCCCGAATCCACCATCGCCACCTTCACGCCTTTGCCCGTGATCCCGGCGCGATGCGCGCGGTCGGCGTTGCAGCCCAATGAAACATCGCCCGGCACATCCAGATGCCAATAGGCTTTGGGCGGCGGGAACATGGATGCGGCCATGAAATAGCGCGGTTCCTCAATCGCCACGCCTTCCAGAACATCCTCGAATTGAGTTCCGTTCGTCGCGATCAGGCCCGGCAGAGCGGTGTCCGGGCATTCGATAAACGTGGCGTAGTCGTCCTGGTCCGGTCCTTTCACCGTGTGCCGCTCTTCGGCGATGATCCGCGTGTTGAAAGCGCGGCGATAAGTCTCGGCGCTCGCGGCGATGTTGATTGTGGTCGGAGCGACTTGCAGCACCTCGAACCCGGCGCCGCGCAGTTTTGCGACCGCCCGCTGGATCACCGCTGATTCCGAAAAGAAATCCAGCGCTGTCGCGGCTTGAACATTTTCCTGCGCGTCGAAGAGCGAGACGCCGCCGATGGAACGGGGCGAAGCTTGCGCATAGATTAACGAAGGGACTTTCGGAGCCGCCGCTTTTGTTTGTCGAGCGGCCCTCGGCTGTTTGGCTTTCCTGGCTGCCATATATGTGAGACTCCTTTCAATACTTTAGTTCCGGGTTTTGATTCTGTAACCAATTGAAACCTTTGCGCGGTTCGTCCACGCGGCGTTTCTCGTGGTGTCTTAATTGCTGGTTGGTTGCGTTGGCGTCGGCAACGGTCGCTGCAATGCTTCAGTGGCGACGCGCACCTTTTGCCGCTCTTCCAAAATCTCTCTCGCTCGCTGCAATCGCTTCAACTCATCCTTAGAGTCGGTGATCGGCGTGGCTATGCCCTTAATGTCTTCAAGCATGGCCTTCTGAATCAGAGGGTCCGTGCCCAGATTGAAATTAGCGATAGCGCCGGCTGGATCGAGCGCGAGATCATATTTTGTTTTGCGACCGCCCGTGGATGCGGGTAGCGAAACCACCCAGCCGAGTTGCGCGATCCGCAGCGTTTTACGCGCGTGTTCCGCTGTCTCTTTTGTTTTTTTTGCTTCTTTTGCTTCTTTTGCTTCTTCCTTGTCTGTCAAGAGGCTGATTAGTCTGACGGTGGCTTTTGCTGGAATGCGGTAGTAAAAGCCGCGGTCGCCCTTTTGGCCGAGCTCTTCCTCGTCAGACTCGCTGCTTTTAGGAAATAATTTCTCCACTGGCCCGGCGAGCACGTTCTCCTTCTCCACTGGCTCCACTCGCAATGCGACGGTCGCCGCGCTGTCACAAGCGTCCCGGCGTTTCTGGCAGGCCAAATCATCCGGCTCACACTTTTTGTCGGATTGAAAGGCGGGCGGAATCTTCACCCCCTGGTGTGTCTCTATCAGCTCACATACGCCAGACTCTTTAGCGAATTTGAAGAGTTCTTTCTTGTCATCAGGCTTCCCCTTGGTAGGAGTCATCTCGAAAAGTCCGGTCCACGACTGCTTATTGACATCGCCGAGAAAATAAATCTTTTTCTGCTGCGCTATCAGGCTATCTATCTCTTGCAGCATGACCTTTAACGTCTCGGCTGACGGCGGTCTTGTACTCCCGCCTTGGATCATTTCCTTTCGGAGGTCGCTGAGGTTACTTATCTCTTTGTAGCGTTTGTTGGCCTCGCGATAATCGGACGCCTTGTACTTTTCTCTAAATTTGTCTCGCTCTTTTTGGAGCAAGCCACAGAAATAAGTTTTGACTTTCGCGTCCGCCAATTTTTCGCAGAAGAACTTTTTCTCTTCGGCGCCACGTAACTTGTTGTAACAAGCCACCTCGCGCGGATTTTCCTCGTCCGGACAATTCGGGGGAGGAGGGGCGAGCTTTTCCTCATCCGCCTCCTTCTTTTCCGCAAGACTGAATGGGGATAAGCCGCTGCCTGAAGTCAAAGCCGGCACAAAGATCGAGGCCAATGTTTTCGCCGCTCCGAGCGCAAAGTCCAGGCTTTCGTCAGTATTCTCAGCCGTTGCTTTGGTCAACACTCCCTCCGAGTCCAAATTCATCATCAATGTTTTGTTCTCAAAGTAGTTCCCTTTGATCTTGACCATGAAGATTTCTTTCGGGTCAGCTTCGGCGCGCACGTCGAGAGAGGGCTTTCCGATGCTGAAGGACGTTTCATCCTCGGCGACGGAATCTTCTCGCGGAAAGAAAATGGGCGCGTAAAGGGCGAACTCTCCCGCGAACTTGTCTGTCCTGACAATCGGAACTTCCGTTTTTATCACCGTCTGCGGCAGCGCATAAATTATTCCATCCAGTTTGGGAGCGGGTCGGCCGGGTTTTAACGCGACCCTTGTTACAACCACCTTGGCCGTGCAAGAGGCAAAAACCATTGCCAGGGCCGACAGGAAGCATGCGATGTTTTGTTTGCGCAACATTCAAATCCCCTCTTATGTTTTAGATCAGTTTGCGATTGCGTGTACGGGGGCGCCGGATCAGTACCGCGAGCGGTAGCGAGCGTGACTCCATCAAGAGACCGCTTCGGTAAGCCACGCTCGCTACCGCTCGCGGTACTGACTCGAATCGTCTTGCTTCGGCTTCCAAGTGAGGTTGGCTGGAGGACGCTGCTGTCTGAGCCTTGCTGAAGGACGCTGCTGCCTGAGCCTGGCCGAAGGACGCTATTGTTCACTTGTCAGCGGTCGCAATTCGCCGCGCGCGCAGAGAGCCGCTTGGCCTCTGGCGATTTACGCCCGGCGTTGAATTCTCTTTCGCTTGAAGTGTCGGTTGGCCGATGGAAATTTCAGGAGTGGAAGAAAAATTTCTTCCGCGGGAGTGATTCGGCCTCACCCTCTCGACAGGTATTTCAGGATGCAGTGAACGGCGCCGACCTGAGAAGCGAAAGGATGAAAGTTTTTGAGCATGTTCACGGTGAATCCCAGGTTTTCCCAGATCTTTTTGTTTGCGTTGTCCGTCTCGGCCAATTCGGGCCATTTGTCGTGGCCGTAAGTCGGCAGCCAAACCTGCTTGGATTCGTCCGTGATCTCGACCAGGGCGTTGTTCGAGGAGGCGAAATACCAGGTCCGCTCTCTCTTCTCTTGGTTATCGTCGTAAGTGAGCGGCAGCGGATTGCGGATGACCTCGAATCCCATCGCGGAGAACTGCTGGGCGATATCGTCGAATATCGCAGCCATCGCGTGACGCGGCGGTGGGCCCTGCCCGAGGATTTTCGCAGCCATTGCCGGGTCGCCGATCAGCACCCGGCGCTGCTCGGTCGCATTTCTGCCAGCCAGAGTGAGGAACATATCAATGTGAAAGATCGGTTGGGCTGTGCCCGCTTTATTGCCGAAATAGAGTTTCTCAGTCCAGGGTTGCCCGTTCATCTGGAACCCTCTTTCATGAGCGAGTGGCACGGCCCGTCTTGATCCGACTGGAATCAACCGGCGTTTCAGATCCAAAGATTCACCGTACTTTCTTTTGATCGCGTCAGCGGCTGTTTCACCGGAGTTCTGTTCGATCAACCTGCTTTCGAACGATTCGGCCGCCGAGTCCATGCCTATCAGCCAGAAGTCGTCGCCTATGAGAATATTGCCGCCCTGAAAATGGAGCCGGGCGTCCGTCCTCTTGAGGGTGGTTCCATCGGCTACAAAATCGGCTATGACCGCGTCATCGAGCCTGTTGAAGATGATCGGTTCGACAAGGAATGTCTCCGGGCCGGACAGATCCCGGCAGACTGCAACCGGGTCCTGGGCCCAGATCGTAATGTCGTCGTTATCGCTAAGCAGAACGGTCATGGTTCGCGCGGTCAGATTAAGCTGAGACAACCACTGATTTAGCTGTGGCGCTGAAGAATCCTGAGTGACGATGATCAG
>Ga0187894_10005823_pt1 | contig 12366 bp, 4 predicted proteins | sample GBC1701081metaG_FD_136650 | JGI IMG/M metagenome (GOLD analysis project Ga0187894, IMG submission 136650) | White microbial mat communities from a lava cave in the Kipuka Kanohina Cave System on the Island of Hawaii, USA - GBC170108-1 metaG ... | reverse complement strand
GCAGCGTGCGCGGGGCGCGTGAAAACCTTCAGGCCATCGCCCGCATCTTGCCGCATGCGATCGCTTTGCTAACTGAGTGAACAGTGTCGCTCCCAGAACCGGTCCGAATAATTTGAAAAGGGAGGATGAAATAATGAACAGAATGCACGGTCTGCCGAGAATGCTGGCTGTCGCAATCATCGGCGCGCTCTTTATCAATGTTCTTGCCCAGTCGAGCCCTTACGACAAGTACCGAGATCGCGCGTACTCGAACAAAGGTTATCTCTCCGAAGAGGATGAGTTGAAATTAGCCGAACAGGTTCACCGTGAACTTCTCAAGCAGTTTCGACTTGTCGAAAACAGCTCGGTCAACGAATACGTCAGTTCACTGGGCCAGAGGCTGGCGCGCAACTCAAAGCGACCGAACATCCCCTGGCGCTTTTACGTGGTTGACGACAAATCGATCAACGCCTTTGCGACGCTCGGCGGGCGCGTTTACGTGCACACGGGCTTGCTGGCGGCGACCAACAGCGAAGCGCAATTGGCCAGCGTGCTCGGCCACGAAATCGGCCATATCGTCGGACGCCACGGCTTGGAGAACGTCAAACGCTCGCAGAAATATGGCACGCTCGCCGGTCTCGCGACGATCGCGGGCGCGGTGCTTGGCGGGCAGGCGGGCGCGGGCATCGGTGAGCTTGCGGGCAACATGATCGCCGGCGGTTACCTGATGAAACACAGCCGCGACGCCGAGCGCGAGGCCGATTATCTGGGCCTCTACAATCTCGATCGCGCCGGCTACAACACCGGCGGGATGGTTGAGATGTTCCAAATACTTCAGGAAGTCAGCAGAAGCTCGCCCAACGCGTTCGGAGGCGTCCTGGCCAGCCATCCGCCGCCGAGCGAACGCGCCGCGAACACTCGCCGCGAAATTGACGAACGCCTGCGCGGCTCTGACCGAAAAGGCCTGAGCAACACCAACGATTTCCAGCGCCTGAAATCGGGCGCGCCGTCATCCTCGCCGCCGCGTAGAGTGAGGCCCAGGAACTGAAGCGGATTAATCGAAGGGCAAACGATGATTCCTGAAGGCAGCGCGATGCGGCGGCTTGGATGCTCAGCGGATAGGTTCTATTCGCCGTTTCGTCATCCATTTCGCCATAGGGCCGCATCGCGCTGTTTTCTCGCCGCTTTTTTGATTCCGGCGCTCGTCGCCTCTTCAGCCACGTCGTCCTTTGCGCAACGCCGCCCGATTTTGCGCCCAGCCGCGCGTGATTACTTCGCCGGAAAATTCGTTCTGATTCCGCACGACGGGCGTCCGTCGTCACTGCAACAACTGCGAATGCTGGCGCGAGTCGCGGATCACGATCTGATCCTGCCTCCGGAGCGGGCGATAGCCGGCGCCAATACATTGATTGAGTGGGCAAAGAGCGTTGATTACGATGAAGCCGACGGCGTGATCATTTCGCTCGATGCGATTGCGGGTGGTTCGCGACAGCCACAACAGCTTCAACAACTGGATGTCGTCAAATGGATTCGCGCGCGGCGTCCGGCAATGGCGGTCTACGCGTTCACCGCGGGGTCATCGGAGCAGTTGATCCAATCCGCTTTAAATCTTGTCGCGGAATCGGCTCTGGATTTTTTGTTGATTTCGGGCGCCGGCGCGTCGCGCGAGAAACTGCCTGACGAGGTCGCCGCGCGAGGATTGAGTGACAAATCCGCGATTGTTCCGGATGTCGATGCGGCGGCGATGATCCTGCTTTCGCGCATGCTGAATCGCAGGTTCGGCTTCACTCCGAAAATCTTTCCTGTCTTTTCGTCCGTCGAGGGGCGAAACTCCGTCAGTAACAACCGGCGCAACTTGCCGCTGGGCGCGGGAGCCAGCGCGACGATCAGAGCCATTGGCGCCGTCGAGCCGTCGCAACCTGACTCGCCCCCATCGAACAACGCCACGCGCAGTGTCGATGCGCTTCTATTCGTTCATACGCCGCGGACGCCCGACGCCAATCGCGACGCCTTGATCGAGGCGATTGCGCGGAACGTCGGAAACAGCGCGATAGTCGCCTTCGCCGACATTTCCGAAACAAAAGAGAGCAAAGAGGCGGTGATCGCGGAACTGCGCCGCCGTAAACTGCTCGACAAGCTGATCACTTATGCTTCGTCTGATCCGATTTCGCCGGGTTCCGATTCGGCGGACGCAATCAGCCGCGCGGTTACGCACACGTCCGCGTTTTTAAACGCCGTCAGATTTATGCGCGACGACCTGGCTCGCGTGCGCCGGTTCGACCGCGCTCATTTCGACCTGCTCTTCAGCCGTTATCTGAGCGATTGGGCTTACGCGCTGACGATTCGTCCGAAACTGGACGATTTTGTCAAAACCGAATTGAAAGCCGATCCGAACCGGTTGGGAGCGGCGACGGAACGCGCCGAAGCCTTTGCTTTCGAGCAAGTCAAACAGAGCGCCGAACAGCTTTTCAACGAGCAATTCAAACGCAACATCCACGCGATCCTGCTCAGCACGGGCGAACGCGCGCAGTTTGAAATCTCAATGATGCAACGATTGCAGGTCCGTCTCTCCACGCGCAAAACATCTGAAGCTGAAATCAGGCAGTCGGTTTATATCCCGCAAATCAATTTCCCGGAACTGTCAGGGCAAGGCGCCCGCGCCAGATGGTTTCTGGAGAGTGAAGGCTTGGACGAACGGATCGCACGGCGTTTTAATGCGACCGATTGGGGGCGTTTCAAAAGCGATGTTGGAGAGGTTGGGGTCAGCGTCAAACTGTCGCCCCGGCAGGGATCGCAGGAAAGTTACACGATCTCGAATTCCCGAAGGAGAGACGCGCGCCGCGTAACGATCACCGCGCCGTCGAATCAAGGCGTCTTTTATGCCTTGAGCAAATTGGAAATGCTCGGCGCTGACGGGCGTCTCGCGGAGGATTTTCAGCTCAGTGAATCGCCGTCGCTTGCGCGGCGCGGCGTCGCCGAAGCTTTTCGCTCCGCGCCCTGGTCGCACGGAGATCGTTTGGAGACGCTACGGTTCCTGGGGCTCGCGCGAATGAATCGTTATGTCTATGCCCCGAAAGGCGAACGCTGGCGCGAAGGTTACGATGACGAAGACCGCGAAAGATTCAAACAATTGCTGAGAGCAGCCGAAGAGAATTTCGTCCGTGTCGTATACGCCGTCAGGCCGGGAACTTCGGCCACGTATTCGAGCGAGGAAGACACCGACGCGCTCATTCGCGAAGTGGAGGCGTTGGAAGCGCTGGGCGCGCAAAGTTTCGCGATCTGTTTCGACGATGCGCCCGCGATTTTGCAAAATAGCGAAGACCGCGCGCGATTCAAGACTCTGGCTTCAGCCCATGCGCATTTGATCAATCGCGTTTACGGGCGCGTTCACGAGCGGTTGAAACAATCGGGAGCCGATATCGAGCTTTACATTGCGCCGGCCGTCTTCGCCGACGCGCGTCTCAACAGCGATTACCTGAAACAGCTTGGCGCGGCGATCCCACAGGAAGTTTTGTTCTTCCGGCCCGGCGCAGATTCGTCCGAACGCGCGAACACGCAGGCGCGTGAATGGAGCGCGCTCGCCGGTCGCCGTCCCGTCGTCTGGGACAATTTCCCGGCTAACGACGATGAGCTGTGGCGCTTGTTTCCGGGCGCGAAACTCGGCGCCTCTCCCACGCTCAACGAAGATGCGAACGGATTCATCGCAACCGCGATGAGCCAGGCGCGAGCTTCAATGCTTCCGATTGTGACCGCTGCTGATTACGCGTGGGATTCGCGCAATTACAACCCACAGCAATCGCTCGACCGCGCATTGAATCTGCTTTACGACGAACGCGCCCGCGCCGGGCTGCGAGTCTGGCTGCAGGACTACGGCGAGCGCGGCGACAGCGTGTTCAAACCGCTGTTTCAAAAACAAACCGGCGAGATCAACATTGGATTGATTGAGCGAAGGTTGGCCGAACTGCAGGACGCGGTTGAGATGATTGGCGTAACGCTGAATCAAGGTCTGTTGCGCGGAGAGCTGGCGTCTTTCGTTTCCCGCACGCGATCCGCCGTTGAAAGACTGAAGAGCGATCCGGGTTACGAAAAGCTGCCGAGCGGAAATTACCGGCTGAAAGAGAAATAAATTTCAGCGAGTCAGTACCGCGAGCGGTAGCGAGCGTGCTCCACGTTGAGCCACGCTCGCTACCGCTCGCGGTACTGACTCGGCGCCTGTCAACTTTTCAATGTAGTGACCAGTAGGAGGACTGACACGAATTTTATGTCTTTGATGTTAGACGAGATCCACCAACAACCCGCCGCGATTGAACGGACGATCAAACGCGAATCGAAAAAGATCGAAAGCTTCGCGGCGAGGTTAAAAGCCAATCGCCCCCACCTGATCGTGCTTGTCGCCCGCGGCAGTTCCGACAACGCCGCGCTCTTCGGGCGTTATTTGATCGAAATGACGACAGGCATTCCGGTCTCGCTCGCCGCGCCGGCGATTCACACGCTTTATAAAACCAAGATGGATATGCGCGGCGCGCTCGTCATCGGCATTTCGCAATCGGGCGAAGGCGTTGACATCAATCTGACGCTGCAAAATTCGAAGCGCTGCGGCGCGATGACGTTGGCGATCACGAACGAGGCCGAATCCTCGATGGCGAAACTCGCCGACGAAACTTTCCTGATCCACGCCGGGCGCGAACGCAGCGTGGCCGCCACCAAAACCTACACCGGTCAGTTGCTGATCTTCCACCTGCTCGCGAGCGCCTTGAGCGGAAACGGGCACAAGGCCGAAATCAAACGGCTGCCTGAACTGGCCGCAAACTCGCTCACGCTCCAATCACGCATTGCGGAGATTGTCGAAAGGTACGCGTTTATGGAGCAGTGTGTCGTTGTCGGGCGGAGTTTGAATTACGCCAACGCTTTTGAATTCGCGATCAAGCTGATGGAGACCTGCTATGTGGTGGCTGAGAGGTTTTCAGGCGCCGATTTTCTGCACGGCCCGATCGCCATGATTGACCAGGGTTTCCCGGTCTTCGTCTTCGCGCCGCCCGGGCCGACTCTGAAAGGAACTAAGGAGCTGCTTGAGAAACTTGAGGCGCTCGGCGCTGAGACGATAGTGATTTCCGGCGAGGCGTCCGCGCTCAAATCAGCTTCGCGCCAAATCAGAATTCCTGGCCGCGTCAGCGAATTGCTCTCGCCGATTCCATACGTCATCCCCGCCCAAATCTTCGCCGCGCTGCTGGCCGAAGCAAAAGGCTTAAGCCCCGATCAGCCGAGGTCGCTGTCGAAAGTGACGAAGACGGTGTGAGACAGAGAGACGGAGAGACGGAGAGACAGAGGGACAGAGGGACAGAGGGACAGAGGGACAGAGGGACAGAGGGGACAGAGGGACAGAGGGACAGAGAGACAGAGAGACCATTTAACGCTCCATCTCTCCATCCCTCTGTCCCTCTGTCCCTCTGTCCCTCTGTCCCCTCTGTCTTCACTTGCCCGGTTGCGGAACGATTCTCAAATACGGTTTCAACGTTTTCCAACCGCCGGGGAATTTCTCTTTGGCGGCGTCGTCCGAGAGCGCGGGGACGATGATGCAATCCTCGCCCTGTTTCCAGTTGACCGGCGTCGCCACGCTGTATTTCGCGGTCAATTGGATCGAATCAACCAGGCGCAAAACCTCATCGAAGTTGCGTCCGGTGCTCGCCGGGTAGGTGATCATCGCTTTCACCTTCTTGTCCGGTCCGATGACATAGACCGTCCGCACGGTGAAAATATCGCTCACTTCAGGATGGATCATATCGTAGAGTCTCGCGATCTTCTGATCGGCGTCGGCGATGACCGGGTAGTTGAGCTTGGCGCCTTGAGTCTCTTCGATGTCCGCGGCCCACTTCTTGTGCGAATCGGCTGAGTCAACGCTCAAGCCGATGACCTTGACGCCGCGCTTCTCAAATTCAGGTTTGAGCTTCGCCATATAGCCAAGTTCTGTGGTGCAAACCGGAGTGAAGTCTTTCGGGTGCGAGAAGAGGATGGCCCAACCATCGCCAATCCATTCGTGGAAGCTGCTGATCGGGCCCTCGGTGGTCTCCGCGCTGAAATCGGGAACTACTTCACCAATACGCAATGCCATGACTTTCTCCTTACAAATTGTGAATTGATAAATTGTCGTTGGGATAGGAAACGACAGATTAACAGTGACAGCCGTTACAGCGACAACAGTCAGTCGCCGGGCAAAATGGAACAAGGCCGGGTTGTCGAGCAATGAATCTCATCATTTGTCTATCTACAAACCTTGACAAAGAAGAGAGGCGATAGCCTATGCCCTCAAATTGTGATCGTCAAGCCTGCTGTCGAAATTAAACGCTCGATCCGCCTCGGCTTTTTCTGCAAGCCGTAGCAACGCTCCGCGTTCTACTCACCAGCAGGCCGCCATCGATCACAGACACTCATCGTCAAATGCGCGGCGGCGCGGCCCTTCGCTCTTTGCTTCGGCGTTGATGCTGGGAACCCCTCACAATCGGACATCAGGAGATTGCCGTTATGCGTTATCGTCTAATCGGCTCGCTATTGGTCTGCCTATTTTCAGCTTCGATCTTCGCCGCGAAGTTTTCGGCGAACGTCGCGGACCTTCGCGTCAATGAATCGGCCACGAAGTTTTCGCTTCGCAAGGAAGGCGCGTCGGTGGCGCTCGCGATTGAAAATCCCCGTTCCGCGACATTGACCGCGCAGGTCAGTCTGGAATTGATAAACCCGCGGGACGTAGTTCGCGCCACGGCGGTAAGCGAGATCACTGTTCCAACGGGCTCCGGCGTCTTCACGATTCCCCTGGTCAAAATGGGCGGCAGCGATTACGACAACAAAGAATTGCTCTGGTACCGGCTCCGTTACGAAATCGCCGCGACCGATCCGTCGGGCGGAGAATCCACGCCGGTTTCCGGCCTCATCTCGCTGTCCGAAATCACTCCTGACATTTTCAAACTGTTGGTCTCAGCGCCGCGGGAAGTGGGGAAAGAGGCGAAATACACAATCCGCGCCCGCGCGTCGCATCCACTTAACGGCAATTCCATCAGCGGCGTGAACGTGGAAGCCCGGATGATTTACAAGGAAGGCGCCGATAAACGCGAGTTGAAATCATCGGGCGTGACCGATTCCACCGGCGATGCGTTGCTGGGTTTCAAACTGCCGGCCCCGCTCAAAGCCGAGGATGTGGAGATCAGAGTCGTCGCGCGACGCGACGGCTTTTACCAGGAGGCCGAAGAAGAGATCAGTCTTCTGTACCCGAACCAGATCTTGGTCAGCGCGGACAAACCACTTTATCAGCCGGGACAGACGCTGCGCGTCCGCATCCTCGGCCTGGATCAAGACCGGAAAGCATGGGCGAACGTCGAAGGCTCGCTGAAGATTCGCGATCCTGAAGGCAGCTATATCTTCCGCGCCGGTTTCAAAACCTCGCGCTTCGGCGTGGCCAGCGTTGACTGGCCTATCTCCGATAATGCGCGGCTGGGCGAATACTTCATCGAAGCCTGGTTGGGCGAAGAAGGCCCACGCAATGCGCCCGGCGGCCAGTCGTTCAAAATCAGTCGCTACGCCCTGCCCAATTTCGTCGTCAACGTTAAACCGGATCGCGGCTATTACTTGACCGGACAAAACGCCGAAGTGGAAGTCCGCGCCGATTACCTTTTCGGCCAGCCCGTCAAACGAGGCCGCGCGCGCGTTGTTCGCGAGACCGAGCGGCGCTGGAATTACCGCGAGCAGAAATGGGAGATTGAAGAGGGCGACAAGTACGAAGGCTTGCTCGATGACGAAGGCCGATTCATTGCCCGCATCGACCTTGAAAAAGAACACAAAGATTTCGAACCGGGATCGTATGCGCGTTTCCGCGATCTACGCTATGCGGCCTATCTAACCGATCTGACCACGGGCCGCACCGAACAGCGCCGCTTCGACCTGCGCATCACCGCCGAGCCGATTCATGTCTATCTGATCGAGCGCGGCCGAGCCAGCAGCGGATTACCCCTTCAGTTTTACGTTTCGACTTTTTACGCCGACGGCGCTCCGGCGCAATGCGAGGTTGCGATCAATCAGACCTTCAGTGATGAAGATGACGACAAGTTGAAGGCGAAGCGCGACGATCCTGAGCGCCCGCTGGCGACTGTCAGAACCAATCGTTACGGCGTCGCCAAAGTCACCTCTCTCGATGTCGGCAAAATCGAAAGAGACGGCCCGCGCTTGAAACTCACCGCGCGCGACGATCAAGGGAGATCGGGACGTGATGTTCACAAATACTGGGATCGGTATTCGACCGCGATGCGCGTCGAGACAGACAAGACGCTCTACCGCGCGGGCGAGCCGATCAGAGCGCGTTTGACTTCAAATTCGTCGAGCGCGAACTGGATAGTTGACCTGATGCGCGGTTCCAGACTGCTTGCCACGCGCGCGGTTCAATTGAGAGATGGCCGCGCCGGGATCGCTTTCCCGTTCAATCAGGAATTCAGCGACGAGTTGATGGTCGTGGCCTATCCGGCCTTCGGTGATGATTACGAAACCCGGAACTCGGTAGGAGTCGCCAAAGTTCTCTATCCGCGTGACCGTGATCTGAAGCTGGATGTGAGATTCGATCAGGCTTCGTACCGGCCCGGCGAAGAGGCTCGCGCCGCTCTGCGCGTACTCACGCCGCAAGGACGCGCCGCGGAGAGCGCGCTCGGCGTGGTGATCTTCGACAAAGCCATCGAAGAGCGCGCGCGAACCGATCAGGAATTCAGCGGCCGAGGCTTCGGCTTTTACGATTGTTTTCGCTCCCTGCTCGGCGCGGGAGAAGGCCTTGCGGGAATCACACGCCGCGATCTCGACCGGCTCGATCTCTCAACCCCTTTGCCTGAAGGCCTTGAACTCGTCGCGGAGATTCTGCTCAGCAAAAATGACGGCTACCTCCGTCCGGAGTTTTTCAGCGGCGACGAGTTCACCACTGATGCGGAAGGAGTCTTCAGGTATGCGATCTCGGCGCAACTCAAACCCGTCGAGACCGCGCTCGATTCACAGTATGGGCTGAAGTCTGTTTATCCGATCGACGAAACGACGCTGCGGCGGCAAATGCTGTTGGCTGGAATCGACCTCGATGATTTGCGCGACCCGTGGGACTCGCCTTACCGCCGGAAATTCTCGGTTGAAACGATCGACGACGTGTTCGAACTGATCAGCGCGGGACCGGACAAACGCTTCGACACCGGCGATGACTTCGTCGCTCTCAGGAAATCGTGGGAGTACTTTCGCCATACCACCGCGGCTATTGCGCGGACGGTGGAAAATTACCACGCGCGGACCGGAGGCTTCATTCGTGACCGCGAAACGTTGAAACGCGAACTGGCGGCGCGCGAGGCTGTTGACATCGACACGCTCGGCGACCGATGGGGCAATCCGTACCGGTTCGAGTTTGGAGTCGCGCATCGCTCCTTTTCCATACGCGTCAGAAGCGGCGGGCCGAACGGGCGGTTCGAAGATGAGCAGGAGAGAGGGCGGATCGCCGTCTCGGATGATTTCACGCTCTCCACCTGCCTGATCGATTACGCCGCCGAAACCAGGGCGCGGATCAACCGCGCGCTGACCGCGTATTTCAAAAAGACGAAACTGATCCCGCAAGGCGATGAAGCCTTGCGCGGAGCTTTAAAACAATCGGGCGTTGAGTTCGACGAACTGCGCGACGGCTGGGGCAATCGTTATTACTCGGTTTTCAGAACCACTTCGCGCTATTCCGACCGCGTGACGCAGTTCGATCAAGCGCGGCATGGCGAGAGGCCCCAGCCGAAGACCGAAATCATCCCGGTCACGCAGCAACTCGCGGGCGTCGCCATTCGCAGCCGCGGCGCGGATGGCAAAGAAGGAACCCACGATGATTTTGAGGTAACCGAATTTTCGCGCGTCATCGCCGAAGAGTCGGCGAAACAGGCCGCCGAAAAAATCGACGGGCGGACGACGCCGAAGATCGTCAGCTTCTCGGGCGAAGGCGGAACAATCGCCGGAATCGTTACCGACTCGGCCGGCGCGGTTATTACGAACGTGACCGTAACAATCAAACACATCAACAGTGAGTCGGTCCGGACGACGAAGACCAATAGCGATGGCGCTTATCTGCTGCGCGACCTCGCGCCGGGAGTTTACGAAGTCCGATTCGCCGCCAATGGTTTCAAAATCACGGTATTCACCGACGTGCCCGTCTATTCATCGAGGCTGACGAAGGTTGACGCGACGCTTGAAGTTGGCTCGGTGTCGAATACGGTCGAGGTTACGGCGGGCGCGGCGAATCTGACGCAGATTCAAAGCGCGGTTTCGACATTCACGCTCTCTGGCGCGGGAGCGCCAGGGACTGTTGCGCCGAATCAGATTTCGACTCCGCGCTTGCGTGAATACTTCCCGGAAACTCTACTCTGGCAGCCACAGATCGAAACCGACAAGCAGGGGCGCGCGCAGTTGAAATTCAAGCTTGCCGACAATATCACAACGTGGAAGATGTCAGTCGTCGGTTCGACTGTTGACGGCGAGATCGGGATCGCCGAGAAAGAATTCCGCGCCTTCCAGCCTTTCTTCGCCGAACACGACCCGCCGAAAGCCCTGACCGAAGGCGACGAAATCGCGCTGCCCGTCACGTTGCGCAACTACCTCGACAAAACACAAACCGTCAACGCCGAGATCAAGCCCGAAAATTGGTTTGAACTGCTCGGCTCTGGGCGCGCCCGCGCTGAAGTCAAAGCCGGCGACGCCGGGCAAGTGATCTTCGACTTCCGAGCAATCGCTTCGGTCAAAGACGGCAAGCAGCGCATTACGGCGTTCGGTTCCGACGCGAGCGATGCCATCGAACGGCCGGTCGGCGTTCATCCCGACGGAGAAGAGATCACCGCGACCGCGAGCGAGGTTTTCGCCGCCGCCGGAACGCTCGACATCAACGTGCCTGAGGATGCGATCAAAGGCTTGGCGCGGGCCGAGTTGAAGATTTACCCGAACCTGATGGCGCACGCGCTGGAGGGCGTCGAGGGCATTCTACAACGGCCTTACGGATGCGCCGAACAGACGATCTCTTCGACCTACCCGAACGTGATGATCCTGCGCTACCTGGAATCTCAAAGCGAAAAGCTCTCCGCGCCGATGCGCAAGCTTGCCGAGAAAGCGCGGCGCAATGCTCAAGCGGGTTACGAGCGGCTGCTAGGTTACCGGGCCGACAGTGGCGGTTTTGGTTATTGGGGGCGCGGCGAGGCCGATCTGGCGCTGACGGCTTACGCGCTGCGCTTCCTGAACGACGCCGGAGATTTCATCGAAGTTGACGAAGATGTGGTCGAAGACGCGCGCAAGTTCATCCTCAGCCAGCAACAGCTTGATGGCCGCTGGCTGCCGCGTTACTGGGGCGAGAAGGAGGACGCGAAACGCGCGGCGCTCAACACCGCTTTCATCGCGCGCGCGCTGGCGATGGAGAAGAGCAAAGAGGTAAAGGCCGACAAGACCTTCGCCGCCGCATTGGGCCGGGCGCTCGACTATCTGGCCAAGCGTATCGAAGAGATTGACGAGCCTTACCTGATCGCCTCGTACGCGCTGGCTGCGATGGATGCGGGCGAAAAGAAGGAGGCGGAGAAGGCCGTCGCGAAACTGCAAACGCTGGCTCGTGAAGAGGCCGGAACAACTTATTGGCATCTGGAGTCGAATACACCGTTCTATGGTTGGGGATTAGCGGGAAGGATCGAGACGACGGCGCTGGCGGTGAATGCGCTGAGGCGCGACGAGGCGACGGGGCGACAGGGCGACAGGGCGAAAAACAATGATTTGATGAATCGCGGGCTGCTCTTCCTGCTGCGCAACAAGGATCGTTACGGCGTATGGCTTTCGACTCAGGCGACGATCAACGTGCTGGATACGCTCATCAGCTTGAATGGGGTGGAAGTCTCCGGATCGGGCGCGGCAGGCGGGGCTGAAATCGTCGTCAACGGAAAGCGCGTGACTTCGGTCGCGATGCCGCCGGGCGGGCAATTGAGCAATCCCATCACGGTCGATCTTTCATCGTTCCTCAGCCGGGGAAACAACCGCGTTGAAATCCGGCGCTCGGGCGAGGCGGCTCGGGCGTCGGCGCAGGTTGTCGAAACGCATTACGCGCCGTGGAAGCAGGACGCGGCGAATCAGCGCGAAAACCTCCGGCTTCGCAATTCGAGCGCGCTGCGGTTGGCGGTGAGTTACGACAAACTCGAAGCGAAGGTCGGCGAAGAGGTGACTTGCAATGTCACCGCCGAACGCGTCGGGCATCAGGGTTACGGCCAAGTATTCGGGATGATGCTCGCGGAGATCGGATTGCCGCCGGGGGCCGATGTTGACCGCGCTTCGCTCGAAGAGGCCGTGAAGGAATCGGGCTGGGGGTTGAATCATTACGATGTC
>Ga0187894_10005822_pt1 | contig 12366 bp, 9 predicted proteins | sample GBC1701081metaG_FD_136650 | JGI IMG/M metagenome (GOLD analysis project Ga0187894, IMG submission 136650) | White microbial mat communities from a lava cave in the Kipuka Kanohina Cave System on the Island of Hawaii, USA - GBC170108-1 metaG ... | reverse complement strand
TCAGCGGCTGACTTCAGCTCTGCTTCGATCTCTTCAGTGTGATGAAACTCGAATCCCTTTTCATCCGGCGGACGCGATCTGAGCACGGTCTTGCGGTCAATGCGGAATTCGATGAAGGTCACGTAAGCGCCGCCGAGCAACGAATTGATCCTGAACAGATATTGGCCGCTCAACCGCTCCATCTGTTTCTTCCAGGCCAGGTCGAGCACCGCGATGATCAAATGCTTCTGATAAAGCCGGAACGGGATGCAGTTGTATGCGACCTGAGGGCCCGCCACAGCGCGCCACGCGACGAACGCTGCTTGCTCCCGCACATCTTCATTGTCGCCTGAAAGGCGGATCATCATTGGCAGCATTTTGAGCATGCTATTCATAAATTAGTGATTGGTGGTTGCTGATTGGTGGTTGGATTATGACCTCAGCGCCATAATCCAACCACCAATCAGCAACCACCAATCACCTCTTCTTCACTTGTCGCCTAACGCCCCCGCGCGTTTTGTCTTGCGTCGCGGCTGCGGGTTTTAGCGAGTTATTGTGCGCGATGACCGGCCAATACTTCTCGAAGACGAAGTCGGGGCTGTTATCGCGGTCGTGACAGACCAGGCAGCTCTGGTTTTTCGGTGGCGTTTTGTAATTTCCGGCGGTCGGCGCCTTGACGTGTTCGGCGCCGGGGCCGTGGCACGATTCGCAATGCACGTTGGCGAATTGCGGCGTGGCTTTGACGCTGACGAACCCTTCATCGCGATAGCCGAGCGAATGGCAGCCGACGCAGTTGCTGTCAAATATTCTCTGCTTCTCTTCCAACACGGCGAACGCATGCGAGTGGCGCGATTTTTTCCAGACTTCGTATTCAGCCTTATGGCACTGAGCGCAGGATTCCGAAAGCGCGTAAGGCGTGGCCCGGACTTTCCCGGCCATCGCCACAGCTTCCGCTTCGGCCAACTGCGTTTGAACCACGTCAATCTCTTTGCGCGCCCTGGCCGTCATTTCGGCCATCTGCGGGTCGTCGGGGATGATCCCATCCAGTTCGACGTATCTGGCGGTGAAGCGGTCGACCACGCCCTCCGCGTCGGCGTAAAACCGCAGTTCGCCCAGATGCTTCGTCTCTTTCGCCGCGTAAACGACCAGCGCGTTGTTAACCTGTCTTGGATCGAAGACGATTCCCCGGTCGTCAGCGGCAATGATCAGATCGAGATCGGCGTTCTGCATCGCCAGTTTGTTGACAGTCTGCATTTTCAGATAACCGACGACGACAGTGACGTCGGCCTTGTCGCGGACTTCGACCAATGCGGCTTTCGCCGCGCCGAGCGGATCGGCGATCACGAAACCACTCTTCGCCACCATGTCTTTATGTTCATCGGGCGCGGCGTCGCTCAAACCAATAAAAGCTATGCGGACCGGTTGAGGCAATCTTTTGCCTGTAATGATTTTGATGACGTAAGGCGCGGGATTGACGTGGGCCGCGCTGGCGGCTTTGACGTTTGCCGAGATAAGAGCTGATTTTTCGAATTTGAGTCTCGCTTCAGATTTCAGCAGGGTATCGGCGTAAAGCAGATCGCGGTAACTGAGGTTGACCACGTCCAGGTTCATCACCTGGTTCGCGCGGACGATCCAATCGTTCATCAACCGCGCGTCGCCGCGCAAGTCCGCCCCTTCGGGGTTCAAGTCGTCGCTGAAGATATATCCGGCGTCAACCTGAAGGATCGCGGCGTCAGGGCTGCGCTTGCGGAAGGCGTTGATGTAACCTGCCCGGCGCGCCACTCCGCCGAGCGGATGGATGGGACATCCGCAAACTTCCAGGTTGCCCTTAATCCCCATCGAATAGAACAAAACGATTCCGTAACCGTCATCCTTGTCCAAACGATCCTCGAGCGTGCCCGACGGAGCGGGCTTTTTCGCCAGCGCTTCGCGATCCTGTCTGGACCTTTGGGGCGGCTGCGGCGTTTGCGTAAAAGACAGGACGCTGGCGCCAGGGAGGTTGACAATGATCGCGGCGCCCGCGAAAACGCAGACGATTGTCAACGAGATAATTCGTTTGCTGTTAGACATATATACCACTCTGTGCTGAAATCAGGGCGCGTCAAGGAAGCGATAGTGTAGACAAAAAGCCTGGTAGCGACAAGATACGGCGTTTCCGAAACGCAGGTGTATACTTTATGCCGAACACCACACTTGAAGGAGTTTGGTTATGATTGATGTGTCCATCGAAAATCTTCTTAGTCAAATCGCTGCGCTGCCAATTAGCGAAAAACTAAAGTTGCGCGACTTCATAGACGAGCAGATTGGCGGCGAGATGGCGGCTTCTGGCTCAGCGAAGTTCGTCGAACCCATACCGCTGCCTGATCCTGAGCCTAACAACCGCTGGCTAGAAGAACACGCTGATAAATATGCCGGCCAATGGGTCGCCATTGCCGACGGTAAATTACTGGCTAGTGGAACTGACGCGCAGGATGTGTTCGCTGTGGCGCAAGCCTCAGGCGCATATCTCCCAACATTGACCTTTATTCCGCCAATAGACGCGTTGCCATTCGCTGGAGTTTAAAATGCCTGTCACTCTCAGCTTCGCCGAAACTCACAATTATCCTGAAAGACGCGACGGGATTACCATTCCCGTCGCGGTCATCACTAATGGTCTGGTCATTCCCACTTACGCAAAAGTTGATCCCGGCTCCGAATTCTGTGTCTTCGGTCACGAAATCGGTCTGGCGCTTGGTCTGGATGTTGAGGCTGGGAGTCCGATGAAGATGGAGAGTCTCACAGGAACGCTCGACACGTTCGGGCATGAAGTCACGCTACAAACAGGAAATATAGCCATTCATAATGTTGTCTATTTTGCCAAACACCCAGGGCTGCTGCGCAATCTTCTAGGCCGAAATGGATGGCTGCGGCATTTGCGCGTTGCAATCATTGATTACGATAATGTGATCCATTGGAGCCCCTACAACGCTTAAACATCGTATGCTGATTCTTGCCTCATCATCTCCGCGCCGCGCAGAGTTGTTGCGCGCCGCCGGAATCAATTTCACAGTTCGCGCCGCCGACATTGACGAAACGATCAAGCCGCACGAACTGCCGCGCGATTACGTGGTGCGACTGTCGCGCGAAAAAGCGCGCGCGGTCGCCCGGGACGGCGAACTGGCGCTCGGCGCCGACACAACTGTGGTCCTCAACGGAGAGATAGCCGGCAAACCCGCTGACGCAGAAGACGCCCGACGAATGCTGCGCGCGTTGAGCGGACGATGGCATGAAGTCTTGACCGGACTTACCCTGGAGCGCTCGGGCCAAACTCTTTCCGCCATCGCCTCGACGCGCGTCAAATTCGCCGAGCTTAGCGACGTCGAAATCAACTGGTACGTTTCAACCGGAGAGCCAATGGACAAAGCAGGAGCTTACGCCATTCAGGGCCATGCGTCCCTCTTTGTCGAACGCATCGAAGGCAGTTACTCAAACGTTGTGGGCTTGCCCGTGCAGGTGGTTTACCGATTGGCCCGGCAGATGGGAGTTGAATTATTGCGGATTGCGGATTGCGGATTGCGGATTGCGGAAGGTGGAGATTGAATTATTGCGGACTGCGGATTGCGGTTTGAAAGGCGAGGACGGGGATCCTCACGCGTCAATCCGCAATCCGCAGTCCGCAATCCGCAATCAGAAGATACCATTCAGTTGGAGCAAATGGCCCATCTTCTCTTTCTTCGCGATCAGGTATTTGAATGCGGGCGCCTTCGGCTTGATTTCGAGCGGGATGCGTTCCACAACTTCGAGGCCGGCGTCATGCAACGCTCTAACTTTGTCAGGATTGTTTGACATCAGCCTGAGGCGATGCGCGCCGAGTAGTTTGATCACCTCGGCGCATTGATCGTATCTGCGATGATCAATGTCGAAACCCAAGCGCAGGTTGGCCTCGATGGTGTCGGCCCCTTCATCCTGCAAGGCGTAGGCGCGAATCTTGTTGATAATACCAATCCCGCGCCCTTCCTGCTGCTGGTAAACAATGATCCCGCTGCCTTCCGCCCACACCATCTCCATCGCTCGTTTGAGCTGTGGGCCGCAATCGCATTTCAATGAGCGGAAGACATCGCCCGTTAAACACTGGGAATGAATTCTAACAAGTGTCGCATGGTCGGGTTTGATTTCGCCTTTAACCAGGGCGACGAATTCTTCGTCGCTGGTCGCGCTGCGAAAACCGACGATGCGAAAACAGCCGAATTCAGTGGGGAGACTGGCTTCGGCTTCTTTTTTCACTGTGAATTCGGCTGTTGCTCGGTTTGATTTAATATTGTTTTTCATCTTTCTCCTAATTTTATGCGCATTTACAACCGATGTTGCGCCGATGTTGCAGGGAACGGCGCCGACTATAAAAGCGCCCGCGCGCGCGGTCAAGATGTCGCTCTATTGAGCATGGGGACTTCACATCTTGCTCGCGTTTGAGCCGCTTCAACGATCTCAAGTTTAGCGAAGCTTATCCGCATTGCAATGTGGGTTCTATCACATGGGAACTCTATTCATAATTTCCATTTCGCTGTTAGCCATAGCAAACGGCGCGATGCTGACGCTGCCAGTGATCGAAAAGACTTCGCTGCAAACCCGCGTTGCGATTGGCTCGGTGTTTGGGATCGCGGCTCTCTCATGGGTGGCGTTTCTGACCGCGCTGCCGCTGGGACTGAACGCAGTCTCAATCGGCGTCACGGTCGCGATATTCGCAATCGGCCTGGCGATTCAGATTCGATTTATCGGGCGAGACCGAATTCGCGCCGCGCTGCGCGAATTCGAGGCAAGCTTGGCCGGCGTTATCTATTACGCCGCGTGGACAACTTTACTCGCGGGGCTTTTCGCGCGCGTCGTGATGTTTTATCCCGACGGGATGCATACCGCCCCGGCGAATAATTACGGCGACCTGCCTTTTCATTTCAGCGCGATCACTTCGTTCGCTTATGGCGAAAACCTGCCACCGCAGAACCCTATCTTCGCCGGGATGAAGTTCACTTATCCATTTCTGATAGATTTTCTGACCGCATTTTTTATCCGGTGCGGAGCCGACTGGCGCTCGGCCTTTTTCGTCGAAAACATCGCGCTCGCGCTCACGCTCGTTCGCCTGATCGAAACTCTCACGCTGAAGATTTTCAACAACGCGATGGCCGCGCGCATCGCTCCTGTGATCTTCCTCTTCAACGGCGGACTTGGCTTCATCAATTTCTTCCGCGAGTTCAGAGCGCAATCGGAGGGCCTGTTCGGTTTTCTGTGGCGTCTGCCGAAGACCTACACGATGAACGCCGAGTTAGCTCTAGCTTCGAGCAATGTGCCGCTGCGTTGGGGCAATGTGTTCACAACGCTGTTGATTCCGCAACGCTCGATGTTGTTCGGGTTGCCATTGGTGGCAATGATGATCACCCTGTGGTGGATGGCGGTTGAAGAGATGGGGCGACAGGGCGACGGGGCGATAGGGCGACAGGGCGACGAGGGGACAGGGCGAAACGATCCCAACTCGCCCCGTCTCCCTGTCGCCCTGTCCCCCCGTCGCCGGTGCCTGCTCGCCGCCGGGATTCTCGCGGGCTTACTTCCGATGCTGCACGCGCATGGCTTCTTTTCGGTGATGATCGCCTCTGTGCCCATGGCTTTGCTGTTCTGGTCGCTGGACTGGGTGGCGTTCTTCGCGCCCGTGGCCGTGCTGGCCGCGCCACAGGCCTTGTGGCTGAGCGGAACGCAAGTGCGGAGCAAGCTGTTCGCGTTACATATTGGCTGGGAGGCTAATTCATCGAGTCCGATCATTGTTTTCTGGGCAGTCAACGCAGGGGTCCTTATCCTGCTCCTGATTGTGGCGCTGTTGACCAGAAAAATTATTAGCTCGCGGCAAACGCTCTTCTATTTGCCTTTCGCGCTGTGGTTCATCACGCCTAACCTGGTGACACTGGCGCCGTGGACATGGGACAACATCAAAGTTTTGGTCTATTGGTCGCTGGCCTCGGCGCCCTTTGTCGCCGTGGCGTTGGCATATCTGTTCACTAGACAATTTATTATTGCTCGCGGCTCGGCGGCGGTATTGCTGCTGGCGCTCACGCTTTCCGGCGCGTTAGACGTGACGCGCGCATTATCCCCCGCCGAAAACGTAGTGCTATTCGGCCAGGCTGAACTTGAGGTCGCGGCTTTGTTGCGAGAAAAGACGGCGCCGCGCGCATTGATCCTGCACGCGCCAATACACAATTCGGTCGTGGCGCTGTCGGGCCGCCGATCGGTGATGGGTTATCCCGGCCATTTGTGGACACACGGAATTCCTTTTGAGCCTCGTCAGAACGACCTGACAGTGATCTATCAGGGCGGCGCGCAGATGGTTGAGCCACTTTCCCGACTGGATGTTGATTATGTGATCATTGGTCCGGCTGAACGGGAGCAATTGGCGGTGAACGAAAATTCTTTCGCTGATTCATATCCGTTGGTGATTGATCACGCGGGATACCGGATTTATCAGGTGAAAATGGCCGAAGGTAGAGGATCGAAGGTAGAGGATCGAAGGTAGAGGATCGCGTCATCGAGCGTAAGGCGATCCTCGATCCTCAATCCTCGATCCCCGATCTTGACTCGATTGCGCCGCTTGCCTAATCTCACTGCGATGTTCGCCGAAATCGCCATTCCACTCAACGTTCACCAGACATTCACCTACCGTTTGCCCGCCAGCTTCGCCGCAAACGCCAGGGCGGGTTGTCGCGCGCTTGTCCCATTCGGCAAACAGTTGTTGACCGGCTACATCGTTGACATCCACGCGACGCTCGAAGAGACGGGCCAGCAGGAAGAAGATTACGAGATCAAAGATGTCGAAGAGTTGTTCGACACTGAGCCGCTGGTCACCGCTGAACTGCTCAATCTGACGAAATGGATCGCCGATTACTATTACGCGCCGTGGGGCGAGACTATCAAATCCAGCCTGCCCGCGGGCATCAACGCCGAAGCCGAAACCATTCTCTCAATCACCAACGAAGGCCGAGCCGCCATCGCGGGGACGGGCGGCAAACGCGCTCAATCGGCGAAGATGGAGGCGCTCACCCGGATCGCCGAAAACGGGATGCTCAACGCCAGCGCGTTGGCGAAAGAGTTCAACAAGAATCGCGCCTCCGCCATCGCTCGCGAACTCGAACGCGCGGGTTACATCACCGTCACACGCCAGATGCAATCGGCTCAGGTCAAACCGAAACGGCAGCAGGCCGTGCGTTTGATCCAGCGCGCGCCGATCGAAGGCGCCAAGCCGCTCAACGAGCAGCAGGAGCGCGTGATCAAAATTCTCTTCGATTCGGCGGAGCCAATCGCGTTCGCTCAACTCGCGGAAATGTCCGGCGTCAGCGCGTCGGTCATCCGCACGCTTGAAAAGCGTGGCTACGTCGAAATCTTCACGCGCGAAGTCCGCCGCGACCCGCTCAAAGATTACCGCCCGCTCAACGACGCCGACCTGAGACTTAATCAGAAACAACAATCGGCTCTCGATCAAATCGTCGCGGAGCTTGATGGAAACCGTTACGCGGCGTTCCTGTTGCACGGCGTGACGGGTAGCGGGAAGACCGAAATCTACATCCGCGCGATGCGCGCCGCCGTCGCCAAGGGCAAATCGGCGTTGATGCTGGTGCCCGAAATCTCATTGACGCCGATGTTCGCGCGGCGATTGCGGGCGCATTTCGGTGACGCCGTGGCCATCCTGCATTCGTCGCTCTCCGACGGTGAACGTCTGGACGAATGGAATCGCATCCGCCAGGGCGAAGCCCGCGTCTGCATCGGCGCGCGTTCGGGCGTCTTCGCGCCGCTCGACAACATCGGACTGATCGTGGTGGACGAAGAGCACGAAGCTTCATACAAACAGGAGGAAACGCCGCGCTATCATGGGCGCGACACGGCGATCATGCGGGCGCACTTGGCTAACGCCGTGATCATCCTGGGCAGCGCCACGCCTTCAATGGAATCGTTCCACAACGCGCACACCGGCAAATATACCTACCTGAAACTGGACGAGCGCATCGGCGGACGCGCGCTGGCTGAAGTTCAAATCGTGGATCTGCGCCAGGTCTTTGAAAAATACGGCAAGCAGCAAATATTCTCGGACGAGGTGTGCGCCGCGATCTCTGAAAATCACAATCGCGGCGAGCAGACGCTGGTTCTGCTCAACCGCCGAGGCTATTCGTCCTTCCTGCTCTGCCGGAGTTGCGGTTATCGCGCTTCCTGCCCGAATTGCAGCGTGGCGTTGACCTATCACAAATTCGACGCGCGGTTGATCTGCCATTATTGCAGCCACCAGGAACGCATCCCGCGCGCCTGCCAGCAATGCGAGGGGCCGTTCATCTACTACGTCGGCGAAGGCACCGAACAGATCGAAGCGTTGTTGAAAGAGATGTACCCGAAACTTCGCGTTTCGCGTCTGGATCGCGACACCACACGCCGGCGGGGGAGTTTTGAAAAGCTGATCAACGAATTCGCCGCCGGCGACATTGACCTGATGGTCGGCACGCAGATGATCGCCAAGGGGCACGACTTCCACAACGTGACGCTGGTTTGCGTGATCTCGGTTGACGCCGGGTTGGGTATGCCGGATTTCCGCGCCTCCGAAAGAACGTTTCAACTGCTGACCCAGGTCGCGGGCCGCGCCGGCCGGGGCGAAAAACCGGGACGCGTGATCATTCAGAGCTACCACACCGAAAATTACGCGCTCGAATACGCGCGCGAGCAGAACTACGAAAAGTTCTACGCCCACGAGATCAACTTCCGCCGCAACATGCATTACCCGCCGTTCGTCGCGCTGATCAACGCGTTGGTCAAGCACCAGGACTTCGCCAAAGCGGCCTTCGCATCCTCCGAGTTGGCGCGGTTGCTCAGAGAAGCGGACACCGAGAAGGTCCTCAAGGTTTTAGGCCCAGCCCCCGCGCCGCTGTCGCGGTTGAAGGGCGAGCACCGGATGCAGGTGCTGATCAAAACCAGGTATCGTCGTCAGGCGCGCGAGGCGCTGGATGCGGCGATGGCGGAGTTGAAGGAGATCGGGCAGGATTTGAAGATGATTACGGTTGAAGTTGATCCGGTAAACCTGATGTAGACTTTGCGGTAAGGAGGTGTGATTTAAAATGTCGGAAATGCACATACACTTGCTGAGCATAATGAAGGATGAAACACTGGATCAAGAACTCTAATCCCATTGGGAACCTAAGGTTAACGGCTCGCCTTCCAGACACCAGATCGAGAGAGACTCAATGCGCTATACGATTTTTGATACTCCCGGAATAACCATGCTGATGCGCGGCCTGGCTTTCTTCTTCCTGAAAGTTTTCGGATGGCGATTGGAGGGCCGATTGCCCGACGTCAACAAGTTGGTTGTGATCGCAGCGCCCCATACCTCCAACTGGGATCTGCCAGTCCTGCTGAGCCTGGCCTTTGCCCTAAAAGCCAAAGCCTGCTGGCTGGGAAAACATACGCTGTTCCGATGGCCGTTCGGTTTTCTGTTCAGATGGATGGGCGGCATCCCCGTGTATCGGTCCGCGTCTCAGAATGTGGTGGCGCAGTCGGTGGAGATGTTCCGCAATAGAGAGAAGCTGATCCTGGCCATTCCACCGGAAGGCACGCGCAGCAAAGTCAGCCACTGGAAGACGGGTTTTTATTACATCGCGCTGGGCGCGGAAGTCCCAATATCTCTCGGATTCATGGATTACAAACGCAAGGCGTCGGGCCTGGGGCCGACGCTCTATCCCACGGGAGACATCGAGGCGGATATGGAGATCATCCGGGATTTCTACGCCAACGTGACTGGCAAGTATCCCGATAAAGCCAGCCTGCCGGCGCTTGCGCGGGATCAGTACCGCGAGCGGTAGCGAGCGCGCCTCATCCACTCATCTATTGATAGAGCCAGGCTCGTTACCTCTCGCGGTGCTGATCGGCAAACCGCTTCACATCCTGCGAACGATCCAGCCTTGCCACCATCACGGCGTCCGGCGTATCAACGACCACCAGACCTTCAACGCCCAGCAGCGCGACCTTGCGGTCAGTGTTCGAAAAGACCAGGTTGCGTTTTGCGTCAACAATCATCGAATCGCCGAGCGACAGGTTGCCCTGCTGGTCGCATTCGGCGCCGCGCAATTCGTACAACGCCTGCCAGCTCCCCACGTCGCTCCAGCCGAAATCGGCCTTGAAGACGTAGATCGGCTTCGAGGTCTTCTCCATCACGCCGTAATCAATCGAGATGGATTCGATCCCGCCGTAGACGCGTTCGACCGCCGCGTCGTAATCGGGCGTGTTAATCGCGCGCTCAATCTCCATCAGGCCTTCGTGAAGCGAGGGCATGCAGGCCTTGATCTCGTCCAAGATCGTTCGCGCGGTGAAGACGAAGATGCCGCTGTTCCACAGGTAATCGCCGCTCGACAGATAACCGAGCGCGGTCTGGTAATCGGGCTTTTCGACGAAGCGCCTGACCCTGAAATACGGCTGCTCTGAAGATTCTCCGCTCTCGGCGCCGGCGTGAATGTAACCGTAGCCGGTTTCGGGTCTGTTCGGCGCGACGCCGAGCGTGATGATCGCGCCGCCGCGCGCGACATCGGCGGCGGCGCGGATCGTCCGCGCGAAGCTTTCGACATCGGCGATGAAATGATCGGCCGGCAACACAACCATCGGCTCATCCTCTGCAAGACCTCTGGCCGCGACGCGTTTGGCATGCAACGCGGCAAGCCCGATGCAGGCGGCGGTGTTTCTGCCGCGCGGTTCGACCAAAACCTCAACCGGCTTGCCGGACAGTATCTGCCTGGTCAGATCGGCATGGACGCGCCCAACCACGACTGAGATTCGACCGGGCGGCGCAAAACGTTCGGCGCGTGCAAGCGTTTCTTCCAGCATCGTACGGTCGCCGGTGATCGCCAGAAACTGTTTCGGCAGACGCTCGCGGCTGGCGGGCCAGAATCTCGTGCCGGAACCTCCGGCCATAATGACTGCAAACATAAACCCTCCTGGAAATGAAAATATAGCATTCGAGAAAATGAGTCGTGATTACTGAATCGAACGACGGTCGAATCTTCGCAGATGGAAGCGCCAAGGACAAATTCCTTGACTGTCCTCTTCTGGTTTTGCTTGTAGTGGATTTTCAGTTGTGCGATTCTTTGCGGGCTTCAGCGATTTAATTCTCGATAGCGCGGTTCTTCTCGATTCGCAAACGTGTGGAGGTGTAGCGTGCTGTTTAAAACCCTCAGCGCAGCCGTATACGGCATTGACGCCGAATTGGTCGAGGTCGAAGTTGATCTGACTCCGCGATCCGGAGATTCTCAACACGAGACCTATGTCACGGTCGTGGGACTGCCCGACCTGGCCGTGCGCGAAAGCCGCGAGCGAATCCGCGCGGCGATCACCAACTGCGGTTTCTTCTTCCCTGTTCACAAAACGACCATCAACCTCGCGCCAGCCGATGTAAAGAAGGAAGGCTCGGCCTTCGACTTGCCGATAGCCGTGGGCATTCTGGGCGCGAACGGAGATTTGCAGCGCGAAAACCTGGATGACGTCCTGTTGATCGGCGAATTGGCGCTGGACGGCCGCGTGCGCCCGGTGCGCGGAGCGTTACCGATTGCTGTGGCTGCGAAACGCCGGGGGCTGAAACATCTGCTGCTGCCTGCGGAGAACGCGCGCGAGGCAGCGGTCGTCAGCGGGCTGGATGTTTATCCTGTCAAAGACCTGCGCGAGGTCGTCATGCTGCTCAATTCCGACCCGCTGCCCGCGCCGATGCGGATTGATCTGGAAGAGATGTTCACCGCCGCCGATCAATACCCGGTCGATTTCCGCGAAGTGCGCGGGCAAATGAGCGCCAAACGGGCCATCGAGATCGCCACCGCCGGCGGCCACAATATATTAATGATTGGCCCGCCCGGTTCGGGCAAGACGATGCTCGCAAAACGAATTCCTTCGATCCTGCCGCCGATCACATTCGAGGAGGCGCTGGAGACGACCAAGATTCACAGCGTGGCGGGCTTCACTGATGCGCGCGGGTTGCTCACCATCCGCCCGTTCCGTTCGCCCCACCACACGATCAGTGACGCCGGGTTGATCGGGGGCGGCGCGATTCCAAAACCGGGCGAGGTCTCTTTGTCACATCATGGCGTGCTCTTCCTCGACGAGCTTCCCGAATTCGAGCGAAACGTCCTGGAAGTTTTGCGCCAGCCGCTTGAAGACCAGAAAGTCACGATCAGCCGCGCCGCGATGTCGCTGACCTTTCCCGCGAGCTTCATGCTCGTCGCGGCTATGAACCCCTGCCCGTGCGGTTATTTCAATGACCCGACGCGTGAATGCAAATGCAATCCGCCGCAGATCCAACGATACATTTCAAAAATCTCCGGCCCGCTGCTCGACCGCATTGACATCCACATTGACGTG
>Ga0187894_10005821_pt1 | contig 12369 bp, 10 predicted proteins | sample GBC1701081metaG_FD_136650 | JGI IMG/M metagenome (GOLD analysis project Ga0187894, IMG submission 136650) | White microbial mat communities from a lava cave in the Kipuka Kanohina Cave System on the Island of Hawaii, USA - GBC170108-1 metaG ... | reverse complement strand
CCCAAACAGGACTACGAATTCCTCTACAAAGCGGGCGTCACGGCAGTCTTCGGCCCGGGCACGGTCATCTCGAAAGCGGCTCAGGAAATACTTAAGATACTAATCGGAGGCGTCGGGGAAAACGCCTGACCCCGCTCACGGGTCCCGTAAATTGTCCCGGAAGAACAAACCCGCAGCCGGGGAGCTGCCGGGGATACACTCCCGGAAATGACCATGAAATCGAAAAACGGTGTGGACATATTACCGCAAACCTGAAAAAATATTAATATGGAAAACGCGCCCAAATTCGATATCGACAGGATTGCCCCCGAAGACCTCGACGGTATCGTATCCATCGAGAACGTGAGCTTCCCCACCCCGTGGCCGAGACGGGTCTTCGAACGCGAATTAAAATCAGAGAGGTCCTATAACAGGGTGATAAGGTTCGGGGGAATGGTCGTCGGATATATCGTGACATGGACGATATACGACGAGGTCCATATCCTGAATATTGCAGTGCATCCGGACTTCAGGAACATGGGGTTAGGCGAGAGGCTCCTCCGGGACTGCATAGCTCATTCCGCCGAAGGGGGGTTGAAATACGCTATCCTCGAAGTCAGGATTTCTAACACAAAGGCCAGGGGCCTGTACGAGAAAATGGGTTTTAAAACCATCCATACGAGAAGGAAATATTATTCCGACACCGGGGAAGACGCCTACGTCATGATGTTTGAGATCAAGCCCGCATAGAGAGCGCCCGGGGCTTCTCAGTTTTTCCTTTCCGCCACATAATCGGCGAGCATGCCGAGAGACTCCTTGCAGGTGCTCCCGGGCAGGGAGGAGATCGCGCTTCGGGCTTTGTGTATGAAGCTCTTCGCGACTACCTTGGTCTTTTCCACGCCGTCGTACTTTTCGACGAGATCCCTTACAAAACCGAGGTCGCCTTCGTTGAGACCGTCCCGGTTAAGGAGTATATCCTGCACCCTCGTTTTTTCCTTATCCGAGGCGCGGTCGAGCGAATAAAACAGCGGCAGCGTCATCTTGCCCTCGATCAGGTCCTGGCCGACCCCTTTCCCGAACTCCTTCTCCGAAGACGAGTAATCGAGCGCATCGTCAACCAATTGAAAGGCGACGCCTATGTTGAACCCGTACTGCCCGACGGAGCGCTTTACCTCCTCGCCGGCGCCCGCGAGTATGGCCCCCACGCTCCCGCAGCTTTCGATGAGCGACGCGGTCTTGTTTTCTATAATGCCGAAACACACTTCCTCGGACACCTCGAGCATGCTGCTCGCGCTCATGACCTCGAGCACCTGTCCCTCCGCGAGCCTGGCGGCGGCGTCGGTAACGGACTTGATGAGCTCCAGATTGCCGCAGGACTGTATCAGGCCCAGGGCCTTTGCGAGCATAAAATCGCCCACGAGCACGGTCGCTTTATTGCCCCAGACCACGTTCGATGAGGTTTTCCCGCGCCTGAGCCTGGCCTCGTCCACCACGTCGTCGTGCAGCAGCGTGGCCGTATGAATCAGCTCGAGCGCGGCCGCGGAATATATCCTTTCTTTCCCGTCCATGAGCCCGCACGCCCCGCTTGAAAGCAGGAGAACCGAAGGGCGGAGCCTCTTGCCGCCGCTCCCCAGCAGGTATTTCGAAATCTCATAGACGAGAGGAACGGGGGATTCGATATTGGCCTCAAGCTCCCTTTCGACCTCTTCGAGCTCCGGATTTATAACGGAAAGGATATCGGAAAATTCCATCGCAGTTTAAGTTATCTGAACAGTTAATATAAGTCAAAGAGCCTAAAAGATGTGATATTTTGAGTAAATGTTATATTAACTAACATGTTATACGAGGGTCGGCATTAACCGATGGTCCCGCTTACGCTTAGCGTTAGAAACTTTTTGAGCTACGGAGAAAACACCTCCGCGCTCGACTTCAGGGACTTCAGCATCGCCTGTCTTTCGGGAAGGAACGGGCACGGCAAATCGGCGCTGATAGACGCCATCACCTGGGCGCTCTGGGGCAGGTGCAGGGTCAAGAACAAGGAAGAGGTAATCAAAAGAGGGGCCTCCGAATCGCGCGTCGAGCTGGAATTCGAATCCGAGGGAATCAGGTACAGGATACTGAGGACTATATCGAAAAAAAAGGGCGGCTCGCAGAGCTCTATCGACCTCCAGGTGTTCGACGTCGGCGCGGGCTCGTACAGACCGCTCGACCAGGGCGTAAAGGCCCAGGCGGCAATCGAGAAGATATTGAAGATGGATTACAACTCCTTCATCTGCTCGTCGTTCATACTCCAGGGAATGGCCGACGAGTTCACGAAGAGGACGCCCGCCGAGAGAAAGGAAGTATTGTCGAAGATTCTGGAGCTAGACGAATACGAGACGCTCACCAGGAGAGCGCGCGAGCACGCCCAGGCCTCGGGCGCGTCCGTGGTCTCGCTCGAGGCCGAAGCCGCGCGCCTCGACGGCGAGATCGCCCAAAAAGAAACTTACGAGAAGAAGCTCCTCGAATTAAGGAGCGAGGAAGAAACGGTCTCGGACGCCATCGCCCGGTTCGAGACGATCCGCGGCGATCTCATGGGAGAATTCGAATCCGTAAAGTCCAGGCTCGAGACGCTCACGAGACTGGGCGAAGAGAGAGAGAACGCCCTTTCCCTCCGCGTCAGGCTCGAAGGAGAGGCCCTCTCGCTCGGGGAAGGCATAAAGAAAGACCGGGAGATACTTTCGCGGGAGAAGGAGATAGAGGACTGTTATAAGAGGCTCAGGGACGCCTCGGCCCTCGACCGGGCGCTCGACGAAAAAAGGGCGGAGGCCCTGGTTCTCGATGAGCAGAGCACAGCTCTCAGCCGCAGGATCAACCAAAAGAGGGCGGAGCTCGACATAAGGGCCGGGGAGCTCTCCTCGAAAATAAAAGGGCTCGAAGCGAAAGCCTCGTCGTCCGGCAAGCTGAAGAAAGAGATCGAGGTAATCAGCGCCCGGATCGGAGAGTGTAACGAGACCATACGGAGGGCCGAGGCGTTAAGGGGAGAGCTAAGGAGAACCGGCGGGGAGAAGGAAGCGGCCGGGGCGAGAAGATCCGAGCTCGAAAAAAGAAAAACAGAGGAAGAACAAAAGCTCCATGTGCTTGCCGCCGGGGACACGGGGGCCCACTGCCCGCTCTGCGAATCGCCGCTCGAGGAAGAGGCGAGAGCCGCCCTCGCGGAAAAGCTCAGGACGGCGGTCTCGGGACTCGACGACGATATAATCGAAGCCGGGAAGGTCATGGCGGCCCTCGGGGAGAGAGAGAAAGCGCTCTGCAAAGAGCTCGCCCCGGCCGATGCCGCGATCAAGCTGCTGCCCGGACTGCACAAGGAGCAGGGAGAGAGAGAGCAGGGCCTCAGGGAATCGGAAGCCGCCGCAATCGAGCTCGGGGAAGCTAAAAAAAGTTACGACGGCGTCTCTAAAACGATAGCCGGCGATGAATTCAAAAAAGAGTACGATGCGGAGCGGAAAGAGCTCGAGCGGAAAAGGGACGCGCTCGGCTACGACGAGAAGGAGCACAGGACCGTCAAGGATACGCTTAAGAAGCTCGAGCATGCGTCCGGCGACAAAGAGACGCTCGAGAGAGCGAGGCTCGGCCTCAGCCTCCGCGAGAGCGAAGAGAAAAAACTTGCGGAGCGTATAACGGAGGAAAAACAGAGACTCGAAAAGATTGAAAATGAGATCAGCGGGCTCGGCGGCATAGAAACCCTTGCGAGGGAGATTAAGGAAAAGCTGTCGGCTTCCGAGGACAGGCTCCAGGCGCTCAGACTGCAAAAGGACGGGCTCGTAATGGACATAAGCAGGGGCGTCAGCGCCCTCGAAAGGATCGGGCAGCTCGCGGTCAGAAGAAACGAGATAAGTACTAAAATCGGGGAGACGAATCACGAGATACTTATATTCCGGGAGCTCGCGAAAGCCTTCGGGAAGAACGGGCTCCAGGCGCTCATAATCGAGCACGCCCTACCCGAGATAGAGGCGGAAGCGAACAAAATCCTCAGCAAGCTCACGGAAGGCGCGATGACGCTCAGCCTCGAGATGGTGAGGCCGACGCAGAAAGGGGGAGAGAGGGAGACCCTCGAAATTTACATCGGGGACTCCTCCGGAACGCGGAGCTACGAGACGTTCTCCGGAGGAGAGGCGTTCAGGATAGACTTCGCGCTCCGGGTCGGAATCTCGAAATTCATAGCGAACCGGTCGGGCGCGCAGCTGAGGACGCTCGTAATCGACGAGGGCTTCGGGACGCAGGACAGGGACGGGCTTAACCAGTTCGTGCAGGTGATAAATTCGATAAAGGACGACTTCGACAAAATACTTGCGATAACCCACGTCGACGAGATGAAGGAAAGGTTCCCGGTCAGGATCGAAGTGACGAAGGAGCCGGGTTCGGGCTCGAGATTCGAAGTGGTGTACACGTGAGCCGCTTCACGGCCGGCGTCCGGAGGAAACGGGCAAAAGCGGCATCCGGGTAAATTTATGAACTGGCTCGATATAACTATAGCCGCGATAATCGCGCTTTTTACTCTTATCGGAATCGCGAGGGGACTCGTGAGCCAGATATTCTCCATCGCGGCCCTTCTGGGCGGACTTGCAATCGGCTTTATTTTCTACGACGTGTTGGGCGGCGTGCTTATCAGGGAAAGAGTGGTGGAGAACGAGTCCGTAGCCAACGTCGGGGGCTTCGTCCTTCTCGCGCTCGCGGCCTACGTGATCATCCAGACGGCGGGATGGTTGACGACCAGGCTCATAGGCACGCTTAAGCTGGGCTGGCTCAACAGGATATCCGGAGGGGCGGTAGGGGCGGTCATGGGAGCGGTCACCGCGTTCTTGCTGTCGTCGTGCCTGAGTCTCTTCTACACGCCGGACGACCCCGTCTTCAAACGCTCGGCGCTCCTCCCTTACTTGAACGAGGCTGCGCTTATAGCCAAAGACGCGCTCCCCGGGGACTTCGAGAAGAGCTTCAACGGCGCGAGAGACCTCGTGAGGAAAGAGGGACTCGACGCCGCGATGAAAATAAAGGATTCGGACGCGGTCAGGGAAATCCTTAACCGGAACGGCGGCCCGCAGGAGAAAAAGGATTGACCGCAGGTCACTTACACCGCATGCGCCCCGCGGCCGGGGAAGCGCGCCGCGTACGGTACGCGCGACTTTCTTAATGACGGAATTTCGGTAATATTATCGGGATATGATAGGCATTGAAACTCTCGATGAATTCATCATCAGGAAGCAGACCGAATTCCCCTATGCGAGGGGGGACCTCTCGAGGCTCCTCCGCGACATCGGCCTCGCCGCAAAGATAGTGAACAGAGAGGTCAACAAGGCGGGGCTCGTCGATATACTCGGCAGCACGGGGAAGAAGAACGTTCAGGGGGAGGAGGTCAAGAAGCTCGACGTGTTCGCGAACCAGAGGTTCATCGCCGCGCTCGAGCTCGGGGGGCAGTGCTGCGGAGTCGCGTCCGAAGAGAACAAGGACTTCATAACGTTTCACGACGAAATATCCAAAGACGCTAATTACGTCGTTGCGCTCGACCCGCTCGACGGCTCGTCGAACATAGACGTCAACGTCTCGGTCGGGACCATATTCTCGATCTACAGACGCGTCTCGCCATCGGAAGGGCCCCTTACCGCGGATGACTTCCTGCAGGAGGGAAGAAAGCAGGCGGCCGCGGGCTATATAATATACGGCTCGTCCACGATGCTCGTCTATACCACGGGGTACGGCGTGAACGGCTTTACCCTCGACCCCTCGATAGGCGAGTTCTGCCTCTCTCACCCGGACATGAGGATACCGAAGAACGGAAAGACATTTTCGGTGAACCAGGGGAATTTCCTGAGCTTCCCCGAAGGCGTAAAAGAGTTCATAAGGTATTGCAAGGCGATAGACAAGCCTACGGACCGTCCTTTCTCGTTAAGGTACATCGGCTCGATGGTCGCGGATATACACAGGAACCTCATAACAGGCGGCATATTCCTCTACCCCGCCACCGCTGACGCCCCGAACGGCAAGCTGAGGCTCCTCTACGAATGCAACCCGATGTCGTTTATCGTGGAGCAGGCAGGGGGAAGGGCGACGGACGGGTCGAGACATATAGTGGACATAGAGCCAAGAGAGCTGCATCAGCGAACGCCCATATTCATAGGGTCTGAGCTGCTCGTATTGAAGCTTGAGGAGCTCATGAGAGAGCATCCCGCGAGCTGAACGCCCGCGCTTCGCCAGCTCCGCATACTCAGATACAACGACTTTTTAGTGCGTCATATAACCGCTCACAATCCCTTAACAATCTGTTAATAATCCTCTCCGAAATCGCTTCAATACCGGCCTTCCTTTTCACTTGACATTTGAAAGTCAGGGTGTATCGTTTCAGTTAAATCACCGTTACAGGAGAATTATCATGGTAATCGAACTTGAACTTTTTGCAAAGGACGATGACTGGGAAGACGATGAGGACGAGTGGGACGAGGATGAAGAAGAACTATGGGACGAGGATGAAGAAGACGGATTAGATGAAGACGAGGACTGGGACGAGGACGAGGAAGACGAAGAGGAGTGGGAGCAGGAAGAAGAAAAGACCATCAACTGAGGATCAACCCAAGCAATTTCGAACATCCCAATAAGTTTCCGGGAAAATCAGACAAGCTCTTGAAATGAATTATCAGACACAACCCGCGCTCTTTTAATCTTCGGATTGAAATGACGACAGCGCGGTTTACAAAAAAGAACATCGAATATGGTTGGTGCCCGGGGCCGGACTCGAACCGGCACGGGCGCGAACCCGAGGGATTTTAAGTCCCTTGCGTCTACCTGTTCCGCCACCCGGGCTTATTGACAATTCCGCCTTCCGAGAATGCCTAGAAATAATAACAGGAAGGAATGTATTTTACAGCTTTTACCTTTTCGTTCAATAGCGTGTTTTGGAATGAAGCCGACCTCTTCCCCGCGATGACGGCAAGGTTCTGTCATTCCCGACACCGATCGGGAATCTAATAATCTTGTCACCCTGAACTACGTTTCTGAGTGTGCGCAAGAAACGGACGCCGTTGGCTGAATCCGATGAAATAACTATTCTCCGCATATTCGTTTATTAATCCAAAATATTCAGGGTCTAATCTTTTGTCATTCCCGAGTGCTTTTATCGGGAATCCAGTTCTTTAAACCCTCGTAGGAGCGCCATTCCCGTATCAAATACGGGACAAGCCTGGCGCGATTAATATCAGACATCGCGGCTGGCCTGTCCTGAACTCGATTCAGGAACTCGCTCCTACTTTTTTGTCATTCCCGGCACCGATCGGGAATCTCGTCCCTTCCTGTCATTGCGAGGAGCGAAGCGACGCGGCAATCTCATGAAAAAGATGAGATCCTGAATATTTGGGTTCTTCAACGAATGACCGTGGAATAATTGCATAGTTTCAATCTGCCTATAGCGGCCGGTTTTTGCACTTGTTCAGAACCGTAGTTCAGGATGACGAAAAAGAGGTCGCCACGGACAAACGGGTCGAAGGGCATATCCTGCATCCTGTATCATGCATCATGTATCCTCACCCTCCTCCGTCCCTGAGCTGCCGGAGGTAGCGGACGCGAAGCAGCCGCTTCTGCCACAGGCTCTCCTCCGGGTCGCGCCCGCCGGCTCCCTCACCGTCCGGGAAGCCGCATCTTCACTTCCTGGAGCAGCCAGCCGTTGCCGTCCGGATCACTGAACGAGGCGAATGAGAAGTAGGAACGGCCTTCCGGGTCGCGCCCGACGACGCGAGGGTTCTCCACGGTGTTGTTGAAGGGGCCGCCGGCGTAGTGGAAGACCTCGCTCACGTCGACTCCCCGGGCGATCAAGTCGTCGCGGGCGGCGTCGACGTCGTCCACCACCAGGACCAGGTGGTCGATCGTGCCCGGCCGGGCGGAAGTGATCCCCTTGCCGATTATAATCGAGCACTCCGAGCCGGGAGGCGTCAGCTGCACCCCCCGGAAGTCCCCGGCGGCGAGGTCGATATCCACCCGAAACCCCAACGACTCGTAGAAGCGTTTGGCCCGATCGACGTCGGAGACTGGCAGCACCAAAACCTCGAGTTTCATGTCCATGATCTCAACTCCTATCCATCCGTTTTACAGGCAGCCTGCCGACCCGGTTACCACTATCTCAAATAAAATATCTCAAGTCAATATCGATTTTCGATAGAGTCATTTTACATAATCATTACGGAGCAATAACAGAAGGCCCATTGGAGAAGCCGGACCGAATCTTATACAAAACTATGGGAGGGAATTATTAATCAAAATACTTCGGGTAAGTTTGTACATTAGTATAAAAGCCCCGGGCATCCAATAAGGAGTTATTTTTAGCCCGGGGCTCCGGAAAATCAAATTCAGTTAAGCTCACAAAAAGCTGCCGGAAATTAATTTACATATAGAATCCAACCGCCTGCTGTTTGTTCGGCTTTGCCCGTGATCGTTACGTCCGTATGGTTGGGATTCAGCGCTACCTTCATCAATCCTTCTTGCAGCCCCTGGAGATAATAAACTTTATTATCCTTGCTAACTATAATGTGTTCATGCGGGGGATTATTGTTGCAAGGACCGGTAGCAATTACCGGATTAACTGTACCCTTTGAATAATCGGGTATTAAACAAATAACATTACCCTGCACGGTAACCATCTCATCAGCGGCAAAGCTTGTGCCAACTAGAGAAATCATAAATGAAACAACAAGTACAAAAGACAGAACGATATAAGTATTAAATCTCATTTGCAGTACCTCCCCATATTATGATGATTTACTATAATCAAAATGATGATTCAATGTCAAGACTGATGAATCCAGCCTATAAATAACCAATAGATACTAAGGACTTATTACATTGAAATCATTTTAACAACGACTCATAGAACTTTTGTTTTATATCAGATTGATTATAGGGACGCATCCTGCATCATGCATCCTGCATCATTTAGTCCTCACCCTCCCCCGCCTCTGAGCCGTTCGAGGTAGCGCACGCGCAGGAGCCGCCTCTGCCACAGGCTCTCCTGCGGGTCGGGCTCGCCCGGCTTTCCGAGCCTGAGCGCCTCCCTGTCGAACTCCTTCCTCTCCCTCGGAGTAAGCGAGTGCAAATGCTCGGCTACGTCCAGCATCGTTACTTTATTATCATCGTAATCATCGATTGGAGGAGAAAGAGACGAAGAAGCGTGAGCTTCTTCATGCGCGCGTATTTTCTTTTTGCGCGCCTCTTTTTTTACTGTGTATTCATTCTCTGTGCCTGGTTCAACTGTGTATTCCTTAGGGGTCAAAATTTGGGGGGTCGGGGGTACAAATTCTGACGGGCAGGGGTACAAATTTTGTGGGGTATCCGTCCGTATGTCATTATTTGTATCATCGAGTGACGACTTCCCGGCGGCGTTTTTCTTTTTCGTTATATGGCTGTCCTTCGCCCTCTCGATGACTTCGTAAAGCCATCCCGCGACGTAGAAACGGTTCGATTTGGACGGCTTCCTCTCTATTCTCACGAGCCCTTCCCTCTCGAGCCCCTTAAGCACCTTCCTGACCGTGCTCCCGGACTTTATGCCGCAGTCCCGGCAGATTCTTTCGACCGACGGGAAAGACCTCCCCGACCTGTCCGCGCGCCTCATGAAGTAGATAAGGACGAGCTTCTCGTTCGCCGCAAGCGGCAGGTCGAAAACCAGGTCGGGGACCTGGAAGTATCCCCCACTAAACTCAACAGTGCCCTCTCCGGGCTCTATACCGTACTTACTCAAGACCCTGATCCCCGGACGCTCCTCCCTACTCCGGGTTTAAAACCCCCATCACTCCATATACTCTCTCCGCTACTCAACGCCCGAAGGCAAAAAAAAGACGGAGATATACATACTATCGCCCGTCGACGTTCCGGGCAGTGTACGTATATTCCCGTCTTAAAGCCCTCGTTCCCCTCGCGGGGAGGAGTAAGTGAATAATTTCAGCGCTGATATCAAAAGCAAGTGCGCCTGAGTACCTCTATATCAGAGATTAACCCAGGGTGAGAGTTTCCACAAGATACGAATTTATGGAGGCGGCGCCCGGATTCGAACCGGGGCATTGCGGTTTTGCAGACCGCTGCCTTACCACTTGGCTACGCCGCCTTTTATCACGTAAGAGACCTGTTATTATGAATGACGATTCGGTTTTTTCAAGCCAGGGGGGACCCGGCAGATAGTCCACGCGATCACTCAAGGATTCGCTAAACGCACATCTCTCCCTTAAAGACAGTAACCGCCTTCCCCAGGAGCTTCACCCTCTCGCCAAGCACCCGCACGCCTATCACGCCCCCGCGCTCAGAGGCCTGGTATGCGAGAAATTCCGACTTCCCCGTCTTCTTCTCCCAATAGGGGCCTAAGCAGCAGTAGGCGGAGCCAGTGGCGGGGTCTTCATCGATGCCCGAGGCCGGGCCGAAGAAGCGTGCGATGAAATCGTACTTCGGATCGTCTGACGCGCTCGTGACCATGACCCCCCTCACAGGAATTGCGGCGAGGAGCGCGAAGTCGGGCTTGAGCGCCCTCACCTCTTCTGCGGACTCCACTTCCACGAGATAATCGAACCTGTTCCTCCCGACATAGAGGGGTTTCACGCCGAGAGACTCGGTTAATTTCGGAGGAGCGTCCGCTTTATGCTCGGGCTCGGAAGGGAAATCGAGCTCTATCATGTCTCCCTGCATCGAGGCGGTGAGCGTGCCGCTCAGTGTGTAGAACTCTATTGCTTCGCCGCGTGAGACGCGCCCCGTCTCCCACAGTATGTGTGCGCTCGCGAGCGTCGCGTGGCCGCAAATCTCCACTTCGACCGTGGGCGTGAACCAGCGGAGATTGTAACCGTCCCTATCTCTATACAGGAACGCGGTTTCTGAGAGGTTCATATCGCGCGCCACGTGCTGCATCCACGCGGGGTCGGCGGGGCCCGGCATCATGCACACCGCCGCCGGGTTGCCCCCGAAAGGTTTGTCCGTAAACGCGTCCGCCTGGTATATATCTATTGTCATCGTTCCCTCTTCCAACCGTTCAATACCGATTCCGTTATTGTTATTTATAAAACTGAAAAATATATATTGAGCGGGACGGTGTGACAATATAAACTTATTACCGGATATGCTCGCTAACGGTGCGGAATAAGGCGGTTATTTGACATTTTTCCTCGTTTCTTTATTGTTATATTGCTTTTGGGAATTTGCAGGCTGATTAAAGGTTTTACCGCCTGGATCCTCCGAGGGGGACCGGGACGGAGGAAGCGTTTAAATGACAAGAGTGGGACGGAACTTAAGCCGTACCCGGCATAAATTGCGAATGAAATAAGCCAGTAGAGGATTATTCTGTCCTCGAGCTGGCTTTTTTTATGGACAAGGCGGACCTAATGAAAAAAATGACAGCCCCCGTAATACGCTCGATGAAGGCCGAGGGCCTGAAGATAGTCATGGTGACGGCCTACGACGCGGCCACGGCGGGGATGATAGACGAAGCGGGCGTAGACATAGTGCTCGTGGGGGACTCCCTCGGGAACGTGGTTCAGGGGCTTCCGAACACGCTCCCCGTGACAATAGAGGACATGATCTATCACACGAGGATAGTGTCGAGAGGGATAAACCGCGCTCACCTCGCGGCCGATATGCCCTTCATGTCGTACCAGGCGTCTAAAGAGGATGCGCTCAGGAACGCCGGCAGGCTCGTCAAAGAAGCCGGGGCCGAATCGGTCAAGCTCGAAATAAACGAGGACTACGTGGAAACCTTATACTCGATAAACAAATCCGGCATCCCGGTCATGGGACATATAGGGCTCTGCCCTCAGTCCGTCCTCGAGATGGGAGGATACAAGGTACAGGGGAGAGGGAGGAAAGAGGCGGGGAGGCTCGTCGATCTCGCGAAAATGATAGAGGGCGCGGGCGCTTTTTCTCTCGTGCTCGAGAGCATACCGAGAACGCTCGCCCGGGAGATTACGGACTCCATAAAGATACCGACCATAGGGATCGGAGCAGGACCCGGATGCGACGGCCAGGTGCTCGTCATAAACGACCTCCTGGGGCTATCGCCCGAGCCGACTCCGAGGTTCGTGAAAAAGTATGCGGAGCTCCGGGAGGTCGTGGGAAAATCCACGAGGGCATTTATCGAAGACGTCAGGTCGGGGGCATTCCCCGCAGAGGAACACTCCTATGACTGAGAAGGGGGCGATAAGGGTCGCAAACGGCCTGAGGGAGATGCAGGAATTCTCGAACGGCGTGAGACGAGAAGGCAAGACGATCGCCTTCGTCCCGACAATGGGCGCGCTCCACGACGGGCATCTGAGCCTCATGAGGGAGGGGAAGCGGCGCGGGGACGTGCTCATAGCGAGCGTATTCGTGAACCCGGCGCAGTTCGGCAGCGGCGAAGACTTT
>Ga0187894_10005819_pt1 | contig 12376 bp, 7 predicted proteins | sample GBC1701081metaG_FD_136650 | JGI IMG/M metagenome (GOLD analysis project Ga0187894, IMG submission 136650) | White microbial mat communities from a lava cave in the Kipuka Kanohina Cave System on the Island of Hawaii, USA - GBC170108-1 metaG ... | reverse complement strand
GTCTCGATCCTGGGCACGACCCACCCCGAGGCGCTGGTGCCGGCGCTGGCCCGCGACGACGGCGGCGTGACGGCGCGCTTCCTGTTTGCGCAGCCGGCACGGACAGCGTCTTACCGCCCGCTGGCGCCGCCGCCATCCGAAACGCCGGCGGCGGTGGCGGCGCTGCGGCGCCTGCGCGACATGCGGCCGGCCCGGCGCGACCTGTCGCTGGAGCCCGATGCGCTGGCCGCCTTCGAAGGTTTCCGCCGTGCGCACCGCGCTCCCGACGGCGACGACGACCGGTCCGGAAAGGCAGCGGACTGGTGGGGCAAGGGCCCGGGCACCGTGCTGCGCCTGGCCGGCGTGCTGACCTTCCTCGACTGGGCGGCGCAGGCCGCGGGCACGGCGGAACCGGCCCGGGTCCCGGCCTGGGCCATGCGCGCGGCCGTCGGGCTGTGGCAGAACTACCTGTGGCCGCACGCCCGGGCGGCCCTGCGCAACGCCGGCGGCGTGCGCGGGCGCCCGGTCCGCAAGGCGCTGCTCTGGCTGGCGGCGCAGCGCCCGGACATCGTCTCGCGCGAGCAGATCCGCCGCAACGCGCTCGCCCAGACCGTAAACGCAGCCGGCGCCGACCGGGTGATCGCCGAGCTTGTCCGCGGCGGCTGGCTGCAGCCGAGGGACCCGGTCATGGGCGGACAGGGCCGGCGTCCTCGCCGGTGGTGGGTGCGTCGCGCCGTGTGGTCCGAGCGCGGCGTGCTCGCGGATCCCGAGCCTGTCAAAGCCCCCGTCCTGACTGAGGCGGAGAAAGCATTGCTGGCGCAGTTTGCCGAGGCCGACCTCCATCCGACCGACCCGTGCGATACCGCGCAGGACGTTTCCGCCATTTCCGCAACCCCTTCGGCCGGCCCGCGCCCACATCCTGAGCTCGCCGAAGGGTCCAGTGGCGCCTCACCCGCAGCGCCAGCGGAGGGCGAACCCCTTCCGACCAACCGAAGCGACGCCCCACAGGAAGTTCCCGCCATTTCCGCAACGCCTTCGGTCGAGCCGCGCCCACATCCTGAGCTTGTCGAAGGGTCCAGTGGCGCATCTCAGGCGCGGCTTCGCCGCTGCCGACCCGTAGCGCCAGCGGAGGGCGACCCACTTCCGACCAACCGAAGCGACGACGCGCAGGAACTTCCCGCCATTTCCGCAATGCCTTTGGTCGGGCCGCGCCACCCCAGTGGCGCTCCTCGACCGAGGAAGCGCTCGACACGGCGAATTGGGCAAGGCGCAGCGAAGGATCTTGCGGCGGACCGAAGGGTGAACGGCGGCGCCGGTGACGGGTCGGACCGCGCCCACATCCTGAGCCTGTCGAAGGATCCAGCGGCGCTCTTGGCTTCATCGAAAGCCTGAAGAGCGTCGCTGGAGCGACGCGGTCCGACCCGTCGCCAGCAACACCGATGTCCTGCACCGCCGCCGGGACGACGCGAACGCGCCATTTGCGCTAACCTTGCTCAACCCCGCGCAGTGAAAAGTCGAAGGTGCGACAGCGACTCATGACATCCGACAAGGACATCACCGTCATCGGTGCCGGCGCCGTCGGCGTCTGCTGCGCGCTCTGGCTGCAGCGCGAAGGTTACCGCGTCCGCCTCATCGACCGCGCCGGCCCCGGCGAGGGCGCCTCGTCGGGCAACGCCGGCAATTTCGGCATCGCCTCGTGCGTGCCGGCGGCGATGCCCGGCGTGCTGCGGAAGGTGCCGGGCATGCTGCTCGACGCGACGTCGCCGCTGAAGCTGCGCTGGGGCCACCTGCCGCGGGCCCTGCCCTGGTTCCTGCGCTTCATCGCGGCGGCGCGGCCCTCGCGCGTCGAGGCGATCGCCGACGCGCGCAACGCGCTGCTCTCGCGCCTGCATGAAGGACTCGACCCGCTGGTCGCCGACGCCGGCGCCGAAAGGCTGATCGACCACAGCGGCCTGCTGATGACCTTCGAGAGCCAGGCGGCCTTCGACGGCGCGGCCTACGCCATCGACCTGCGCCGCCGCCGCGGCGTGCCCATGGACATCCTCGACGGCAACGAGGCGCGGCAGATCGAGCCGGCGCTGACGCCCGGCATCGTGCGCGCGATCCACGTGCCGCGGCTGGCGCATACCGTCGATCCCCTGCGCCTGACACAGACGCTGGCACGCAGCTTCGAGCGCAACGGCGGCGAGGTCGTGCGATCGGCCGTGCACGGCTTCGAGATCAGCCCTGACGGTCCGCGCCGCCTGCTCACCGACGATGGCGCGCTCGATGTCGGGCGCATCGTGCTGGCGGCCGGCGTCTGGTCGCGGCCGCTGGCGGCGCAACTCGGCACCCGCGTGCCGCTGGAGGCGGAGCGCGGCTATCACACCATGTTCGCCGATCCCGGGGTGCGCCTGCGCGTGGCGGTGATGTCGGCCGACCGCTACATCGCCGTCACCGACATGGAGAGCGGCATCCGCGCCACGGGCATGGCCGAGTTCGCCGCGCCGGATGCGCCGCCCGACATGGAGAATGCCCGCCGCGTGCGCCGCCACGCCGAAGCACTCATCCCCGGGCTGAAATCGGACCGCGTCAGCGAATGGATGGGGCCGCGCCCGTCACATCCCGATTCGAAGCCCGTGATCGGCCGCTCGCCGCGCTTCGCCAACGTCTACTTCGCCTTCGGCCACGACCATATCGGCCTGTCGCTCGCCGGCATCACCGGCAAGCTGATCGGCGAGCTGGTGGCCGGCCGCCCCACCACCGTCGACCTGGCCCCGTTCCGGCCCGACCGGTTCTGAACTTCCTTCCCCCGGAGGGGGAAGGTGGCGCGAAGCGCCGGAAGGGGGATGTTGGAGCAAAAAGCGATGTTGCCCGGAGAGACCGTTTGCGTTCGAACATCCCCCTTCCGCCCCTTCGGGGCACCTTCCCCCTCCGGGGGAAGGTGAATAGAGACAGCTGAACCCATGACCCTCTCCGCCCCCACCACGGATGTGCGACCGCGCGCCACGCGCCGGCGGCCCGGCGGGCTGGCCTTGGCCGCCTGCGTCATCGGCGTGCTCGTGGCGATCCCGACCCTGGGGGTGCTGGCACACCTGTTCCAGCCCAGCGGCGAGGAATGGCACGGCATGGTGGGCACGGTGCTGCCCGGCTACCTGCTGAACACGCTGTGGCTGCTGCTGGGCGTCGGCGCCGGCACCGCCTTCGGCGGCGTGGTGACGGCCTGGCTGATCGTGATGTGCCGCTTCCCCGGCCGGCGCTTCTTCGAATGGGCCCTGACCCTGCCGCTGGCCGTGCCCGCCTATGTGCTGGCCTACGTCTATGCCGATTTCCTGCAATTCGCCGGCCCGGTGCAGACGATGCTGCGCGAGCTGTTCGGCTGGGGCGCGCGCGACTACTGGTTCCCGGACATCCGCTCGCCGGGCGGCGCCATCGTGCTGTTCAGCGTCGCGCTCTACCCCTACGTCTACCTGCTGGCGCGCACCGCCTTCATCGAGCAGTCGGTGTGCGCCATCGACGCCAGCCGCACGCTCGGGGCCAGCGCCACCGAGAGCTTCTTCCGCGTGGCGCTGCCGCTGGCGCGGCCGGCCATCGCCGCCGGCGTGGCCCTGGCATTGATGGAGACGCTGGCCGATTTCGGCGCCGTGGCCTATCTCGACGTGCCGACCTTCACGACAGGCATCTACCGCGCCTGGTTCTCGTTCGCCGACAAGGTGGCGGCGGCCCAGCTCGCCGCCGCGCTGCTGCTGTTCGCGCTGGGGCTGCTGCTGATCGAGCGCGGCTCGCGGGCCTCGCGCCGCTTCCACCAGGCGACGCAGCGCTACCGCATGCTGCCCTCCTTCCAGCTCGCCGGCCCGCGCGCCTGGGTCGCGACCGCCGTCTGCGGCCTGCCGCTGCTGCTCGGCTTCGCGCTGCCGGTGGTGATCCTGCTGCGCTTCGCGCTGCTGTCGGGCGACGCGCAGTGGGGCGGGCGCTACCTGACGCTGACCTTCAACAGCATCCTGGTGGCGGCGCTGGTCGCCGTCGTGGCGGTGGCGCTGGCGACGGTCATCGCCTACGCCGCGCGCGGCGCGCGCAGCGGCGCCGTGCGGTGGATCGCGCGCCTGGCCGGCATGGGCTACGCCGTGCCCGGCGCGGTGATCGCCGTCGGCATCCTCGTGCCGGTGGCCCTGTTCGACAACGTGCTCGATGGCTGGATGCGCGGCGCCTTCGGCATTTCCACCGGCCTGCTGCTGACCGGGTCGGTCGCCGGCATCGTCTACGCCTGCGTCGTGCGCTTCCTGGCCGCCGGCATGCAGAGCGTCGAGGCCGGTCTGGCGCGCGTCACACCCGGCATCGACGGCGCCGCGCGCACGCTGGGCGCCGGCCCGTTCGAGACGCTGCACCGGATCCACCGGCCGCTGCTGCGCGGCGGGCTGGCGAGCGCGGCGCTGATCGTCTTCGTCGACACCATGAAGGAGCTGCCGGCCACCCTGATGTTGCGGCCCTTCAACTTCGACACGCTGGCGGTGCAGGCGTGGAACCTGGCGCGCGACGAGCGGCTGGCCGAGGCCTCGACCGCGGCCCTGACCATCGTCGCCGTCGGCGTGCTGCCGATCGTGCTGCTGACGCGGGCGGCTTTGCGGGCACGGCCGGGACACCACACATAGGCACCGTCTCTGCCGGCATGGCATAGAAGCTGCGGCAACGACTGACTTGGGGGTCCGGCAACGGAAACAAGGATGTAACAATGACGAGATCCGCCAGGGCCAAGCCTCCCCGAGTCGTCCACCAGAGGCGCGACGAGACCTCGCGGCTGTTCGCCATGGCGTTCGGGCGCTACTTCCAGCGCGTCTGCCGCCTGCAGATGGCACATGCCGAGGGCGACATCGACCTGGCGATCATCGCCGGCGCCGCCGCCATGGTCGCCACGGAAGGACTCATGCGCGACCCGTCGATCCGGCAGGAATTCGCCAATATCGCCACCGTGGTCGGCGACCGGCAACGCGGTTGCAACGCGCTGTCGATCGCCGAGGCAACGGGGCTGCCGCGCGAGACGGTGCGGCGCAAGATGAAGCGCCTGGTCGACATGGGCATCCTCGTGCGCCGCAGCGTGGGCGACTACATCTGGCAGCCCGGCGTCCTGCAGTCGGCTCCCTATCGCCAATTGATGGATGATCTGTCGGCCGAGACCATGCGGTTGCTGAACGACTGCCTTGAGCAGGAACTCTTCGTTCTGGAACCGGGCGCTTGAGATCCCGGTTTCCGGAATTCGGGCAGGGGCCGTTACCCAAAATGGGTAGATCGATCATATTGCATGATCATTTTCGTATTATAATCAATTCAATAGATTGGATTTATTCTAAGGCCGTGCGAACAAAAAAGCGGCCAGACGTGGCTTGGGGCAGTTCGGCGGGAGAACGAAGCGTCAATGAAAATTCTGGTGGTGGACGACGAGACAGACATCGTCGAGGAGTTGTGCGGCTTTCTGCAACGGCGCGGTCACCAGGTGACGGGCGCGGGGGGTGTCGAACAGGCGTGCGCGGCGCTCGATGGCGGGGAGGCCTTCGACGTCGTGGTCACGGACATGCGCATGCCGCCGAGGAGCGGCGTCGAGGTGGTCTCTGCCTGCAGCCGCCTGCCGGCGCCGCCGGCCGTGGTGCTGATGACCGGCCAGGCGAGCCAGGCGGACGTCGATGATGCCATCAACGCCGGGGCGCGCTCGGTGTTGTGGAAGCCGCTGTCGCTGCGCAAGGTCATGGATGCCCTCGTGGCGGTGACCTCGCCCGGGGCCGCGCCGGCGGCCGCATAGCGAGGCGACAGCGACCGGTGATTGCTTCATGGTGAGCTTGTCGAACCATGAAGCGCCGCACCGCCGCCCGTGCGAGGCCTTCATGGTTCGACAGGCTCACCATGAAGGCACCAAGAACGGGGCATATCCCAGTCGGGCATTTGCCAGTCTTCGACGCCTCTGCAACACAACGCCGCTTCATTCATGGCGCTGCCGACACGCCGGCGCCGCGAGCCCGCCGCAAAGCGGGATTTTTTGTCGCTGAGCAACGCCTGACCCTTGCCGGGGTGCGCGCGACAACGCTATAGACGCGCCTTCGCCGTATCGGCGCCGACGGGTCGGCGACGAGGAAACAGGCGCAGGGAAAGAGCCTCGCGAGGTTCACCGCACGTCGCTGTCGGCTTCGGTCGTCTCGACGCACGAGTTCCCTGTCGCCGGTGTCGCTACCCCCCAGCGGCGCGATGGGTGACGGGCGTCCGGACGCCGCCGAACGGCACGCGATTTGCGACGGTCCCTGCCGGGGGAACGCCACCTTCAGTCCATGCGTGCCGACGATCAACCGTCCACCTTCCGCCTGAGCGCGCTTGGCGCGCTGCTGATCGTCATCGCCGCGATCTTCCTGGGCTGGAGCCTGAACAGCCGCGTCATCGAGCCGGCGGCGGTGGACGGCCAGCTCTACGGCGTCACCTACGCCCCCTACGCCAAGGACCAGGACGCCTGGGCATTCGGCGATGCCAAGGAACGCCTGTCGCTGCGCGACGCCAAGGACCCCCGGGACCGCCCGTCGGCGTCCGATATCGCCAGGGCCCAGGCGACGATCCGGGACAATGCGCCGCGGCGGGAGCAGATCGAGCGCGACATGCGCACGCTGGCCGGCCGCGTGCGCTACGTCCGCACCTACAGCGCGCTCGACGGCATCGAGGAGGTGCCGAAGATCGCCGACCAGTACGGCCTGAAGGTCGTCGCCGGCGCCTGGGTCTATCCCCACCCCTCGGCCAATCTGAATCCGAAGAAGATCGCGCTGCTGCCCTACTTCAAGAGCGAAACCGACCGCGAGATCGCCTCGCTGATCCGCATCGCCAACACCAACCCCAACGTCGAGCGCGTGATCGTCGGCAACGAGACGATCCTGCGCGGCGAGATCTCGCCCGGGCGAATGATCGAATACGTCCGCCAGGTGAAGCGCAACGTAAAGGTGCCGGTGTCGACCGCCGAACCGTGGCACGTCTGGCTGGACAACCGCCAGCTGGGCAACGAGGTCGACTTCATTGCCGTCCATATCCTGCCGTACCACGACCCCGACGCCGGCCCGGAGGGCGTCGCCTATCTGGCCAAGCGCCTGGAGCAGCTACGCGCCGCCTACCCGAACAAGAACATCATCGTCACCGAGGTGGGTTGGCCCTCGAACGGCGCCTCGCGCGTGCAAGGCGTTCCCCAGGCGGGCCGCGACCTGGCGCGCGAGCTGCCGCCGATGCCCTATGCACCGGAAGAGGGGTTCCGCGCCGGCAGCAAGGACGCCACGCCCGCGGCCCAGGCTCGGCACATCCGCGACGCCGTCGCCCTGCTGCGCGAGCGCAAGATCGACCATTTCGTGATCGAGGCCTTCGACCAGCCGTGGAAGTCGCACGACCTGGAAGGCATGGTCGGCGGCTACTGGGGCCTGTTCGACGCCGACCGGCAGCAGAAGTTCGAGTGGACCGGACCGGTCACCGTCTTCGACGGCTGGTCGCGGCTGGCGCTGTGGACCCTGGTGCTGACCCTGCCCGTCTTCGGGCTGTTCCTGTGGCGCTGGCACAACGTCCGGTTCGCCGGCGAGCTGGTCTTCGCCGCCGTGACGGCGGTGGCGGCCGGCGGCCTGGTCTACGCCTTCGCGGTTGCCGGCGGCATCTACATGCGCTGGTACCAGATCGCCGGCTGGGGGCTGCTGACGCTGTTCCTGGTCGTCAGCCTGGCGATGGTGCTGACGCAGGCGCTGGAGATGGTCGAGACCATCTGGCGCCGGCGCTGGGCGCGGGCCATCCCGCCGGCCGCGCGGGTGCTGGCCGGGCTGCCGGCGATCCGGCGCTGGCCCAAGGTGTCGGTGCACCTGGCGATCTGCAACGAGCCGCCGGCCATGGTGAAGGAGACGCTCGACTCGCTGGCGGCGCTCGACTACCCCAACTTCGAAGTCATCGTCATCGACAACAACACGCGCGACCCGGCGGTATGGCGGCCGGTCGAGGAGCATTGCCGGCAGCTCGGCCCGCACTTCCGCTTCTTCCATTTCGACGTGATGAAGGGCTTCAAGGCCGGTGCCCTGAACCATGTGCTCAAGGAGACCGCGCCCGACGCCGAGATCATCGGCGTGATCGACAGCGACTACGTCGTGCGCAAGGACTGGCTGAAGGCCCTGGTGCCGCAGTTCGACGATCCCAGGATCGGCTACGTGCAGGCGCCGCAGGACCACCGCGACTGGCACGACGACCGCTTCAAGGAAATGCTGCAGTGGGAGTATGCCGGCTTCTTCGACATCGGCATGTGCACCCGCAACGAGTACGACGCGCTGATCCAGCACGGCACCATGACCCTGGTCCGCCGCAGCCTGATGGAGCAGCTCGATGGCTGGGCGGTATGGTGCATCACCGAGGACACCGAGTTCGGCCTGCGCGCCATGGAGCACGGCTACTCGGCCGCCTACAGCCGCGAGCGCTTCGGGCAGGGGCTGACGCCCGACAACTTCTCCGGCTACAAGAAGCAGCGCTTCCGCTGGGCCTATGGCGCCATGCAGATCCTCAAGGGCCACTGGCGCAACCTGCTGTCGAACCGCACCAGGCTGACGTCCTGGCAGAAGTACCATTTCTGCACCGGCTGGCTGCCGTGGTTCGCCGACGCGCTCAACGTTGTCTTCACGGTCACCGGCATCCTGTGGGCCGTCGGCTTCCTGACGATGCCGCAACACATCCCGCTGCCGCCGGCCGTGTTCCTGGTGCCGACGCTGGCCCTGTTCGTCTTCAAGCTGATCTACTCGTTCGCCCTCTATGGCGCGCGCGTCGACTGCAGCTTCCGGCAGAGCATCGGCGCGGCGTTTGCCGGCCTGTCGCTCACCTACACCGTGGGCAAGGCCGTGCTCTACGGCCTGTTCACCAGCAAGCTGCCGTTCATCCGCACGCCCAAGATGGACTCGCGGGCGACGCTGGGGCGGGCGCTGGCGATGGCGCGCGACGAGGCGGTGCTGACCGGCCTGCTGCTGCTGGTCGCCTGGGCGGTGCCGTTCCACAGCGAGATCGGCAAGAAAGACCCGACCGCCTGGCTGTGGGGTGTGTTGCTGCTCGTGCAGTCGCTGCCCTACGCCGCGGCGGTCTACGTGTCGCTGGTCAACGCCATCGAGCAGATGCGCCAGGCTCGGGCCCTGGTGTTGCCGGCGCCGGTGCAGCAGCCGGCGACCGCCGACGCAACGGTGCCGCTGGCCGCCGGCGACTAGGGCCTGACAGAGAATGCCTTCATGGTGAGCCTCTTCATCCCGAGCTTGTCGAGGGACGAACCATGAAGGCACCGACGGCGCTGGGGCGCTTCATGGTTCGACAAGCTCACCATGAAGCGCCTTTTCCAGTCAGGCTCTCGGCAATCGCTCGGCGTACCATTTGCCACGCGCCGGCACGCTGCTAGGCTGGCGTTGCATGAATTCGGGCCCCAACCGCGCGCCGCAGGGCGGCCAGAGCAAGCCTGCGACCACGACGCGCGACCGTGCCGTGTTCCTGAAGCGCTGGCTGCGCCGGCCCCTGCGGATGGGCAGCATCACGCCCAGCGGCCAGGCGCTGGGCCGCGCCATGGCGCGGGCCGCGCTCCAGGACCTGCCGGCGGATCACACCGTGATCGAGCTGGGCGCCGGCACCGGCAGCATCACGCGCGCGTTGCTGGCCGCTGGCCTGCCCGGGCAGCTCCTCGTGCCGGTCGAGCTCGATGCCGAACTGCATGCCCATCTGGCGAGCGCTTTCCCGATCCTGCGGCCATTGAACGGCGATGCCGCGCGCCTGCCGGAACTGCTGGCAACCCATGGCGTAACGCGCGTCGGCGCAGTGGTTTCCAGCCTGCCGCTGCTGGCCATGCCCGGGCCATTGGTCGAGGCGATCGTCACCGGCGTCGCGTCGATACTGCCGCCGGGCGGGCCGCTGGTGCAGTTCACCTACGGGCCGGCCTCGCCGGTGCCGCCCGACCTGATGCGGCGTTTGCATCTGGAAGCGACGCGCGGACGGCGCATCTGGTCAAACCTGCCGCCCGCCGTCGTCTGGCGTTTCACGCGGCGAGCCGGCCCTGCCTGAAACCGGCGTCGCCACGGAAGAGCAAATTTGCGGTCACAGCTTTGTGTTGCCTCTTTGTTCTTGTCTTTGAAACGGAAACATGATAGGAGGGTGTTCTTAGCGGCAGTGGCTTTCACCAAATGCACGGCAGCGGTTCCGGCAAGCCCTCGAAGCTAGGCCCAATCAGAAAAAGGTCACCCCAAACGCGCCGCGGCCCGCTTCACCGCGGCAGCGCGTTCGGCTTGGCGCCCCGCGGCCGCCCTCCTCGCGAGTTCCGTGAGCTCGGCACCGGCACCCGCGGGCGAACCGGCGTTGAACGGCGGATGCGGGTCGTATTCGATGCCGAGCTGGATCGCCTTGGCGACCTCCGGCCCGGCGATCTCGGCCGCCACGGTGAGCCCGAAATCGATGCCCGCCGTGACGCCGCCACCGGTGATGGTGTTGCCGTCGACGACGACACGCTCGTGCACGGGGACCGCGCCGAACTCCTTCAGCATGTCCATCGACATCCAGTGCGTGGCCGCGCGCTTGCCCTTGAGCAGACCGGCGGCGCCCAGCACCAGCGACCCGGTGCACACCGAGGTCACATAGCGTGCGCCGGCCGCCTGCCGGCGCAGGAACTGGAGGGTCTCGTCGTCCTCCAGCAGCGGGTTGACGCCGGAGCCGCCGGGCACGCAGACCAGGTCGAGCTGCGGGCATTGCGCATAGGTCGTGGTCGGCAGGATCCGCATGCCGCCGCCGGCTTGCACGGCCTCGTCCGTCTTCCCGACCAGGTGCACCTCGGCAGCGGGCAGCTTGGTCAGCACCTCGTACGGCCCTGTCATGTCGAGCTGCGTGATGTCGGGGAACAGCAGAAACCCGACGCGGAAGGGTGCCGCGGCCATGATCGTCCTCCAGCCTGGAAACCAAGGCGTTGCAGGGACGGCAGGATAGGCCTGACGGGCCGGTGACGGAAATCTTCATCCACCGAGAGCGCGATCCGGCGTCGCGGTGCAGGCGGACGGCTGCCTGCTGCGGAAGGTGACGCCAGCGTCATGAATTGCTAGGTTGCATCCAAATCCTGGATGGCAAGGACGCGGACCCATGAAATTCGGCATCTTCTACGAGCATCAGCTCCCCAAGCCGTGGACCGACGGCGCCGAGCAGAAGCTGTTCCACGAGGCGCTGGAGCAGGTCGAGCTGGCCGATCGCCTGGGCATCGACTACGCGTGGGAGGTCGAGCACCATTTCCTCGAGGAATACTCCCATTCCTCGGCACCCGAGGTGTTCCTCGCCGCCTGCTCGCAGCGCACCAGGAACATCCGGCTCGGCCATGGCATCTGCCTGTCGCCGCCGAACTACAACCATCCGGCGCGCGTCGCCGAACGCGTCGCGACGCTGGACATCGTGTCGAACGGCCGTGTCGACTGGGGGACGGGCGAATCGTCGTCCCTGATGGAGCTGGGCGGTTTCCGCGTGCCGGTCGAGGAGAAGCGCGCGATGTGGCACGAGGCGGTGGAGCAGACCGCCAACATGATGGTGATGAACCCCTACCCCGGCTTCGACGGCAAGTACTTCACGATGCCCTGCCGCAACGTCGTGCCCAAGCCGGTGCAGCGCCCGCATCCGCCGATCTGGGTCGCCTGTTCCAAGCGCGAGACGATCCATCTGGCGGCGCGCTGCGGCATCGGCGCGCTGACCTTCGCCTTCGTCGATCCGGCCGAGGCGAAGCAGTGGGTCGACGACTACTACCGCATCCTCAAGACCGAGTGCGTGCCGATCGGCCACAGCATCAATCCCAACATCTGCATGGTCAGCGGCTTCTCGGTGCACCCCGACAAGGACGAGGCGCTGCGGCGCGGCCTCGACGGCTTCATGTTCTTCGGCTTCGCGCTGGGTCATTTCTACATCTTCGGCGAGCACAAGCCCGGCCGCACCGACATCTGGCAGAAGTACCAGGCGGCGCGCGGCATGATGCCGACCAGCCAGGCGCGCGGCATCGGCACGCCCGACGAGGTGCGCAACCACCTGCGCGGTTTCGCCGAGGCGGGCGTCGACCAGGTCTGCTTCGTCCAGCAGGGCGGCAACAACCGCCACGACCATATCTGCGAGTCGCTGGAGCTGTTCGGCCGCGAGATCATGCCCGAGTTCAAGGCGCAGGCCGCCGAACGCGAGGCGAGCAAGCTCGAAGCGCTGGCGCCGTACCTGGAGCAGGCGATGGCGCGCAAGCAGAAGATGCGCGAGCTGCGTGACGACGAGGTGCCGAGCTACATCGCGCTCGGCCGCCAGGTCGTCGCCACGGCGCAGCAGGCGGAGATCTCGAAGGACGGCAAGACGGCGGACTTCGGCCGCGGCGATATCAGCGTGCCGCTGGAGGATCCGACGAAGAAGG
>Ga0187894_10005818_pt1 | contig 12377 bp, 10 predicted proteins | sample GBC1701081metaG_FD_136650 | JGI IMG/M metagenome (GOLD analysis project Ga0187894, IMG submission 136650) | White microbial mat communities from a lava cave in the Kipuka Kanohina Cave System on the Island of Hawaii, USA - GBC170108-1 metaG ... | reverse complement strand
GCCCTCCAGCATCGGATGCAGATGGTCGATCGGCTCCTCGTTCTGCTTGCGCTTGATGTAGCTGGGGATGTTCTCCATCGGGCCGGGACGGTAGAGCGCCACCACGGCGATGATGTCCTCGAAACGATCGGGCCGCAGCTTGCGCAGCACGTCGCGCATGCCGCTGCCTTCGAGCTGGAACACGCCCGAGACATCGCCACGCGCCAGCATGCGGTATGTCGGCGTATCGTCGAGCGGCAGTGACGGCAGGTGGATCTTGTCGCGCCCGATCAGCTCGACAGCCTTCTCCAGCACGGTCAGGGTCTTCAGGCCCAGGAAGTCGAACTTCACCAGCCCTGCCGTCTCGACCCATTTCATGTTGAACTGGGTCGCCGGCAGCTGGTTCTGGTCATCGTTGTCGCGATAGAGCGGCACCAGTTCGTCCAGCGGACGATCGCCGATCACCACACCGGCGGCATGGGTCGAGGCGTTGCGGAACAGTCCTTCCAACCGCAGCGCCAGGTCGATCAGGCGCTTGATCTCCTGATCCTGGTACTGCTCCTTCAGCAGCGGCTCGCTCTCCAGAGCCTGGGCCAACGTGACCGGCTTGGCCGGGTTGTTGGGCACCAGCTTGCAGATGCGATCGACCTGGCCATAGGGCATGCCCAGCACGCGGCCGACGTCGCGCAACACCGCCCGCGCCTGCAGCTTGCCGAAGGTGATGATCGAAGCGACACGGTCGGCGCCATACTCGTCGCGCACGTACTTGATGACCTTGCCGCGCTTGTCCTGGCAGAAATCGATATCGAAGTCCGGCATCGACACGCGCTCGGGGTTCAGGAACCGCTCGAACAGCAGGCCCCAGCGCAGCGGATCGAGATCGGTGATCTTGAGCGCCCAGGCGACCAGGGAACCGGCACCCGAACCGCGGCCCGGGCCGATCGGCACGTCGTGGTCCTTACCCCAGCGGATGAAGTCGGCGACGATCAGGAAGTAGCCGGAGAAGCCCATGCGGTCGATCATGTCGACTTCGTAGGCCAATCGCTTTTCGTACTCCGGGAAGGGAATGTCAGCGGTCAGCCGCCCGGCATCGCGCAGAGCGACAAGGCCGGCCTCGGCCATTTCGCGCAGCGCCTCGCCCTCGGAGCGCTCGCCCAGCTGCGGGTAGCGCGGCAGAATCGGTTTGCGGGGCTCCGGCATGTAGGCGCAGCGCTGCGCCACGGCCAGTGTGTTGTCGCATGCCTCGGGCAGGTCGGCGAACAACGCACGCATCGCATCGGCCGGCTTCAGCCAATGGTCCGGCGTCAACCGTCGGCGGTTGGGATCGTCGTGCAGCACGCTCTGCGCGATGCACATCAGTACATCATGCGCCTCGAACATGTCAGGCGATGCGAAATGCGCGTCGTTGGTGGCGACCAGCGGCAGGCTGTGGCTGTAGGCGAGATCGACCAGCATCGGCTCGATCCGCCGTTCGACGGCCTCGCCGTGGCGCTGCAGTTCGATGTACAGCCGATCATCGAACAGGCCCTTCAGCCGATCCAGCAGGTGGCCAGCCGCGACGTCCTGGCGGTCAGCCAGAAGGCGGCCGAGCGCGCCGCCGGTGGCGCCGCCGGTCAGCGCGATCAGGCCGTCGGTATGCCCCTCCAGCGCCGCCAGAGGGAGCGCCGCCATGGAGCCGGTCTTGTATTGCAGGTGCGCCGCGCTCACCAGCCGTAGCAGATTGAGATAGCCCTGCTCGTTCTGCGCCAACAGCGCCAGCCAGTCGGCCTGCGGCGCCTTGATCGCGCCGGCGATGCCACCTTCCTCCTCGCGGCGGATCGCGAGGTCACAACCGATGATCGGCTGTACACCCGATGACGCGGCGTACTGGGCAAACTCCAGAGCCCCGAACAGGTTGTCCCGGTCGGTGACGGCGACGGCCGGCATGGCCATCGACTTGGTCAACGCAGCCAGCTTGTCGAGCTTGATCGCGCCCTCGGCCAAGGAATAGGCCGAGCGCACACGCAGATGGACGAAAGGAGCAAAGGACATCGTGACCGAGGGGGTGTTAATTGTTGTTGGCCATCTTCGGTCAGGTCGGATGTGGAAAACCAGGGGTCTGGTAAACCCTTCGCGGAAAAGGCGAAAAGCCCCCACCGTGGCTTTCGGCACCATCCCTGCAGCAGCGGCTCAGCAACGAGACGAGGATATCTGCCTTATTTAGGCATGCCGGGGGCGCACAGCAAGGGAAAGAGCTGATACTTCTTCAACCGAGCGTGCCTTAGCCCGGTTGTGGTATTCACACGGTGACCATAGCCCCAGGCAGCTGGAGACGAACTATGGATATGGCCAGCTTCAAAGCCTCGCTTAAAGCCGAAGCACCGCTCGTCGGTCTCTCGCCACCGCTTGTCGCCCTGTGGTGGCTGGGCAAAGGCGACTGGAACAAGGCGCACGAAGTCGCACAGGAGCACGACGACCGCCCCAGTGCCTGGGTGCACGCCCACCTTCACCGCGTCGAGGGCGATCTGTCCAACGCCGGCTACTGGTATCGCCGTGCGCAGCGTCCCGAGGCGGCGGAGTCGCTGGAGGCGGAATGGGTGACCATTGTTGAAGCACTGTTGACGCAAGAACGTCCCGATTGACGATCCGGAGCCTCCGTCTTGACTGCGGCAGACTGAGGAGCCTTGGTGGCTAGGAGAGCAGGATCGGTATGCCATACGCGGGCATTTTGGTAGCCCGTGTGACGAGCGTCAGCTCTTCGATGAACGCCTGGGCGATCAGCATCCGGTCAAACGGATCCCTATGGTGCATTGGTAGGCCGGCTGCCCGAAGGGCATGTTCTTCAGTGATACTGAGGAACTGGAGGCCGGACTCGCGGATCGCCAGTAAGAAGTTGGGCGGCAATGTCAGCTTGCCCGTTTGTGCCTTAATGGCTGCTTCCCATACTGAGGCGATGCTGACAAACACCGCGTTCCCACGATCGGTAATCGCTGATCGTGTCTGCTCGCTTAACTCTTCTGGGTAATCCAACAGCCAGATGAGGCTATGGGTGGCGAGCAGTAGTTTCACCGCGGGAAAATCTCGCCCTCATTGAACTGACGGGCAATTTCTTCGTTCACTTCGTCCGAGTCCCAGTCGGCTGCCGGGCGAAGCTGCCCACGCATCAGCCCAAGTTTGCGGGGCTCTTTCGTCCCATCGATCTCAGGAACATTTTCGACAGGCACAAGCTTCGCTTTGTGATTGTCTTCCGTCGTGACGATCACTTCATCGCCGGCACGGGCGCGCTCTATGAGTTTTGCGAGCTCGCCCTCAGCCTTATAAGTGTACGTGTCCGGCATGGCTTTCAGGTCGTACGGTACTCTTCGCATTCTGCGCCTACAATAGGCGGATACCGATTCTGGCCCCCAATCGAGTGACGTTAGTTCGCAGCCACTGGACGGCCAGGCGGCCGTCCAGCAGCAACATGGACTACGCCGCCTGGACGCCCAGGACGGCCTTCAGCTCGAGGAACTCGTCCAGGCCCCACTCGCCGAACTCCCGGCCGTTGCCCGATTGCTTGAAGCCGCCGAACGGCGCGGACATGTCCATGGGCGCGCCATTGAGATGCACGTTGCCGGCCCGCAGCTGGCCTGCCACCCGTCGCGCGCTGTCGGCGCTGCCCGACTGCACGTAAGCGGCCAGGCCATAGGGCGTGTCGTTGGCCATCGTGACCGCCTGCTCTTCGGTTTCATACGGCAGGATCGACAGCACCGGCCCGAAGATCTCCTCGCGCGCGATGGTCATGTCGTTGCGCACGTTGGCGAACACCGTCGGCCGCACATAGTAGCCGCGGTTGACGCCCTCAGGCCGTCCCGGACCGCCAGTCACCAGGGTGGCACCCTCGGCGATCCCCGCCTCGATCAGGCGCTGGATCTTGTTGTACTGCAGCTCGCTCACCACCGGGCCCAGAGCCGTTTCCGGCGCCGTCGGGTCGCCGACCTTCAGGCTCTCCGCCGCCTTCTTGGCGATCGCCGCGGCCTGATCGTGCTGTCCCTTTTGCACGAACAGGCGGGTTGGCGCGTTGCACGACTGGCCGCTGTTCTGCATCACGCCGCGGACGCCGCCATTGATGGCTTTCTCCAAATCGGCGTCGGGCAACACGATGTTGGCCGACTTGCCGCCCAGCTCCTGGTGCACGCGCTTGACGGTGTCGGCCGCCGCTTTGGCAACCTGCACGCCGGCCCGCGTCGAGCCCGTGAACGACACCATGTCGACATCGGGGTGCGAGGAAATCGCCTGTCCCACCGTCGGACCGTCGCCGTTCACCAGGTTGAACACACCCTTGGGTACGCCGGCGTCGTGCATCACCTCGGCGAACAGGATGCCGTTCAGCGGCGCGATCTCGCTGGGCTTCAGCACCATGGTGCAGCCCGCGGCCAGGGCCGGCGCCACCTTGCAGACGATCTGGTTGATCGGCCAGTTCCACGGCGTGATGAAGCCGCAAATGCCGACCGGCTCCTTGGCCAGCAGGGTGGAGCCGCGCGTCTCCTCGAACTCGAACGCTTTCAGCACCTTGATCATCTGCATCAGATGCCCGACGCCCGTCGCCGCCTGGGCCTTGGTCGCCAGCGTGATCGGCGCGCCCATCTCCATCGAGATCGCCTTGGCGATATCGTCATAGCGCTTCTTGTAGGCGGCCAGGATCGCCTCCAGCAGCGCGACCCTCTCGTCCCGGGTCGTCCTGGAGAAGCTCGGGAACGCTGCCTTGGCCGCCGCCACCGCGCGGTCGACATCCTTGGCCGAGCCCAGACTGATGCGCGCGCAGGGTTCCTCGGTGGCCGGGTTGATGACGTCGAACGGACGCGGTTCGGCCGGCGCCACCCAGGCGCCGTTGATGTAGAAATTCAGATGGTCGGACATGGTTTCCCTCCGTTGCGGCTAGGCTGACGGCTTCAGCTTCCTCGAGGACAAAGCCTGCACCGAACCGCGCCTCGATGCCAGTCTCGCGTGGATGGCCGGCAACCATGTGTATCCCAGCGCGCCGCGAATCTCAGCCGCCATATCGCCTGTCGGACCGCGTCGCAGATCACCGCAAGGATGCTGGTTACCGCCACTCGATATATTCAAGTGCATATACCGTCCGTCACCATAACGCGCGTCTTCGATCGGCCCGCATCACGCTTCGACGAGCAAGCCGTCCTCCAGCCGGATGATGCGGTCCATGCGAGCGGCGAGCTGGGGGTTGTGGGTGGCGATCAGGGCCGCCAGGCCGGCGCCGCGGGTCAACGCCAGAAGCTGACGAAAGACCGTATCCGAGGTGCCATGATCGAGGTTGCCGGTCGGCTCGTCGGCCAGCAGCACGCGCGGCGCGTTGGCAACGGCACGCGCGATGGCGACCCGCTGCTGCTCGCCACCCGACAGCCGCGCCGGCCGATGGCTTTCGCGCTCGGCGAGACCGACCATGGCCAGCAATTCCCGGGCGCGCGAGCGTGCCACCGACCGGGCGATGCCGGCCAGCATCTGTGGCAACATCACGTTCTCCAGGGCCGAGAACTCGGGCAGCAGGTGGTGGTACTGGTAGACGAAGCCCAGATAGCGGCCGCGCAGGGCCGTGCGTTCGCGGTCGGAAAGGCTCGCTGCAGGCTTGCCGTCGAGCAGCACATCGCCGCCGTCGGGCTTCTCCAGCAGGCCAGCAATATGCAGCAACGTCGACTTGCCGGCGCCCGATGGTCCGACCAGTGCCACGATCTCGCCCGGCTGCAAATCGAACGAGGCGCCGCGCAGCACTTCCAGGGTGCGGTCACCCTGGTGGAACGTGCGGCGAATGTCACGCAATGCCAGAGCTGCCGCCTGCTCACTCATAACGCAGAGCCTCAACCGGATCGAGGCGCGCCGCGCGGCGCGCCGGGTAGATGGCAGCAGCCAATGACAGCGCGAGCGCCAGCACCAGGATCGCCGCCACTTCGTTGAACTGGACGCGCACTGGCAGGGAGGCCAGGAAATCCACCTCGCCGCTGCGCATCGGCCCGCCGGTGATGGCGGTCAGGACCGCACCCAGCGATTTCATGTTGCCACAGATGAGCAGGCCGAGCGCCGCACCGATCAGCGTGCCGACAACGCCGACGCTGGCGCTGGCCAGAAAGAAGATGCGTACGACACCGCCGCGCGTGGCACCCATGGTCCGCAGAATGGCGATCCCCCTGCCCTTGGTCCGGACCAGCATGGTGAAGCTCGCGATCACGTTCATCGAGGCCACCAGCACGATCAAGCCCAGGATCAGGAACATCATGACACGTTCCAGCTCCAATGCGCCGACGAGACGGGCGTTGCGCGTCCGCCAGTCGCTGACCCGAATGCCATCACGCTCCAGCTTCTGGCGCACCAGCGGTACCATGTCGGCGGCGCGCGCCGGATCGTCGATCATGATGTCGATCGCCGTCACCGCATCCTCGGCCAGCCCGAAATCCTCCTGGAACAGGTCGAGCGGAATGAAGCCCAGCGTCATGTCGAACTCATAACGCCGGCTCAGGAAGGTTGCGACCACCTCGTAGGTCACGGGCCGCGTCTGCACGGCGCCCTTCTCGTCACGCACATAGGCGATGACACGCAGCTGGTCGCCCAGGCGCAATCCCAGGGCCTGGCGCAGCCGGTCACCGATGACGATCGGATTCTGCTTGCTGGTGAAATCGGCGAGACCGCCGCCGGTCAGGTTCTTGGCGACGATATCGCGCGTCTCCAGATCCTCGGGCCGCACGCCGCGCAAGGTGATGGCGCGCGTGATCGCATCGGCCGTGGTCATGGTCTGCCGCTCGGCGGTGGGCGTCACAGACTTCACGCCCGGTATCGCGGCCAAACGGGCCGCCAACGCTTCCCAGTCGGTCAGGACGCCCTTCTCCGGCGCCACCTGGATGTGGCCGTTCATGCCCAGGATGCGGTTGTAGAGCTCGCCGCGGAACCCGTTCATCACGCTCAACACGACGATCAGGGTCGCGACGCCCAGGGCCACGCCGATCAGCGAGAAGATGGCGATGAACGAGATGAAACCGTCCTTCTCGCGCGTGCGCAGATAGCGCAGCGCGATCATCCGCTCGGGTTTTGTCGGGAAGAGCGTCATGGGGACCCCCACCCTTGTCCGGGCATCAGCGGCATCCTGAGCGCAGCGAAGGATCTCTTAGACCGTCGCATCGCATGAGCCGCGCTCACTGGGGCACGGTGCGTCATCGACAATCCCGTGCAACAGGACCGCTCAAAGGATCCTTCGCTTCGCTCAGGATGAAAGCTAGCCACGGCGCAGGCCCTCCAGCGGGTCGAGGCGGGTCGCGGCCCAGGCCGGGTAGAGCGTGGCGAAAAAGGCGAACACCAGCGCCATGCCCGCGATCGATACGACCTCGCCACCGGAGATGCGCGCCGGCAGCTCTGAAAGCAGATAAAGCTGCGGGTCGAACAGGCAGACGCCAAAGGTCGACTGAATCCCCTGGCGCAGCGCCTCGATGTTGCGGACGAACAGCATCCCCAGCGCCACGCCCAGCCCGACGCCGACAAGACCGATCCCCATGCCATCGACCAGGAAGATGCGCAGAATCTGGCCGCGCGAGGCGCCCATGGTGCGCAGAATGGCGATATCAGGTCCCTTGGTGCGCACGAGCATCATCAGGCTCGATACGATATTGAACGCCGCCACCAGGATGATGAGGGTCAGCACCAGAAACATCACATTGGTCTGGATCTGTACGGTGTTGAAGAAGCCGGCGTTGGCCTCGATCCAATCGAACGCATAGGCCTTCCACTCCACCGCGTCGGATATGCGTGGCGCCAATCGCAGGTAATTGCCGGGATCGGCGGCGAACACCTCGATCAGCGAGATCTGATCCGGCATATCGAAGAAATCCTGCGCCTTCTCCATCGGCATGTAGATGAAGTTCGAATCATAGTCGAACATGCCGACTTCGAAGATCGCCGCGACGCGAACACGGGTCTTGCGCGGTATGCGGCCGACCGGCGTATCGACGGTGCGCGGCGAGACGATCTCGATGTCATTGCCGACCTTGACGCCGAGGATCTCGGCCAGCCGCACGCCGAGCGCCACGCCGCCGCCGTCGGCAAGGTCTTCGAGCCGGCCTCGTTCTCCAACCGCCGTCGATGTGCTGCCCCGTGGCCCACAGACATCGGATCGCTGGCCTTCGCGGCGGACAGCCGACGGTGTGAGCGACCGGGCAATGGGACGTCGTGCCTGCAGGTCCTCCAGCCGCATACCCCGCACCATCACGCCGCGCACACCGTCGGGCGACACCACGACGGCCTGCCCCTCGACCACCGGATTGGCACCGGCCACGCCGGGGATCATCCGGATCTTGTCCAACAGGGGCTGGTAGTCGGAAATCGGCCCGCGACCGGACGTCACGCCCAGATGTCCGTTGACTGCCGTGATCTGGTTGAGCAGCTCGACGCGGAAGCCGTTCATGACGGCCATGACGACGATCAGCGTGCCCACGCCGAGCGCGATGCCGACCAGCGAGAACCAGGCGATGATCGAGATGAATCCCTCTTCCCGGCGCGCCCGCAGATAGCGCAGCGAGATCAGGCGTTCGACGGGGCTGAAAGCCATCGTGCGATGCTATCGGGCGGACGTGGTGGCCATGACCGGAAACCCATCGATCGCACTTGATGACTTCGCCAGCAGGCGGGCGACAGCGGCAATGAAGGCGTAGATCTCGTCCGTGACCGGCACCGTGCCGGCGGACGGTACGCTCACCCGAAGCTTGATGAAATGCCCCCGGGCGCCCGTCATGCCGACCAGGCTGGTGACGGCCCTGTCGTTACGCTGCATGCGGTAGGTCGCCGTCAGGAATTCGATGCCGGCCGCCTTGACGGGCTGCTCGCCAACCCGCTCGGGTTCGGGGTCGCCTTTTATCTTCGCCAATGCCGCAATATCGCCGCGTGCCTTGGCGAACTCCGACCGCACCAGGTTGTTCGTGACCCCGTCGGGCACGGAAGGATTGCCGCCGCGATACACATAGACCGAACCGGCGAACCCTGGCGCACGATACTCGACGCCGTGGCCGAGCGCCGATTCAGGATACTTCTCACCCTTCCAGAGCTCGAACGAGGCCAGGCGATCCGGGAAACGGATCCCGATATCCGGCACGGCATACTCTGCCCACGCGGCAAACCCGACGCTCAGCCCGGCCAGGAACGCCAGGCCGGCGATGCTCAGCTGGATCAACGCCTGCATGCTTTCCTCCGTACCGGGTGCCCGGTGCGTGATGACTCTCAGGCGCCGACCTTGGCCAACGCCTGGTCGAGAACCAGTTCCTCACGCGCGCCGGTTGCGCGGTGCTTCACCTCGATCTTGCCGGCAGCGAGCCCCTTCGGACCGATGATCAGCTGCCAGGGTACGCCGATCAGATCCATATCGGCGAACTTGGCACCCGGCCGCAGGTCGCGGTCGTCATACAGAACGTCAACGCCCTTGGCCTTGAGCGAGGCGTAGAGATCGGCACACGCCTTCGATACGGCGCCATCGTCGATCTTCAGGTTCAACAGGCCGACCTTGAACGGCGCCACCGACTCCGGCCAGATGATGCCGGCATCATCGTGGCTGGCCTCGATGATGGCGCCGGCCAAGCGCGAGACGCCGATGCCGTAGGAGCCCATCTCGACCGTGACCGGCTCACCTTTGGGGCCCGAAACCACCGCGTTCATCGGCGCCGAGTATTTGGTACCGAAATAGAAGATGTGGCCAACCTCGATACCGCGCGCCGCGAGCCGGCGGTCGGCCGGCACCTCGGCCTCGAACTTGGCCGCATCGTGCTTCTCGTCCGTGGCGGCATAGAGCGACGTCCACTCGTTGACCAGCGGCTGCAGGTCGGCCTCATAGTCGATGGTGCGGCCGAGGATGTCCTTGTCAATCAGGCCCTTGTCGCAGAAAACGGCACTTTCGCCGGTATCGGCGAGGATGATGAACTCATGGCTGAGGTCACCGCCGATCGGCCCGGTGTCAGCCCGCATGGGAATCGCCTTCAGCCCCATGCGCGCAAACGTCCGCAGATAGGCAGCGAACATCTTGTTATAGGAGCGTGTGGCGCCGGCCTTGTCGATGTCGAACGAGTAGTTGTCCTTCATCAGGAACTCGCGACCGCGCATCACGCCGAAACGCGGCCGCACCTCATCACGAAACTTCCACTGGATGTGATAGAGATTGCGCGGCAGATCACGATAGGTCTTCACGCCATCGCGGAAGATCGTGGTGATCATCTCCTCGTTGGTCGGGCCATAGAGCATCTCGCGCTGATGCCGGTCCGTAATGCGCAGCATCTCGGGGCCGTAGGCGTCGTATCGGCCGCTCTCGCGCCACAGGTCGGCCGACTGGATGGTCGGCATCAGGACTTCCTGGGCGCCGGTGGCGTCCTGCTCTTCACGCACGATACGCTCGATTTTGCGCAGCACGCGATAGCCCAGGGGCAACCAGGCGTAGATGCCGGCGGCCTGCTGGCGGATCATCCCGGCCCGCAACATAAGGCGATGCGAGACGATCTGAGCCTCGGCGGGGTTCTCTCGCAGCGTGGGCAGGAAGTACTGGCTGAGACGCATCGTATCGGGACCTGTGGCTCAATGAGCAGCCACCCTGGCTGCAAAAGACGCGCGAATTTAGGCAACGCCCGCCCGGAAGGCAAACGCCGGTGTACCTTTACCTCTCCCGCCCACGGGAGAGGAAGTCAGGGGATTTTCCCCAGGAATCATTCGGCCGCGGCTGGTCGGGTTGGTACACCTTTCGCACAATCCCCGCAGCGACAGGGCGTTCTGGCCGATGCTTCATAAAAGTCGCGGGGAGAAGAAGATGTTCGAATCGCTATTCAAGTTGAGTGAAAACAATACCACGGTGCGCACGGAGGTCCTGGCGGGCATCACCACGTTCCTGACCATGGCCTATATCATCTTCGTCAATCCTGACATTCTCGCCAAGGCCGGCATGCCTCAGGATGCCGTGTTCGTGGCGACATGCGTTGCGGCGGCGATCGGAACGCTGCTGATGGCCTTCCTGGCCAACTACCCGATCGCGTTGGCGCCGGGCATGGGACTGAACGCCTATTTCGCTTTCGGCGTCGTGCTGGGCATGAAGTTCACGTGGCAGGTGGCGCTGGGCTGCGTCTTCATCTCGGGTGTGATCTTCCTGATCCTGAGCGTGCTGCCGGTGCGCGAGTGGATCGTCAACGCCATCCCCAGATCGCTGAAAATGGCGATCGCAGCCGGCATCGGCCTCTTCCTGGCACTGATCGCGCTGCAGGGCGCCAAGATCGTCGTCGCGCATCCCGCTACCTTGATCACCGCCGGTGACCTCAAGAGCTGGCCTGTGATCCTCGCAGCCCTGGGCTTCGTGCTGATCGCGGCGCTGGAATACAGGAAAGTGCCAGGCGGCGTGATCATCGGCGTTCTTGCGGTCACGGTCGCATCAGCGCTGCTGGGCGTGAGCAAGTTCGCCGGTGTCGTGTCGATGCCGCCCAGCATTGCACCCGTGTTCCTGCAGATGGACCTCGCCGGCGCGCTCAATGTCGGCCTCATCACGGTGATTTTCGCGTTCCTGTTCGTCGACCTGTTCGACAACTCCGGCACATTGATCGGTCTCGCCCATCGCGCCGGCTTCCTGAAGAAGGACGGCACCGTGCCGCGCCTGGGCCGCGCGCTGATCGCCGACTCGTCGGCAGCCATGATCGGTGCCGCCGTCGGCACATCGACCACGACCAGCTATATCGAAAGCGCTTCAGGCATCAACGCAGGCGGTCGCACCGGCCTCACGGCTGTGGTGGTGGCCATCCTGTTCCTGTTGGCCTTGTTCTTCGCGCCGCTCGCGACATCGGTGCCGACATGGGCGACGGCACCGGCATTGCTCTACGTCGCCTGTCTGATGGCGCACGGCCTGGTTGAGATCGAATGGAGTGACGTTACGGAAGCAGCGCCCGCAGTGGTGACGGCGCTCACCATGCCCTTCACCTTCTCCATCGCCGAAGGCATCGCCTTCGGATTCATCACCTACACCGCGATCAAAATCGCAGCAGGCCGCATCAGCGATGTGCATCCCGCCGTCGGGATTCTCTCGGTGTTGTTCGTGGTCAAGTTCGCCGTCATCGGCTAATAAATGCGTTTCGCGAGGCGGCCTTGTGCGACATTAGGCCGCCTCGGCGAAATGGTATGACGACGAACGATCTCCACAAGTCATTGTGATTCCAAAAATAAGTATCCACTCGCAAGAAAAATTCCTAGGCAGACACTCATGGTTCGGCTAGAAACCATGCGTCGGGTAGGTTGGGGCTAAGGCCCGTAGCCCGAGTTTGAGGGAGGAAAAGCGCCCGGGAACGGGCAGACACGGCACAAGAACCGTGCGACTGGATAGAGCCGTTGTGTGCGCGAACGGTAAATCCTCCGGGATTTACCGTTTGTTTTTT
>Ga0187894_10005817_pt1 | contig 12379 bp, 11 predicted proteins | sample GBC1701081metaG_FD_136650 | JGI IMG/M metagenome (GOLD analysis project Ga0187894, IMG submission 136650) | White microbial mat communities from a lava cave in the Kipuka Kanohina Cave System on the Island of Hawaii, USA - GBC170108-1 metaG ... | reverse complement strand
TGTCGAGAGATGTCGAACTGGCCCTGGCTGAGATTGAGTACGACGGCGTGCGGCTCTGTCTGCACTGGCCTCGAGCGCCAGTCCCCCGCTGCCGAGCGATCGCCAGCCTTCATCAACCAAGAACGGGCCACGTACGGAGTCGAGCCGATCTGCACGGTGCTGCCGATCGCTCCGTCGACCTACTTCCGGCACCAGCGTCAGCAGCTCGTCCCCGCGACGCGGAGCCCGCGCGCGCAGCGGGATGCGCGCCTGCGCGACGCGATTCAGCAGGTGTGGGACGCCAACCATCGCGTCTATGGCCCGCGGAAAGTGTGGCGGCAGCTGCGGCGCGAGGGCAGGCGCGTGGCGCGCTGTACCGTCGGGCGCGTCATGCGCGCTGCGCCCGCGCCGACCGCCGCGCCGGATCGATCTGGCCGGCACGATGCCGGTGATACGTCGATGGGGCGATCGGCAACACTGCGCAGATCGGCTCGACCCCGTACTCGGCACGATGATCGGTGATGAACCGGACCAGCACTTCCCGCGGCGGTCGAGCTCCGCCTGGGCAAAATACGCCGACGCTTTCCGCAGAATCTCGTTGGCGCGTTTCAGCTCGCGGACTTCGCGCTCCAGCTCCTTCAGCCGCTCACGCTCGCTGGTCGTCAGCCCTGGCCGATGGCCGGCATCACGCTGCGCTTGCCGGACCCACTTGCGCAATGTCTCAGGCGTGCACCCGAGCTTCGGCGCCACCGACGGCAACACCGCCCACTCCGACGCGTGGGCCTCTCGATGCTCTTCGACCATCCGGACCGCACGCTCGCGCACCTCCGGAGAAAACCGACTTGGACGTCCCATAGACCCCATCCTCCCAAGAAATGGGGCCTCTCGGAAACCCGGTACGATTCACTCGTGACAGGGTCCGTCGCGATCTCACACTCTCTCTGACCCCTCGCTCTGGTCGTCGGCCTCAGCTCGTCCACACCCGATCGTTGGATGACACACGCACCGGTCCAACTCGCGACGCGAGGTGTGACGTCTCGCGGGTGCGGGCGAAGGTGTGTGGTGAGGTAGGCCTTTCTTCTGGCTGTCGTCACCGACGGGACGAGGACTGCCGCTGCAACCACCTGTGCCTGCCCGCAGGGCGTGGACTGAACGCCTGCCTCGGCACGACCCGTGGCCTGACTATCACACACCGTCGGACGTCAAGAGACGCTCGTCCGCCCAACGCCGAGCCGCCTCGCCCGACCGAACAACACTTGACACTCGCACGCCCGTCCACGAACCAGACCTCGCACGGAATGCGAGCGGGTTCAAACGAACGAACACGTCGCACGCGGCCGCTGCCGGTTCCTCGGGGCTGTCGTAGCATGCCTCAGCCTGGTCCGTCCTGAACGCGTCAGACAACATCGTCCGCTCCGTTCCGTTTTGGTCACGGTAACCCGCGCCGGCATGACGAGGAGACACAATGCACTACGAATTACCGCAGCTCGAACTGATCGGAGATGCGACCTCAATCGTCTGCGGATACCTGTTCGCGTCGGCATGTGTCGACCATGTCGATCCGACACGCGAGACCGATGTAGTGTCGATCAACTTGGGATTCATCTACACAACGGTCGGTCACTGCCCAGGAGACCTCTGAGCAGTTGCCACGGATAGTCGAACCGACCAACAGCAACGATCAGCGCGTTTTCCGCGCCGTCGCGTGAGCAGGCCCGCGGGATCCGACACCGAGCGCCGGTCTCCCTGGTCGATCGATCGGCCTCGTCATCACGGCGTTCCGGCACCGACGCCTCCCGAGACGTCACGCCGATGATCCCTGACGTCTTCCCGCGACAGGCGCTCCTTCAGGCCCGACATCGTCCTGCGCCTCGCGGCGTGGGTTGAACGCCGAGAACGACCAGGGCCGCGCGCGCTGCACATCCGCTTCGACGGCCGCCTTGGCGGTCTCGTGCCAGGGCCGCTGCTCCCAACGGCCCACGTATTCCGAAATAGTCCGGGCGACGACGACAGTGTTCACCTCGTGGCGACGAGCACGAGGCGTCTCCGGGGGCGAGCTATCGAACCAGCGGCCTTGAGCGACGGCATCTGATCCCACGTACGACCGTCGAGGATTCGTCCCGCCCGCTTCTTGTTCTTGCCGCCCCACTGTTTGAAGAAGAATGGCACCTTGGCCCACCGGCACTGATCACGGAGATCCGTAACCCAGGCGGGATTCAGATCCCTGGCATGCGGACCGGACTCGCCTCCGACGATGGCCCAATCAATCTTCGACAGGTCGAGATTGATCAATGGACCGAGCAGCGGTTCCAACGACAAGAACTTCACGTGCGCGTTCGTGGATCGCAGGTGGTCGATACGGAACCGGTATCTGTCAGTTTCGACGCTCACGCCCATCCAGATGTTTGGCGTCCACTCGAGCTGCGAGCTGAGTTGGGCCAGACGTGCCGACCGTTTGGTCAGGACTTGGAACCGATGCCACGAGGCTTGTCTCATCACGTCGAAGATCTGACGGATATACGAGACCGGCACCTCATCATGAAACAAGTCACTCATCGAGTTGACGAAGATGGTCTGCGGCTTCCTCCATTGCAGGGGCAGATTCAGCATGTGCGGTTGCAACGTCAGCGCAAACCCATTGCGATAGTTCCGCTGGCCCATCGCCTGCAGCCGCTCCGCCATACGCTCCGCGTAGCAGAACTTACAGCCCGGGCTGATCTTGGAGCATCCAGTGATGGGATTCCAGGTGGATTCCGTCCATTCGATGCCAGAGCCCTGCGCCATTACTCGGTCCCTTCCTTCAAGAGGTGCTCGGCGATCCGCAGAGCGATCGGGGCACCTCGTAGATTGCCAGCAGCGAAACACAACAGGTATAGCGGCGAGTTGCCTGAATTCCGCAACACCTTCGGTTCGGTCGCGACGCCAGCAAAGATCGATTTCAACCGATTGTTGAAATATCGGCCGATCGTTTCTGTGGAGGCCTTCACCACCCGTTCCTCGGCCTCGCCGAACAACGTGAGCGTGCGCTCGGATCGATAGAACTCGTCGTACCACGCCTCGGTCCCGAGCAGCACGTTCAAGCGATGACGCCAGGAGTCTGGAATATCGCCTGATTTCGTGAGCAGCCGATTGACGCCGATGCCAAGCGGAAAGAGGATCCAAAGGTCGATCGCCTTCGTGTGTGCGATGGCTTCGACGGTGGTCCAGTCGACTTGCATGCCATAGGGATCGAGGAAGAGGACCGCGCGATGCGCGCTCCAGTCCTTCGCACAGAGTTGCTGGATCTCCGCGTTGGCATCACCTTGACGGATCTGGATGTCTGCAGCGAGGTCAGGAAACTCCTGTTTCAGGAGTGCGAGTTGCACACACCGTTCCGGGCTGCGCTCGATGAAGACGTAGCGATCGAAACGCGGTTGGGTCTTCAAGGCGAGACGCGCCGACCCGTCGAGCAGCGCCTGGGGGGCCACGTCCGCCAGATCGGGCAACAAAAGTGCCTGTGACGTACTTCCTCCGCCATCATCTCGGCGCGCGTCTCGGTACCCGGTCCCGGCAAACGCGTCGATGTAGCCCTTCACGAACGGAGCGGCGTTCGACGGTTTGTCCTTCAGCGCAGTCGTATATCCGGCAAGATACCTCGCGATCACGTCCAGCTTGGCCCTCGTCCAGTCTCCTCCGAAGCGATGCACTTTCCCGCTCGTTGACGCGTTCGCGCTCATCACGGCTCCCGCAGATTCTACGAACCTGGCGAATGAAAGGCAAACGTTCGTGCGCAGACCAGAGTCTCGCTCGGCGTGGCCGTGAGCCGACAGCCGGCATCAGCTCCTGCATGCACCTTGAGGCAGTATGCACCGATCTCGCCGACCAGACGTCGATAGAAGTGAGGCCCGCGCCGCTGATCCGCTCCACGCTTTCGCGCGACCCTTCACGGCCAGACATCGTCCTGCGCCTCGCGGCGTTGTTTGAACGCCGAGAACGACTCCCAGGCGCAGCGCGCGCTGCACGTCCGCTTCGACGGCCGCCTTGGCGGTCTCGAGCCAGGGCCGCTGCCCCCAGCGGCCCACGTATTCCGGATAGTCCGCACGCAGCGTGGCGATCCGTTCGTCGATACGCGCGGCATACGTAGCCGGTGACCATGTCGCGAGGTGCGCGGCCACCGCGGCGGCGACATAGCGCTCGTACTGCTGCCGCCAGTCGGCGTCCACCTCGCGCGCGGCGGCACGCGCCAGACGGCCGGACGGCGACGCGCCCGTTTCGACGGGCGGCGGCGCGGCCGGGGCGACAAGCCGTGAGACATACAAGCCAGGAGGATTCGTGAACTGACCGGGCGAGGCCTGTTCGAGCAGCGCGTCCACGGCGGCCATCTGCCTCCGCACATGGGCGGCCGGCGCCGCGGCCGTGAGGCCGTCGCCGTCGGCCGGCTCACCCCGCGAACCACCAGCGCCTCGACGAGTGGTTCGATCGCCGCCGGCGCCGCGATCTCAGAACGCGTGTCGCGTGTCCCGTCGTCGAGCGTGACCAGCGCGGAGGACGGCTCGAAACCGCGGATCATGCGTGACGACAATCTTGAAGGCGCCACCGGTCGCGGTCTTCTGCCCGTCCCAGGTCGCGATATAGCGACGCGCCACCAATTCTTCGAGCGCCGGCCCGAGCTTCTCCCGGTCGCGCACCTTCTCGACAAACTGCGGGTCCGCCGACAACTTGAAGGTGTCGATACGATGCGATTGCAATCCGAACGTCTGCCAGATCCGCGCGATGGTGGCCTTGGACAGCCCCGCGACATCGGCCATGCGGCGCGTCGTCCACTGTGTGACGGGCGCGGGCGGCCCTTCGAGCGTCCGCGTGATCACGTCAACAATTCGATCATCCGTGGCCTTGCGCGGTGCGCCCGGCCGCGGTTCATCCGCCAGGCCGGGCAGCCGCTGGACACGGAAGCGTTCCCGCCATTTGCCGACGGTATTGCCGGACGTGTGCAACCGGGCGGCGACAGTCCGATTCAGCAGCCCGTCCGCGCAGCCCACGGTCCACACTGCGCCCGTGGCGGCGGCGACGCCGCTGCCGCTCTCGGCCGTGGCAGCGACGCTGCGACATCGCCGCGTCACCTGGCGTAAAGGCTCGCGCGGCCGGCAGGCCTCTCGTTTCGCGGCAGTCCGCGTGCACCTGGCGCATCGCCACGCGGAAGGCGCGGGACCCGGTCCAGAGGTCTGGCTGCTCAGTGAATGGCCGCGTGAGGAAGCCGCACCGACCAAGTACTCCCTGTCCTCGTTGCCGGCCACGACGTCGCTGCGTACCTTGGTCCGCTTCGGCAAACTGCGCTGGCGCATCGAACGGGATTATCAGGAATTGAAGGGCGAACTCGGTCTCGATCACTTTGAAGGCCGGACGTGGAACGGCTTTCATCACCACGTGGCGTTCTGCGCCGCCGCCCATGCCTTCCTCGCCCTCAGGCGGGCGCTTTTTCCCCCGGCGACCGACCGCGTGGACGATCGCCGCCGTGCGTCGTCACCTGCAAACGCTCCTGCTCGCGCGTCTGCCACGCTGCCCGCTGTGTCGGCAGCAGACGGGCGACGCACATCAACCGCGCGGGCCGTCCCGCATGTGATCAGGTAGTACTAGCCGCGTCTGGAGACTGTTCAAAAAGATCTAAATCCCCACCGACTCGGAGGGCAGGGGCATCGAGTGTACTTTCACGACTTCGGGCAATTCAGCTATAATGCGGCATCTGGTGTAAATTCGTGCTTTTTGGGGGACCCGGCCTATGGAGGCTTTGAAATGAACGGATTAGTCCGCCGTCTTCCCTCTTGCCCGCACTTGACGAATGCCTGCCGATGACAATCGTCTGCCGCGTGATGAGTACCTGAAGCTCTGCCGACATAACGCGGAGAGCATCACCGAAGAACTCGATTCTCTTGAGCGCGAACATCGTTCTGACGACGACCTCGTACGCGCCAAGGACTTCTTCGCGCACGCGGGCCGTATCCGCATCCTGTTCAAACAACTCAAGCTGCAGCATTTCGAGCGGCAGCAGCTCTGGGAGCGCCTGAACAACATCTGTGACGACGCGCGCCGGAGCCTTGATCAATGGAAGGAGCGGTCAGGTCGCAAGCGCGAATCCATCATGACGTTCTTTGATGATGTTCATTGGAAAATCGAAGCTGCCGAGGAACCGCAACTGCTCCACGAGGCGTCGGCGGTGCTTGAGAAGGCACTTCTGGCTATGAAAAATGGCTGGGAGCATCGTGAATTTATCGATCGGTACATTACGGAGACGTTCACGACCGATCCGGGCATCCTGACGGCGGAGGATCGTCAGGCCTGTTTCGAGCGCTACAAGGAAGTGCGCGAGGAGCTCGCGTGTAAGCGGTTCAACCTCTCGCATACAAACCGGTCTATCCTCCGTGATCGCATCGGAGAGGCGTGGAACTACGCGGACACCAATCCCCGCGAAGCGTCGACGATGCTCAAGCAGATCCAAGCAGACCTGAAAGAGACGGTCCTCACGAAATTAGGCCGGGAGACGGTCTGGAACGATCTTCAGAACGCTTGGGAGGCTGTGAAGGGTGCGTACGATCGGCAGCGCGAGCAGCGTGAGGAACGCCTTGAGGATATCAAGGAAAGACAGGAAGCGTTCCGCGACCAGCTCGTTGAGGAAATCGAAGAGCTCGAGGGGAAGATTGCCGAAGCGTGGAGTGACGACTTCCGCGAACGCGCCGAAGAGCGCCTAGAACACAAGCGCGCCAAGCTCGAGCAGGTGGAGCACGGCATCCGCGAGCTTGAAGAAAAGCTGGAAAGGGTCAGGCGCTAATTCGAGCTGAGATAGACTACCTTCGACCAGACACACACGCCACCATTCAGCCAACGAGCCCGTCGACGTTCGTTTCGAGCCTCCCAGACGTTGTTCTCTCCTATACGAAGAGCTTCACATATCGCTGGCTCGCAAGCTGCCAAAATGACGGCGTCAGACCGGGACGTCGATGGCCACGCCGCACGTCTCGGGCCGGGCAGCGCTCCATCTGCAGGCGAACCCGTGGGCGTCCCCGACGACATCCGGGGGCGCAACTTCGTCCACATCGAGAACACGATGGGCATTATGACGCGCTCGAACCATCGCCGCGTGCTAGTTCGACTTTGTTAGATCCGTAGTTGGTACTTGGCTTGTGCCGTCTGCAGCCAGGTGACGTAGCGCGGCCGGCTGGCAAACAGCAGGCCCGTGAAGACTTCCTGGACGATCGCGCGAAGGGCCGGAAACGTCAGCGCCGCGTCGACGGGCCCGCGCATCCGTTCTTTCTGAAGAAAGGCGTACGCCACCGCGCTGATCACCATGTGGTGCTGCCAGCCCGGATAGGTCCGCCCTTCGAAGTGATCGAGCCCGAGCTCGGTCTTGAGGTGCTGATAATGCTGTTCGATCGCCCAGCGCTGGTGCGCGAGCCGGACCAGCGCCTGCAGGGAGGCCGACGCCGGCAACGCGATCACGTAGTACTTGGTGCGCGTCGTCGCGCCGAGGCCACGTTCGCACAGCAGCCAGACCTCGGGCGCGAGCCGTCGGTGTCGCCAATCGCTGGCCGGCGTCACGCGCACGGCCGCGAAGTCGGCGGCCCACGGCGGATTCGATCCGTTCTGCCACGAGACGCGACGCCACAGCGCGGCCGGCAGCAACTCGCTGAGCACGCGCACGCTGACTGGCTCGTGATCGGGCCAGCCCGCGCGGCGATTGCGCGGCGGCGCCTGACGTCGATCGACGCGCAGCGTGGGCGTGCCGAGAAACACGGTCAGCGTCGGCGAGATACCCAGCGCGTACGGCAGTTTCGCGCGATGCAAGGCCTGCCGCAGCGTGCTGTTGTCGCCGTACTCCGCATCGGCGACGACGGCCGTCACGCGCAGGCCGGCGCCGCGGGCGCGTCGCAGCAGCGTCAGCGCGAGACGCCACTTCTCCTGAAAGCGGACGGATGCGGGGATCCGCGTCGCGGTCCGTCGTGCGGGATCGGCGCTCCAGGTTTCGGGCAGGTACAGCAGCGCGCCGAGCGGCCACGCGCGACGCCCCGTCCACAGCGCGGCCGTGACCGCGACCTGACAATTGGCGACTTTGCCCAGCGCGCCGCAATACTGTCGCGCCACGCCCACCGAGTGCGGCCCCTGCTTCGGAAAGCTCGTTTCGTCGAGAATGAGGATGCCGCGCCGCTCCGGCAGCACCGCGCGCAGGCGACGCCATACGGATTCGGCGTCCCAGGGCGCGTCGGTGATGAAGTGCTGCAACGCCTGGTACGAGCCCCGGCTCGGTCACGCGCGCCAGCATCGCCGACATCGATTTGCGCGGGCTGTCGCCGAGCAGGCCGTCGACATACTGGCGCAGCGACACGCGTTGCGCCCGGTGCCCGAAGCAGTCCTTGAACTGATCGAGCCACCGTGTCAGGCGACGAAGCAGCGCCCACGCGTGATCGTCGAGCACCGCGCACCAGCATACGCAAACCGCCGGACACGTACAATGTCCTCAATTCTGATCACTCACGAATTCCCACGGGAATTCGAGGAAGTAACAAAGTCGAACTAGATCGGCGTGCGCAACGTCTTACGGAACGGGAAAGGCAGAGACGTTAGGCGACGAGGGCTCTCGAGGGCTGTCAGGGAGCATTCCGGATCGACGTCGTCTGCGCCACGATTCGTTGTGGGAGCGTCTTGATCGGGATGGAGGCGCACTACTACGATGCCCTTACCACGCCCTCATCTTCTGTTTAATATTGGTACAGACGTTTCGTTCTGCGCTTCAAAGCGCCGGGCGCATACGGAAGCCACAACGGCGGTTTCAAGCCTGTTGCCAGTTTCGACTCGGCCGGTTACAGTAGCAATCTGGACCACAATCTGATATGCATGACTCATTGACATTGCCTAGCGACCGTGCAATAGTTTAGTCTTCGTTCTCAACAAAAATGCAATCGTGCTGATCTGCAATTCTGGATCAGTAGGCTCGTTGGTTTCCTCAACCAACGGCCAAGAGTTAGAGACTGAGCCTGACGAACGTACGATTCAGGCAACGGTTTACGATGCGCGACGGTGGGATACACGCGCACCGGATTGGATCTGCTCACGTTAGGTGCGAATACAAGGCACAGCCGTGCCCAAGAGCTATTCGCGACAAGCCTCATCACGCTTAACGCAGCGGTTGGCGAACTCTCAAGAGGAGGTCACGATGTCGGCACCCATTCGCGCTCACGCATGTCGCTTGGCGATCATCTTGTTGGCGTCGGCAGTGGTGGCCGCCAGTGATCGAGCCGGCGTGGGCGGGGATTCGACATGGGCTTCAGAAGGTCATGTGACCATGAGCACCAGCGGGCTCTTTACCACGATCATGGTGCAGACGGACGACGAAGGGCTGATGGCGTTCCGCGCGCAGCACGAGAAGACGCCCGCGACGACGTTCGAGGTCAACGGACCGGGTCGCATCCTCTATACGGAAGATTCGATCGCGATCATGCCCGTCCAGTCGAACGCGCCGACATGGATCTTCACCACCGGAGAGAAAGCGTCGGCATTTCGGACCTCCGGCGTGGACGTCAGGCGTGTCGCGGTTGTGGGGCTTGCGCGGTTTGCTGATCTGAACGCACACCTTCCCACGTTGAAGCGGAGTGAGCCGATGTGCGAAGGCTCGTGCAATGCCGGCGCAAGTTCATGCAGTGTCGGGTGTGGCACGACCTGTTCGGTCACCTGCACCACCGGGTACTGGGCGTGCTGCAGTTGCTCTGGCGCTCCCGTGTGCAACTGCTGCAAGGCGTAGGGCCAGCACGGAATCGCGCCCGGGATGGCAGCGCGGCCCTCGGATCCGGAGTTGCATCACGACGACACTCCAGACAGATTTGTGAACATGCCATTCCGGGATCTCTCATCGACCTCAGAATGGCAGGTCGGCGAGGTACGCAGCGCGCGGCCCGATCGGCCTGGTAGTTGCGCGGGCAGTGCCCAGTGCACCCTTGCTGCAAAAGGCGCGTTGAGGGCACCGCGAGACAGAATTGAATGAGGCACGGAGGGCACTATGCCCGCATCCATTCGCGCTCATGCATCTCGCTTGGCGATCGTTTTGTTGGCGTCGGCAGCGGCGGCGGCCGGTGATCGAGCTGGCGTGGGCGGGGATTCGATATGGGCCTCAGAAGGTCATGTGACCATGAGCGCCAGCGGGCTCTTTACCACGATCATGGTGCAGACGGACGACAAACGGCTGATGGCGTTCCGCGCGCAGCACGAGAAGACGCCTACGACGACGTTCGAGGTCAACGGACCGGGTCGCATCCTCTATGCGGAACATTCGATCGCGATCATGCCCCCGGGCGGGCGTCCTGGCCGGATTTCGACGACTGGCGCAAGGACAGTCGGACCCTGATCTCGTTGGGCGCGCTGAGACAGGCCCCGGTCCTCGTCGGAACGGAGGCCGCGCGCGTCCAGGCCGCGGTGCTCTCGGCCTCCGTGCTGACGCTCTTTGGAAGTCAGGTCACAACTGGTCGGCTGCTCCTGGAATCGGATGAACGCAACGATGCGCCGCCGGTCATGCTGGTGACGTCGGAGTGGGTGGCTAGCCATTCCCTTTCGCCGACGGAGATCGTCGGGCAAGCATTCCGTATCTCGGATGGAGACCCCACGCGTGACTTCCAAGCGACCGTCGTCGGCGTACTGGTGCCTGGATTCCAAACGCTCGACGGCCCTCTGCCGGCGCTCATTCTGCCGCTTCGAGGCGACGCAGAATCGCGGGCGTGCGTCGGCTGCCTCGCGCGCGGCCATCGCCGACTGACGGTTGTCGGACGGTTGGCCCCAGGCACGACGCTCGCGCAGGCGCGGGGGGAAATGACGGCGATCGGCCGGCGCCTCGCGGCAGACTATCCGGAGTCAAACGCTCAATGGCCGGATGTCCGGATTGAGCGTGTGCGGAACCATATTCTTGGCGAGCGGACGCATGACTCGCTCTGGATCCTTCAAGCGCTGGTCTTGATGATCGCCGTGGTGACGTTATTGAACGTGGCGACGTTTCTTCTGGCACGGGGGCTGGACGATCAGCCATCGGCAGCGATTCGACGTGCCCTCGGCGCCCCGCGAGCCCGAATGGTGTGGCAGCGCGCGACAGAGTCGGGGGTGCTGATGTTCGCGGGAGGCCTGATCGGACTGTCCGCACTCAAGGTCATGGAGAGTGCGCTTCTCAAGCTCGCTCCCACCGCATTGCCGCGACGAGAAAGCATCGCGCTCGACGGCTCCGTGGTGCTGGCCGTGCTGGTGTCGTGTCTCGTCGCCACGGTCCTTGTTGCCCTGTTACCGTCCTGGACCGATGGACGCGTGAATTGGGGCGCGCTCCTATCTCGACGATCTTCGAGTCCCCGTACTGGCCATTACGGGCTGACGGGCTTGCTCGCCGGCCAGGTCGCTTTAGCCGTGGTCAGCGTTTTTGTCGCCGGGCTGTTTCTTCGGACAGCCGTGCTGCTCGCACGAACGGACGCTGGCTTTCAACAAGAGCACGCGGTGATCGTCGAATCCCGAAGAGTGGTGTCCAGCCGGGAAGCCGCCTCGCAAGCGCGACTGGTCCGAGAAACGCTTTCGCGCCTCCCCCACGTGACGGCCGTCGGCGGCACGTCCGCGTTGCCCTTTGGTGGCGTGCTCTCCACGCAGACGGTAGACGCGGCCGACAGCCACAGGCCCGCTCATCAGGCGCCGATGGTCGAGGTGATCGCCGTCACGCCGGGATACTTCGAGGCCATGGGGATTCCCGTGTTGGCGGGGCGAACGTTCACGGATGGCGATACGGACCAAGGGGCCACCAGCCCGGTCATCCTGAACGACGCGGCGGCGAGGGCCCTGTTTGGTGAGCCATCGCCGATTGGCCAACGGGTGCGACCGAACCGTCCGGTGATTGGCGTCGTGCCGAATACGAAAACGCGCGACTTGCGCCAGGAGGCTGGACCGGCCATGTATCGGGTCTACGCCGGCGGCGGGCCCGTGACGTTCGTCCTGCGAACGACGAGCGATCCTCACCCGCTGATGCAGGAGTTGCAACAGCGAGCCACCGGCCTGGCTCTCGGGCCGGCGTCCAGCCTGCAGGAGTGGGTGAACGGGTCCATCCGTGATGAGCGATCACGCGCGCTGCTGACAACCGGCGCCGGCATTTTGGTGTTGCTGCTCGCGCTGATCGGCACGATCGGCATCACCGCGCACGCGGTCTCGCGCCGACGCCGGGAGTGGGCCGTGCGTCTCGCCCTCGGCGCCGAACCGCGTGACGTGGTCAGACACATCGTCCTTCGAACCCTTCGAACCGTCGCGACGGGGGCCCTCATCGGACTCGTGCTGGCCTTCATCGTGGGCAACCTCGTATCCGATGCGTTGTTCCTCACGAGCGCGACAGAGCCGCTACTGGTGGTCCTGACGCTAATAGTTG
>Ga0187894_10005815_pt1 | contig 12381 bp, 9 predicted proteins | sample GBC1701081metaG_FD_136650 | JGI IMG/M metagenome (GOLD analysis project Ga0187894, IMG submission 136650) | White microbial mat communities from a lava cave in the Kipuka Kanohina Cave System on the Island of Hawaii, USA - GBC170108-1 metaG ... | reverse complement strand
GCTTTCAAGGCCCTGCCGCAGGTTGCTATGGAACTCGTACGCGGGCTGCACAACCTGCGGGTGGAGCAGCGCGGCTGCGCGCTGACCATCGGCACGTTCGACGGCGTGCACGTCGGCCACGCGGCGATGATCGCGCGCGTGCGCGAGCACGCCAGGCGTGCCGGCGTACCGGCGGCACTGCTCACGTTCGAGCCGACGCCGCGCGAGTACCTCGATCCGGGACGCGCGCCGGCACGGCTCACGCGGCTGCGCGAGCGGCTGCCGTTGTTCGCGCGCGCTGGCGTCGAGCGCTGCATCGTGCTGCGTTTCGATGAGCGCTTGCGCACGATGCGCGGGCCGGAGTTCGTCACGCAGCTGCTCGATCGGCGGCTGGGAGCGCGAGTAGTGACGGTCGGTCACGACTTTCGCTTCGGCTACCGGGGCGAGGCGGATGTGGCGGCGCTGCGCGCCGTCGCGCCGGAACACGGAATCGAAGTCGACGTGCTCGAGCCCGTCACCCTGGACGGCGAGCGGGTCAGCTCGAGCGGCGTCCGGGAGGCGCTCGCCGCGGGGGATCTGGATCGGGCGGCGCGCTGGCTCGGCCGGCGCTACGCGATCTGCGGTCGAGTGGTTGCAGGCGAGCGGCTCGGCCGCAAATTGGGCTTTCCGACCGCGAATCTGCGGCTGCATCGCCTGGCCGTGCCGCTGGCAGGTATCTTTGCGGTACGCGTGCGCGGCGTCGCAGGCCACGCGGTCGCAACCGGCGTCGCGAGCCTGGGCACGCGGCCGACGGTGGACGGCTCCGGGCTCCTGCTCGAGGTGCACGTCTTCGATTTCGACGGCGACCTCTACGGCCGGCGCCTGGAGGTCGAGTTCGCGAAATTCCTGCGGCCGGAGCGCAGGTTCGAGACACTCGACGCGCTGGTGAGACAGATGCACGAAGATGCGAAGCAGGCGCGCGCGGCGCTGCCGGCCGGGGCGACGCAGGCCGCAGGCGCGGCAAGCTGAGGCGACAGAGCAAATGACGGACGAAGCGAAAGACTACAAGCAGACCATCAACCTTCCGCAGACCGACTTCCCGATGAAGGCGGATTTGCCGCGGCGAGAGCCCGAGCTGCTGAAGTGGTGGGAAGATCAGGACGTGCACGGCAAGCTGCGCAAGATTGCGCGCGGCCGGCCGATGTTCGTGCTGCTCGACGGGCCGCCGTACGCCAACGGCGCCATTCACATCGGCCACGCCGTCAACAAGGTGCTCAAGGACGTGGTGGTCAAGTCGCGCATGCTCGACGGTTTCGATTCGCCGTACGTACCCGGCTGGGACTGTCACGGCCTGCCGATCGAGCTGCAGATCGAAAAGAAACACGGCCGCGTCGGCAACAAGCTCGACGCGCGCGCGTTCCGTGCCGCCTGCCGCGCTTACGCGCAGGAGCAGATCGACGGCCAGCGCGCGGACTTCCGACGACTCGGCGTGATGGGCGACTGGGCACATCCGTATGCCACGATGCTTCCCGGCTATGAGGCGGAGCAGCTGCGCGCGTTCGCGCAGATCCTCGCCAACGGCCACGTGTACAAGGGCCTCAAGCCCGTCTACTGGTGCCTGGATTGCCGCTCGGCGCTCGCCGAGGCCGAAGTCGAGTACGAAGAGAAGACTTCTCCGTCCGTCGACGTGCGCTTCAGCGTCGCCGACGCGCGCGACCTGGCGAAGCGCCTCGACATCGAAAGCGGAACGCTCGGCGGACGACCGACGTCGGTAGCGATCTGGACGACGACTCCATGGACGCTGCCGGCCAACCAGGCGGTCGCGGTGCACGGGGAGTTCAAGTACTCGCTGCTCGAGCTGCAAACCGCGAACGGCGTCGAGTATGTCGTCGTCGCGACGGACCTCGTGCCGGCGGTGACGCAGCGCTGGGAGATCAGCCGCTTCACCGACCTCAAGCAGGTTGCCGGCGTCACCCTCGAGGGCCTGAAGCTGCGCCACCCGTTCTACGATCGCGTCGTGCCCGTCGTGGTCGCTGCGCACGTCACGCTCGATGCGGGCACCGGCGCCGTGCACACGGCACCGGGTCACGGTCACGAGGACTATGCGGTCGGCGTGCAGTACAAGCTGCCGCTCGAGAATCCGGTCGGCGGCGACGGCCGTTTCCTGCCGAACACGCCGCTGTTCGCCGGCGAGAACGTCTGGGACTCGCAGAAGCACATCATCCAGGTGCTGGAGGAGAACGGAAAGCTCCTGAGGCACGAGTCGTATCGGCACAGCTATCCGCACTGCTGGCGTCACAAGTCGCCAGTGATCTTTCGCGCCACGCCGCAGTGGTTCATCGGCATGGAACAGGCGGGGCTGCGCGCACGCGCTCTCGAAGAGATCGGGCGCGTGACCTGGACGCCCGGGTGGGGAGAACAGCGCATTCGCGGCATGATCGAAAACCGGCCGGACTGGTGCATCTCGCGCCAACGCACCTGGGGCGTGCCGATCGCTCTGTTCGTGCATCGCGAGACCGGGGAGCTGCATCCGCGCAGCGGCGAGCTGCTCGAACAGGTCGCCCAGCGCGTCGAGCACGCCGGCATCGACGCGTGGTTCGATCTCGACCCGGCCGAGCTCCTCGGAACCGAGGCGACGCAGTATGAGAAGGTCGGCGACATCATGGACGTCTGGGTCGACTCCGGCCTGGCGCACCACGCGCTTTCGCGCCTGCGCCCGGACCTCGGCTCGCCGCCCGCCGACCTGTACCTCGAAGGGTCGGACCAGCATCGCGGGTGGTTTCACAGTTCGTTGCTGACGTCGGTCGCCCAGCATTCGCGCGCGCCCTACAAAGGCGTGCTCACGCACGGTTTCACGGTCGACGAGAAGGGACGCAAGATGTCCAAATCTCTCGGCAACACCGTGGTGCCGCAGAAGGTGATCGGCTCGCTGGGCGCGGATGTGCTGCGCCTGTGGATCGCTGCGACCGACTACAGCAACGAGATGAGCGTGTCCGACGAGATCCTCAAGCGCATGGCGGATTCGTACCGGCGCATGCGCAACACGACACGCTTCCTGCTCGGCAATCTGCACGGCTTCGACCCGGCGCGCGATGCGGTCGGCGTGGCCGGCCTCGTGGGGCTCGATCGCTGGGCGGTGGAGCGCGCAGCGCAACTGCAGCGCGATGTGGTGGAGGCGTACCGCAACTACCAGTTCCACCTCATCTACCAGAAGGTGCACAACTTCTGCGTGGTGGACCTGGGCGGGTTCTATCTCGACATCATCAAGGACCGCCTGTACACGACGCCGGCAGGCGGCGCCGCACGCCGCTCGGCGCAGACCGCGATGATGTGGATCGCCGAGGCAATGGTGCGCTGGCTCGCGCCCATCCTCAGCTTCACCGCCGAAGAGATCTGGCGCGCGTTGCCCGGGAAGCGTGCCGAATCGGTGTTCCTCAGCACGTGGGCGCAGCTGCCCGATACTTCCGCCGCCGGATCGGCCGCGCGCGCCATCGACTGGCCGGCGCTGATCGACCTGCGCGGTGACGTCGCGCGCGAGCTCGAGCGCCTGCGCGCCCAGGGCAGCATCGGCGCGCCGCTCGATGCGGAGGTCGATGTATATTGCACGCCGGCCGAAGCCGAACGCTTCGAGACGCTGGGCGAGGAGCTGCGCTTCCTGTTCATCACGTCTGCGGCGCGCGTGCAGCGCGTGAGCCAGGCGCCGGAAAGCGCGGTGCCGGCGGCGAGCGTGGCGAGCGGCGGCGTGTGGATCCGCGTCACGCCCTCGGCCGCGACCAAGTGCGTGCGCTGCTGGCATCACCGCGAAGACGTGGGCGGCAACGCCGCGCATCCGCAGCTCTGCACCCGCTGCGTGAGCAACGTCGAGGGTCCGGGCGAAGAGAGACGTTACGCGTGAACACCGTTTCGACGACTACGGGTCTGTGGCGGGAAAAGCTCGGCGCGCTGCGCTGGGCCTCGCTGTCGCTGCTCGTGATCCTGCTCGACCAGGTCACCAAGGCGATGGTGGTGGCGAAGATCGCGCTCTACGAGATCGTCACCGTCCTGCCGGTGCTCGATTTCACGCAGCTGCACAACCGCGGCGCGGCCTTCAGCTTCCTCAACGACGCTTCGGGCTGGCAGCGCTGGTTCTTCATCACCCTGGGCATCGGCGTGAGCCTCGCGATCCTGGTCTGGCTCAGGCAGATCGACCCGCGCCGCCAGCGCCTGTTGCCGATCGGTCTCGCCTTCATCCTCGGCGGCGCGCTCGGCAACGTCATCGATCGCATCGCGCTCGGCTACGTCATCGATTTCATCCGCGTGCACTGGGAGCAGAGCGACTTCCCGGCGTTCAACGTCGCCGATTCGGCCATCACCGTGGGTGCCGTGCTCCTGATCGTCGACACGTTCCTCGACGCGCGCCGCGCGCGACGCGAAGCGCGGGCGGTGGCTGCCGCCGGCGACCCGAGGCCGTGACAGGCACGGGCACATGACGACCGGAACCGGCATATGACGATGCAGATCTTCCTGGCCAATCCGCGCGGTTTCTGTGCCGGCGTCGATCGCGCCATCGACATCGTCGAGCGCGCGCTCGCCCTGTTCGGCGCACCGATCTACGTGCGCCACGAGGTGGTCCACAACCGCTACGTCGTCGACCGCCTGCGCCGGCTCGGCGCCATCTTCATCGAGAACCTGGACGACGTACCGGACGACGCCACGCTCATCTTCAGCGCGCACGGCGTGCCGCGCGCGGTGCAGGAAGAGGCGGCGCGGCGCAACTTCAAGGTGTTCGACGCCACCTGCCCGCTGGTGACCAAGGTGCACATGGAAGTTTCGCGCTACGCGCGCGATGCGCGCGAGGTGGTGCTGATCGGCCACGCCGGCCATCCGGAGGTAGAGGGCACGATGGGGCAGTTCGACACCGCGCTGGGCGGCCGCATCTACCTGATCGAGACGCCGGAAGACGCCGAGAAGCTCGACGTGCGCGATCCGGAACGCCTCGCCTTCGTGACGCAGACCACGCTGTCGGTCGACGATACCGCGCGTATTGTCGATGTTCTGAAGCGGCGCTTCCGAGCCCTCAGCACGCCGCGCAAGGAAGACATCTGCTACGCGACGCAGAACCGCCAGGACGCCGTCAAACAGCTCCTCGAGAAAGCCGACGTGCTGATCGTGGTCGGCTCGCCGAGCAGCTCGAATTCCAACCGCCTGCGCGAGATCGCCGAAAAGCGCGGCGTGCCGGGCTATCTCGTCGACGGCGCGTCAGACCTGCGCCAGGAATGGTTCGCAGGCAAGCGCGCCGTCGGCGTCACCGCCGGCGCGTCTGCGCCGGAAGTGCTGGTTCAGCAAGTAATCGCGCGATTGCAGGAATGGGGCGGGCAGGCAGTCGAAGAGCTGCGCGGACGCGAGGAGAATGTGACGTTCGCATTACCCAGGCTCCTGCGCGATTCGCCTGTCGTGCGGAAGACGCTGTAGTAGCACGCGGCAGGAGTATCCCGGAGGACGTTCCGGGACCGCCGCAAGTACGTCCCTGTAGGCTCACTCGGAAACGTCCTGTTTCCGAGTGTCCCGAAACGTCCTCCGGGACCCTTCGCCGCGTGCAACCACAGGTTGCGGGACGATCAGGCGATTCGGCTTGCGCTCAGGTACGTGAGCGTTGCGTTCCCTCCGCCCGTGCAGCTATTCGACGGCAGCCCCTGGCCTGGGACGTTGGGACACACCCGGCTCGCGCCTTGCCAGCGCGGACAACCTGCTAGGTTTCGTCGTCGCCGCCGACTTCGGGGCCTTCGGTGTCGATGTAAGCCTCGACGTAGCTGGTGGTGCCGTGCGTCAGGAAGAAGTGATCGGGCTCCGTCTCCTTCACCTTGTATCCCTTCTGCTCGAGAGTGGCGACGAGTTTCTTCAGCGCCGCGCGCGCGGCAGCTTCGTCGGCGTGGAGCGTCGCGGGTCCGGTCGTCGAATGCAGCCAGTAGGCCATCGGGCCTCCATGACGCCGTTACGGCACGACAGTATGAACGCAGGAGTTCAGGAAGCGGGAGTCGTCGTGGAAAAGCGCGGCGGTCCTCGAGGTACCGGCCGGTCTCTGCTCGACGAGAGCAGGGCGTCATCGACGTTCGGCGCCAGAACTGATCGCTTGCTGTTCTGAGGCGCCCGATGACGTCGGCGGAGGGGCCCGGAGGACGTTCCGGGACACTCGGCGCCAGGACGGCGCCGAGTGAGCCTGCAGGGATGTATTCACGGCGGTCCCGGAACGTGCTCCGGGTCACTCCAGCCGTGCGTCACACCGCCCACGAAACGACGCAGCGGACTAGTTCTGTCTCCAGAACGTCCTCACGGGCGTGCCCTCGCTCGTGCAGAGTCCCGCCAGAACCTCGAGGCCCACCGCGCAGAGAATCGGCCGCGTTCGATTGTTGGGATCGTTCGGATCGTTCGGGTCGCCGCTGCCCGGCACCTGCCGCGGGAACAGGAACGTGACTTCCGGAGCGATGCCGCCCTGCGCCAGATCCGTATAGCGATCGGTCGGTGTCGTCTGGTTGTCGTTGTTGAGGTCGAGGAGCGGTGCGCCGTTGTCCACGCTCACGGCGTAGACGCGGTTGCGGCCGACCGGTGCGCACGAGCCGTTGCGCGCCTGCGGCAGGAACGTCGGGAAGAACACCTGGTTGTTGAACGTGCGCGACTCGGCGAGCACTTTCTCGCCTTCGAATCCGTTCGGCAGCCGCAGTTCCAGGCGCCATCCGGCCGCGCCTTCCGGAACCTGCTGCGTCACCGCGGTGGTGACGTCCGCGAGGTCTGCGATCACGATCGGCGCGCGCGTGTTGTAGTCGGCCTGCGTGCGCTTGGTGAACGGTGCGTAGTCGCGCAGCGAGAAGAACATGTCGCCGGTCTGCGTATTGAGCGGATGGCCGCGCCAGCCGGAGCCGAGCGAAACGCTGAGGAACGGATCCGAGCCACGGCGGCGGATCAACGCCACGTCCGGCGTGTTGTAGAAGCGGCGCGTCTGCAGATTGCCGGTGCCCGCGTCGGGGTCCGCGGCACCGAGTGTCGCGAAGCGTCCACCGGCGATCAGGCCTGCGGCGCTGGGAATCTGCACGCCTGCCAGTCCGGTATCGGCATCGATGACGATGTCGAAGCGCCAGACGCGCCCGCCCGTGTCCGCCACGTACATGCGATCGCCGAAGCTGTCGCCGTCGAGGTCGATGACGCGCGCAGCCGAGGGGATCGAATTCGTCATGCGGGGCAGCGCCAGGTTGCGTTCGTCGTCGCGCGCGCCCGGTCCGCCGCCCATCCACAGGAGCGCGCCGCTGAGCGCGTCGACTATGTAGAGCCGGTTGCCGACGTTATCCGAGTTGTAGAGCGTCGCTGTCTGATCGTCGTCCTGCGTGGCGTCGTAGCCGCCGGACAGGACCAGGGCGAGGTTCATGTCGTTCTGCGTCGTCCCGCTCACGCGGATGCGCGTGAGCGCCGGCGGCGCCCAGGTCTGGCCGATTCCGGCCAGCTCAGCGGTGCCCAGCGTCCAGAGGTGGCGCGGAGATTCGCGGCTCGTGACGTCCAGCGCATAGTAGTTGCTGCCGCCGCGGCCCATGCCGAAGAACAGCAGCACGCGATCGTCGCCGTCGACGCTGCCGTTGTTGTTGTCGTCGGTGCGGAATGCGCGCACCTCGCTGTCCAGGCCGTAGTGCTTTACGCCGTCTGCGGTGTCCGCATACAGCGCAGGCAGCCTGGACAACAGTTCCTGCGGAATGAACGCCCAGAGCTCTTCGCCCGTGCGCGTGTCGATGGCGTGCAGGTAACCGTCGTTGGTCGGGCCGAACAGTACCGATTCCGGATTCTGGGCGGTCCCGCCGTAGACCACGAGCGCCGGACGCCCGTGCAGCGGGTCGCCCATCTGGTTGCGCTCGGTGGTGGCGGGATCGCCGTCGACGTTGCGAATGTCCGCACCACGCGCCCAGTCGAGAAGCTGCGCGCGGGTCGGCTGGCCGGGCTGTCCGAGACCGAGCATTGCGTCGGTGAGCGCGGAGTTGCCATCGGCCACGGCGTTGGCAGCCGCAGTGAGGTCATCTTCGGTGCCGAGGAACGAGAAGAGCCGGCGCGAGGCGGCTGCGGGCAGCTCGTTGGCGGCGCCGCCGAGCGTAACCACGTCGCCATCCACGCGACCCGACCACAGGCTGCGCGAGCGCGAGTCGAAGAAGCCCGTCGTGCCGATCGCGGGGCGTCCGGTCGCGTCCACGATCTCGCGGCCGTCGAACAGATACTTCTTGAAGTTGCCGGCCCAGTGGTAATTGGTGCCCGGCTCGAACACGGAGATGTAGAGGTCCGACAGGGTTTCTGTGCGGTTGAAGGAATTGACCGCCACCGCGGGGGCTGCGAAGGTCGTGCCCGTCTGATCGATGCGCGCGATGATGTTGTTGAACGCCGCGGTCAGCGAGACGCTGTCGCTGGCTTCGAAGAACTCACCGTTGCCGCGATCCGCAGTTTCCTGCAGCAGCGTCGAGCCCGCGACCTCGTCGCCGAAGCCCACGGTATAGGTGTTGACGCTCTGATTGCCGGTCGGTCCCGGCGCAGGACGCTGATCGTTGTCCTGCATATAGCCGGCGAGATCGTCCAGGCACCTGCCTTCGCCGGTGCCGGTGCACGCGCCGGTGAGACCCTCGATCTCGTCGTCGGCGCTGTTATCGCGTCTCGGCAGACCGTCCGTCAGGTAGATGATGAAGTTTTCCTGGCACTCCGCCGTGGCGGGGCTCAGGTACTGCGCACCGTTCACGCCGGTCCGCGCGGCATCGACGCTGCGTTGGAAGACGCCCGGCGAGGACTGCGAATTCAGGCCGAAGAACACGTTGCTGCCGGAGAAGTAGCGCTGCGCTTCGTACAAGGTCTCCGACATCGGCGTGAAACCGGCCGGATCCAGTTCGTCGATGCGGGCGAGGAGGTCGGCACGCGAAGTCGTCGTGAGCGGAGAGACGGGATGGATGACCATGCCGCCCTCGGCCGCGAGCTCGCCGTCGCCGCCGCCGCCGTTCGCGCTGTAGCGCATCAGGCCGATGTTGACGTTGATGATCGAACGCACCAGATCGCTGGCAGCGCGCTTCACCACGTCCATGCGGCTCGGCGGGCTGGCAGACGGCGGCGACTGGCGCCAGTTGAGCCAGTTGCCGCTGTAGAACACGTAGAAGCGATCCGTGCCGTTGGTATCGAACTGGAAGCGATCGGCGGCGACGTTCGTCCACTGCGTTTCTTCGGCGGGCCAGCGTCGTCCGTCATTGGCGTCCGGGCCGTGCGTGCCGCCGTCCTGTTCGCATTCGACAACCGCGTCCATGTCACCCGAGCGGTTCGAATCGAGTCCGCGCCAGCGGCGCTGGTCCTCGTCCCACTGTGCCGCGAACTGGACCTGCGAGAAGCCGGTTTCAGCGATGCCGCGCACCGCCGTGTCGCAGACCAATTGCTCGGCTTCGATCGAGTCCGGGCCCTGGCGGCAGTTCGGCTCGGTGCCGAGGTCGAGGCGCCAGTAGACGTCGTTCGCATCGCAGCTGCCGGAATAGCTCACCTGCGGGTCGTACGCCTGACGCTCGGCCGTGGCCGGCTCGTCCATGCTGCCGGAGGTATCGATGATCAGCAGCAGGTTCGGATCGTTGCGGGTGAGGCCGCCGACGAAGATCTCGGTGTCGTCGGCCATTGCAGGCGCGGCGCAATACCAGGTCAGCGCAATGCCGAAGGCGGTGGCGCGGAATCTCCTGTTCATCGGGCACCCCGCTCGGGCCGGGCAGCCAGCCGGCCAGGTACGCGCAGGCGTTTGATCAGGCCGGTGCGCCCGTCGTAGCTCACGTTGAGATAGCGTTCGCCGCCGGTCGCGATGAAACGCAGGAACTGCTCCCGGCTGACCTCGCTGTCACCGATGCGAAACGTCGAAGTCGCGTCGAGACGTACCAGCCTGAGAGGGCAGATCGAGCACTTGCGCACGGTGATGGAGCCGTTCGGGTCGGTCGGCACCTGCGTGCTGAGCGTCGTGGTTTCGAAGGAATCGGCCGCTGCCGTTCCGGCCATGGCGAACGCCGCGAGTGCGAACGCCAGGGTGGAGGAGCGCTTGCGCGTATTGTTCATGATTCTTCCTACGGTGCTGCCGGCGCGACGACCCACAGGCCCTGCGTATGCGTGGCGGAGGCGTTGCGCAGCGATTCGCCGCGGCTGCGGATCTGGAAGTGTTCGGTGCTGAACGTGCCGAAGCTGTAGCCCGGAGGCGGCGGTGCGCTGCCTTCTGCCGTGGTGACGGCTTCGTAGGTATCGTCGTCTTCGGTGTCCTCGTCCTGATCATCCAGCGTCGCCGTGACCGTGACTGTCGGCACTGCCGGATTGAAGGTGCCGGCTGCGATGATCTGCTCGATGCCCGTCTCGGCGGCCTGGAACGCGCGCGTCTGGTACTGCGAGTTGCCGGCCATGGTGAGCTCGGTGGTCGCTGTAGTCATGCCGGAGATCGCGAGCAGCGTGAGAATGAGCAGCAGCACCAGCCCGACCACGAGCGCGGCGCCGCGCTGCATGCGATGGAGGCGATTCGGCGAGCGGGTCGCCAGGGGTTCGCGGGCAATGGCGTTCATGTCTGCAGGTTCACCGTGTTGCGGATCTGGATGGTCCGGGACACCAGCAGGCGCCGGAAGCCATCGTTGGGCTGATAGTCGGCGACGTCGGCGTACGAGAATCTGCTGTTGCTGACGAAGCCGACCTCCGGCGTTTCCGCGCGCACCAGCAGCCACACGCGTACGGCGACTACCTGTGCGGTGTTGAGCGCCGGATCGCCGGGGTTCACGTAGCGCGTGGCGATGCCGTTGTAGCGATCCGGCATGCCGTTGCCGTCGTTGTCGTCGATGACGCCGTCGCGGTTGTCGTCGGCACCGGGATCGATGCCGAACTGGACCTGCATGTCCTCGACGCCCGGCAGGATCTCTTCGTCCTGGAATCCCGGGCCGGCGACCAGCGTCTTGCGGCGCAGGGATGGGGTACGCGCCTGCGAGGAACGATCGGCGACGTAGTACGCGCGCACTACCAGGTCGCGGACTTCTGCGCGCGGGCCGGCGGGAGGCACCGCGACCAGTGCGCCCGGCGAGCCGGGCGCGGTCGCACCTCTGAAGATCTGGCTGTTGCCGCCCTGGCGCGTGGTGTAGATCTGCACTTTGTCGGCTGCTACGGCGGCCGTCAGGTCATCCGCGTGCCGCACGACGATGGTGTCGGGTGTACGCGAGAACGCCGGATCGGGAGTGCCGATGTCGTACTGCGCGCAAGGCAGATCGTAGTCGTTGTTCACGCCGACCAGCGGCCGCTCGAGGTCGATGTCGAAATCCGGGCCGCAATTCGGGCTGGTTCCGGTGGCCAGCGGCAGGTTGCTCGACGTGCCGGTGATCAGAGCCGCGTCGTTGATGAGCCCCCAGTAGTTCGCCAGGCGAATGTCGGGCTCGACCACGCTGAGTGCGTAGCGCGCGTTTTCCTGCAGGCGCGCCACAGTCTCGTTCACCGAGTAGGTGTTGCGGCTCTGCACGTAGACGGTGACGGCGCCGATGATGAGGAACGAGCCGATGACCAGCGCGACCAGCAATTCGACCAGACTGAAGCCCCGGATCCGTCGCGCGCCCGCTGCGGGCAGTTGTTCTGGGTGTTTCATATCTGCATGTTCAGGACGTACGTTAGCGCCTCTGGCTCGCCGGGCTCGAACCAGCTCACTTCTATCGTGTATTGGCGCGTCTGGGGCGCCGCTGGCGGAATGATGACCTCGACAGTTCCGCTCGCGGGCCTTACGCCGTTGCCCGGGAGCTGCTCAGTGATCGCTGTGAGCCAGCGAGCGAGGTCGTCCTCGGCCAGGTCGGCCTCCGAGCAAACTGCGTTGTCGGGTGGCGCGCAGCCGTTCGTGGCGGGCGTGTCGCCGGCTTCGAGGATGTACTCTTGGCGCGCCTGGCGGTTGGCGCGAATCCTGTCAGCCATGTCGGAAGCCAGGTTCACGGCCTGGGTGCGATAGATCGCCGAGCGGCCCGCCCGCAGGCTTTCGACGTAGAGCGCGGCGATGCCGAGCATTCCGATCGACAGCACCACCAGCGCGACCAGCGCTTCGACGATGCTGAAACCGGCAGGGCGCGAACCACAGTTGCTCGGGATACGCATGCCTTACCCCGCGTTGCAGTTGGATTCGAGCGGCGGCGGTTCCTGCTCGGCGAACGCCGTGACCTCAGGTCCCGTCTTTAGAATCGCTGGCCGTCCGGTGCGGCTCACGCTGACGATGCGCCGGTAGAGGCGTCCATCGGCTGCGAGATCGCCGCGGTCGTCGCACAGCAGGATCGCGGGAGGCACTGCCAGGTTCTGGGGGAAACCCGTGGCGGCGTACGAGATCACGGCAAAGTTGTCGCTGACCGTGAGCGTTGCATCGAGCGCGTCATGTGAGGAGAGAACGGGCTCGTCGGCGCCGACGAGGCG
>Ga0187894_10005814_pt1 | contig 12383 bp, 7 predicted proteins | sample GBC1701081metaG_FD_136650 | JGI IMG/M metagenome (GOLD analysis project Ga0187894, IMG submission 136650) | White microbial mat communities from a lava cave in the Kipuka Kanohina Cave System on the Island of Hawaii, USA - GBC170108-1 metaG ... | reverse complement strand
GGTGATGTCGGCGGTGACTTCGGCTTCGCTGGTCAGATCGCCCTTGGCCACGGCGCTCACTTCGTCGAGCAGCTTGACGATCGAGCGCTGGATCTGGTCGCGCTCATCGCGCGATTGGAGCAGACCTCTGGTGTTGTCCAACATCTGGTTGAAAGCCAGCGCCGCGCGCCCCATCTCGTCGCCGGACATGACTTCGGCGCGCGCGTCGAGATTGCCCTGATCAATGTCGGTGATCAACGCCTTGATCGCGTTGGCCTGCCTCGTGACGCCGCTGGCGATCACCCCCACGACGAAGATCGTCAACAGCAATCCGCCCAGCGTCAGGCCCAGGACGACGTTCCGCTCTCCTTTGATCTTATCCATCCGGGTTTTGATCAGGGGTTGCAGATCGGCGAGCGCCAGATCGTCCACTTGCGACAGCCGGTCTATGGTTTGCGTCCCGCTGTTCAGATATTCCTGCGGAGTGAGGTCCGCCGCTCTGGCGCGAACCAGCCTGCGGTCAGTCGTGGCGGCGAAGGCGCCGACCTCTTTGATCACGACCTCGATTTGACCGGCGTGTTTCTCTTTGAGGCCGGCGTTAAAGTCGTGCGCCACGTTGAAGGCTCTTTCGAGGTTGCTCAAATCGCTTTGCGTCTGCTCGATCAGGTCGGTGATCTCGGCCATCTCTTCCTGGTTCGTGCGTCTGGAGACGGCGATGCCCGACCCTAGCCCGCGCAGCTGGCTGACGCTTTCGGCGATCCTGGGGATTTGAATGACCACCGCATCCACCAGGTAGTAGGAGTCCAGGTTCGGGTCGAGGATCAGGTTGGATTGGTTTCCGACGTGTTTGATCAGGTCGAGCGTTTCGGCGATCAATTGCGTGTGCTCGACGAAGTTTTCATTCGCCTGGGCGCCCGCGGTTTTTTCTTTCAACGCGACCCATTTCTGTTTGATCGCCCTGAGCCTTCCCGTGGTTTGAAGCAGAGCGCCGTAACTCTTGTTCTCGGCCCCGATATCCTTTTGATCGAGGTCCTCCGCCTCCGCCAGGCGTTGATCAATGGCCCGTTCGGCGTCGCTGATCTGGCTTTGCGCCGAAGACGAGCCTTTCTGGAAGCTGTACGCGGCGTCTCTGTGACGCGCCATCTCTCTGGCGATGGCTTTCAACGGCGCAAGGTACTCAGCGCCGTAAATCTCTTTTTGCGCGAAGTTGATGGCGACGTTCTTCTCGGCCACATACAGGTAGGTGATAATTGGGATCGGCAGGCCCATAAAGACGGCGATCAAAACCAGCTTCTGCCAGATTCTCAACCTCTGCAATATCTTCAGGTTTCTCAGCATGAAGAAACTCCTTTCCGTCGAATAGATGTTTGGGTTCTCGCGTCGTCAGTTCCTGGCGTGGCGATGGCCGTTGCCCTGGCCATTGGCGTAATCATCGGACAGCCTGAAGGAAGCCACCGAAGCGCGCAGAGAGTCGGCGAGCGCGGCCAATTGGTTGACCGATGACGCGGACCGCTTGATGCCGGAAGTGGTCTGCTGTGTGGCCTCCGAGATTTCGACCATGGTTTTGAAGACGGCTTCTGAGTCCTTCGCCTGCCGTTCGGTGGCGCCCGAGATGGATTGGATCAGCTCGGCCAGACGCGTCGAAACCTCTTCGATCTCGCTCAGCGCGGAGCCGGCTTCATAAACCAGATTGGAGCCTTCGACCACCTCTCGCGTGCTCTCTTCCATGGCGGCGATGGCCTCGTTCGTTCCGGCTTGAATCGTCTTGACCAGATCGGCGATTCGTTTGGCGGCTTCGGTCGAACGCTTGGACAATCGTTCGACCTCTTCGGCGACGACCGCGAATCCGCGCCCGGCCTCTCCGGCGCGCGCGGCCTGGATCGAGGCGTTCAGCGCCAGCACGCTTGTGCGGTAGGCGATGTCGCCGATCAGTTTGACGATTTCGCCGATCTCCTGCGAGTTCTCGCCAAGGCGCTTGATGCGCTTGGTCGTCTCCTGCACCTGTTCGCGCAAACTGCTCATGCCTTTGATCGAGTTCTGCACCGCTTCAGCGCCTTGTTTGGCGGTGGAGAGCGATTTCTGCGCCACGTCTTTCGAGGCGTCGGCGGTCTCGACCACCTCCCTGATCGTCGCCGTCATCCCTTCGATGACTTCGCGCGCGGCGACCATCCGCCGAGCGTGTTTCTCGCTGTCCTGGGCCAGGCGTTCAGTGACGGTCTGCGTCTCATTCGCCGAAGACTCGACCTGAAAGGTCACGTCCTGCACGCGGCTGATGATGCGGCGCAATTCCGAGATCATCCGATTGAAGGCTCGAGCCATGTCGCCGGTCAGGTCGGGTCTGACCGCCGCCTCCACCGTCAGATCGCCGTCGGCCACTCTTGACACCTCGACGAGCAGCTCCATCAACGAGTCGCGCAGTTCCTCGCGCTCTCCCACCGTTTGAGGTTGCCCGAAGGTTTCGCCGATGACTGAGTTCAGATCGTTCGTCATCCGTCCCAGTTCATCCGCGATGACCACCTCCGCGGGCGACTGTATACGGCCGGCGCGGACCTGTCTGAGAAACTTTCCGACGTGGTTGATCTGCGTTATGAAACCTTTGGCCAGCGCGGTTCCCAAGATCAGGGCTAACAAAATCGCCAGGCCGGCCAAAAGTAGCGGGAGGAGGAAGGGAGACCACCAGGAAGAGGACGCTTCGCCCGGCTCATAGGTGGCGATCGCCACCCATTGCAACTTATCTATCTCCGGCACGCCGAAGCTGCGCGACGGTTTGGCGTATCCGACAATTTCATCCTGATAGGAGAAACCCGGACGTTCCTTTTTCACAAACCCCGCAAGCGCGCCGGGAAGTTTTTGTCCGGCGGCGGCGGTTTGTTTGGATGAATCGAAGAGGATCGCGCCGTCGGCGTCAGCGATGTAAATATGGCCCGCTTTGCCAGGCTTGATGGCGCCGAGCGCCTCTTTTATCTCCCGCTCGCCGATGATCGAACGAAGCACGCCAATCACCTGCTTCGGACTAGTGACGACCGGCGCCGCCAGGATGATTGACCCGGCGTTGGTCTCCGATCCGGGTTTTCCGATATAAACCGCTCCCGAGCCGCCCTGATAAGCCTGCTGCCACCAAGTTTCATCGGCGTGAGAGTAACGCGGAGTGACGCCGGTGACGGCCAGGTTCGCGCCGTATCTGTCGGTCAACAGCAACTCCAGGCTCTGCGGGAACTGCTCCTTGAATTTGTGTAACAGATACCCGCTTTGATTGGTGGCCGATTTATTGCTGGTGATCTCCCGAATCAGCGCGTCGTTCCCAGCGCCGCCCGATGAAGCGCTGGTCCACTGTTTGTTCAGCTCGCCGATCGTCGAATTGATGCTCTGCCGCGATCCGCTATACATGCTGTTGGAGGCGTTGAGATGATTACGTATGTCGTTGGAGATCGCCAGCGTCTGCAGCAGACGAACGTTTTCAGCCAGCGTGTGCGCTACGACATCAGCGGCTCTCAACGCAGACTCCTGGGCAAGCCTTCCGCCTTGATCCGCCGACCCTCCGCTGAAGTAGGAGGTCAGGACCCAGGACAGCGCCAGTGGCAGGATCGCCACCAGCGTCATCGCCAGGACTAATTTGGCGGAGATGCTGGATCTGATCCGTCCGGAGATTTTTCCACGAAGGGTGTCATTGTTATTCGCATTCATTGGTTTGGACATGGTTTCGGTTTCCCTTCAATTAACAATTTCGAGAGAGCGAAGCAGGCTCTCCAGATTGAGTACGCTTAACAGGCCGCCGTCGCCGGCGTGCACTCCGCGCACATAAGGTGTGAGCCTGTCTCTGATTACCGAGTCTACCGTTTGAATCTCAGAGATGGGGACGGTCGCCAGACCGATCACGCGCTCGACCGCCAGACAGACTGTGATGTCGCCCTCAAGCGTCTGCGTCACCAGCAGGCTGCGGGCTTCTGACCATTCGTCCGACTCCGAACTGAGCAAAGCGCGGATGTTTACGACGGAGGTGATGTCGCCGCGCAGATTGGTGATGCCCATAACCCACTCCGGGACGTTCGGCACAGGCGTGAAGTGCTCGAGTTCACAGACTTCAAGAATATGGCTCATCGGAACGGCGTATTTGGTTCCGGCCAGGGAGAAGACAACGTATTTCTCCTGAGCGATGGCGAAGTCCGCGGATGACAACGTCGGTTCCCCTTTATCCATGCGCCAGGTTGGAACCAGGGCCATGTCCGTGGGTGCCGCTTCCGCGCGCCGGGTCGGAACCAGGGCCGTCTCGGAGCGGTTGAAGACTGGAGTCAACGATTGCGCGTCGCCAAACGCGCTGGCCTCCTCCACATAATCAGACTCCGTCTCTATGTAATCAGGATCCTCCGCCAGGATCAGATCAAATTCAGGGCGCTCAAAAGAGGGCGCTCCTTCAAACAAAGCCTCTATCCCGGCCTCTATTTCGTCCGGGATCGGCAAGTTGTCGGGCAGGGTCCGGGCCAGCGGGTTGTTGGGCAGAATCGAGGCCAGCGGGTTGTTGGGCAGAATCGGGGCCGGCGAGTTGTTGGGCAGAATCGGGGCCGGCGGGTTCTCAGGCGTCATCGGATCCGGCAAGTCGTCAGGCAGCAGGAAGCTGTCGGCGTCTATGTTGGGCATCAACTCGTCAAGATCCAACTCGAACCCGGGTGGGAGGATCATCGTCTCTTTTCCGTCATCCATCTTTGTAGTCCTCAGAGAATAGCTACGTAGTAACGATTCGTTACGTGACGTAACAGAGAATAGCCACGTAGTAACGAATTTATTCGTTACTTCACGTAACGAATAAATTCGTTACTACGTGGTTCACAGATGTTGCGCGACCGTCGCCAGTAGTTCTTCGGCTTTCCACGGCTTGGTCAGATAAGCGTCGGCCCCTTGTCTCATACCCCAGAAACGGTCGCTCATCTGGCTTTTGCTGGTCAGCAAAATCACGGGCATGTTTTGGGTGTCCGGCGATGATTTGAGGTCCCGGCAAATTTGAAAACCGTTCTTTCCGGGAAGCACGACGTCCAGCAAGATCAACTCCGGATGCTCGCGGCGGGCTTTCTCCAATCCTTCTTCTCCACTGGTCGCGGTAATCACACGATAGCCCTTGGACAGAAGCGCGGTTCTGACCATCAGCATTTCCGTTGGGCTGTCTTCCACTATGAGAATTGTTCTTGGCATTTCTTTTCCTCCTACGGAAAATCAACCACGAAGAAACGGAGGGAACGAAGAAAGACCGGAAAAACCGACGCCGTAACGTTTCTTCGTGGCTGATTTTCATTGGTTCTCCCACGTCGCTGTAGCGCCATGAATGACTCCACGTATTTTTAGACTCACACCAGAACCACCACCACCTGTTTCAATTCGAGGATGAGGATTTGATAGATTGTTTTCCACCGATCGCGCGTTTCGGGCAGGTAGAAGAACCGCTCGAAGAGCGCGAAGCAGAATTCCAGGGCCAGCACCAAACCCTGGCAGACTTGGCGCAGCGAGGAGCGGCTTTTGACGAGCCACTCCATCATGCTGTTCGCGGCGCCCGCAGTCGTTTCAATCGATAGATGGTAACCATTCGCCGGTAGGGCGCGGACAAGCGGATAGCTTTGGCCGGCGTGGTCCAGCGCGTGGGTCAAAAAGTAGGCGCGCGCGCCCGGCGGCGGTAATTTCTCGGCCAAATCCAGCGTGCGGTTGACCATCTCGGCCAGGAGCTGGAGCGTGCCCGAGGCCCTCTCTTCGGAGCTCTTCTCGAGCCACTTGATCATCAGTTGCTCCAGAGTCGAAACCAAAAAGATCAACTTATCCTCAAGCTCATTATCCCAATGGACTTTGGAGGGGGGCAGCGCCTTCCTGTTTGAAACAGCAAGCCTCCGCGCGCGCGCCAACCTGATGCTCTCTTTTAACCCTTTCATCTTTAACTTCCGCTCTCCTCAGTCCAGTCACCTCAGGCTGTTTTGATTGCAGTAGGTCTCGACCGCTCTAATCAGCGCCGCTGGCTCGAAGGGTTTGGTGATGTACCCCACCGCTCCCGCCATGCGCCCGCGTACTTTGTCGAAGAAACCGTCTTTACCGCTCAGCATCACCACCGGCACGTCCCTGGTGGCGCCCTTAATGATCTTGCAGAGTTGATATCCGTCTATGCGTGGCATACAGATATCTAGCAGCACCAGATCCGGATCCGTTTCTTCGAGTTTCGTCAGCGCCTCCATCATCCCTGAGGCGGTCAGCACTTGATGACCGCAGCGCTCCAGAATCACCTGTACAAGCTTGCGCACGGTCGCCGAATCATCGACGACCAGAACCGTTTTCAACGGAGAAGGCCTTCTTTGCCCTCTGTTCGAAGCCTCGCGCATGGCTTTCTGACGCTGCTCGAGAGCCGCGAGATGAGCTTTCAATATCTCGGCGTCGGGCCGCAGTTGGCTGGCCTTTTGTAAACAGGGGATCGCCTCGGAAAGCTGATTCAGGTTCAGGTACGCAAGCCCCAGGTAGTAATGGGCGCTGAACTCCTCGTTGCTTTCGACGAGGTTTTGATAGTGTTTGATCGCCCGGGCCAGAATGTCTCTATCCGCCTGACGGTTTTCAATCGCGGCGTTTAAGTCCGTCAGCGTGAGAACGGCTCGACAGCCCGGACAGGCGAAGAGTTTGCCTTGAGAAATTACGGCGCAAAAAGGGCATTGCCAGGATGGGTTGGGTGGTTTGGCGGCGCCATTTTGTGAACGAAGTCGCTTCAGCCACGAGATGGCTTGTTGGTTATTGGGATTTATCTCCAGCGTCTTTTGCAGCCAGGTTACCGCGTCAGTGGGTTTCTCGGCCACCGAAGCCAGCCACAGCCAGACCAGTTCGTTGCCCGGATTCAACGATGACGCTTCCAACAACAATGCGCGCGCCTGCGATTTGTCGCCTTCTTTCGCCAGAGCGATGCCGTGGCGCAGCAGGACTTTGTTCAGGCTCGGCCGCGCTTGATCGTTTCGTGGATTGATTGCGAGGACGCGGCGCAAATACTCGATGGCTTCCGGCGGGTTATCAGCCAGGGAAGCGAGCCATAGCCACCCGATCTCATTACTGGAGTCGTGTTCTACGGCTCTCAGCAACAAAGATCGGGCTAAAACCTTGTCGCCCGCTTTAGCCGCAGCGATACCTCCCTGCAGCAAAGTTGCTCCGGTGTATGTCAAATCAGCGGATGTCATGGCAGATTTCGGGTTCTACCTTTAATAGTAATTGGTCATTAACCATACAAAAGTGACTAACAGAATAACAATCAAGCAATAACTCACCAGCCTGGCCTTTGCTTTAAAATCGACCTGGTCAGCTCCAACATGCGCTCCGACGTGTCCAACATGCGCCCCAACAGGTAAAGCCAAGGTATGACCGAGAGACGCGCTCATCTCTCCACCCATCTTTTGGACCGCCTGTTCAGCCGGGGATCGGTCTTCCTCCCATAATGGTTGCTTAATCCGGGATATTGTCTGCACGACCCTGGCCTGCGCCTCCGATTCAGCCGCCTCGCTGAGGCGCGTCTCCGTGGCGGGAGCCTCAGCCTGCGCTCCGGTGTCTTTTCGCCACTTCGCCTCAACCTCCCGGAGCCGCGCCGTAAACTCGAGAGCTCCGGCTTCGGCCTCGGCGCGCCTGCCGTCGGCCTCTTCGCTGGCGCTGATCGCCTCCACAACCAGGGCTTCGGCCTCGGCCCTGGTTTGCTCAGCCAAAGCCTTCGCTTTAGTCTCTTTTCGCACTTCGGCCTCAGCCTCGGCCCGAGCCATCTCAGCTTCACGTCTCGCATTCACAATACGCTTAAAATCCTCTTGAGCGTCCTTGACTCGTTGCTCGGCCATCGCGCGCGCCTCGGTCTTTTCCTTCAAACTATCTTCGATCTCCCGGAACCGCGCTTCGGCTTCGCGCAACCTGGCCTCAGCCTCCGCGCGCGCGCGCCTGGCTTCCTCGCTGGCGCGGACTGCGGGCTCGGCCTTGATCTGCTCAGCATTAATTTGCGCCCTCAGTTCAGCCACTTCTCCGACAGGAGCCTCAGTGATTGATCCCCCAACCTCGATTCCGAATTGCCCGGCAATAGCCCCCGCTTTGGCTTCTTCCTGAGATATGGCCTCAGCCTGCGTCTTTTCCATCCACTTCGTCTCAGTCTCTCGGATTCGCGCTTCAACCTCATGAGTCCCGGCCTCAGCCCGCGCCGTCTCGTCTTCATCTTTCGCGTTCACGATGCGGTTAAACCTTCGCGCGAGGCTGTCAGCGTACTCTCGGCGGCGCTCAGCGTCGTCTCTGGCCTTCGCGATGCGGACTTCATCCTCGGCCCTGGTTTGCTCGGTCTCGGTCTGTTCCATCAATTCAGCCACTTCCTCGGTGTGATCTTCGGCGACGACTGCTTCAGCAGTCACGCTGATGGCTTGCTCGGCCTCGGCCTGCTCCGTCAGTTCAGCCACTTCCTCGGTGTGATCCTCGGCGTCGGCTGCTTCAACGGCCTCGCTGGCTTCCTGCTTCACTACGGCAGGCGTGGGGGCGGTTCGGCAAGCGGGACAGTTATCGTCCTCCTCATCCAGCGCCGCCCCGCAATCCAGGCAGCGGCGGTCCGCCGTTTGTGTCGTGGGTTGGGAGCGGAGTTTGTTTATCCACGAAATAGCTTGCTCATTAGCCGGGTTAATCTCAATCGTTTTATGCAAACAGGCCAGAGCGTCGTCGGAGTTTTCAGCTACCGAGGCCAGCCACAACCAGACCAACTCGTTGTCCGGATTCAAAGATGACGCTTCCAGCAGCAACGCGCGCGCCTGCGATTTGTCTCCTTCTTTCGCCAATGCGACGCCGTGGCGCAGCAAAACTTTATTCAGGTTCGCCCGGGCCTGCTCGTTTTGTGGGTTGATCGCGAGAACGCGGCGCAAATACTCTATGGATTCCGGCAGGTTATCAGCCACGTAAGCGAGCCATAGCCACCCGACCTCATTGCCGGAGTCGCGCTCTATCGCATTCAGCAACAAAGACCGAGCTAAAGCTTTATCACCTGACTTGGCAGCGGCAATGCCATCCCGCAAAGAACTCGCTTCGGTATTGGTTAATTCAATTGATTTCATATTCCACCCTTCAACTCCAGGGCACACATTATCAATTCAGGAATCACAGGGTTTGGTGTTGAAAACTTTAAGATGAAACGGCCATCCTGATTCTGTAACACATGTCGAAGTTTAGCGATTCACCTTCACCCTGTTCCCAAGCTTCAAGATGAGCTTCGTCGACGCCGGACATAACCGACAGTTCGAGGATCGAAAGATGATCTTCTTTCCGTTTTTGTGCGAGTAGTTTGCCGAATTTTTTTAGCATTATATATTTCCCGTGGGGGCAATCATCGAAGGCGCCGCTGCAGGAAGACCGGAGCGTCTTATAGGTCCGTCGTTCTGCGCGGATGCCGCTGTCGAAGAGGGCCGGGTAGCGCTAAAGTTATAATACTGAGTTTACTGCGGAGGCGCCGCATAGCGCGGAGACTTCGCAGAGAAGCACAGAGAGAATAACCTTAAATGATATTCTCTACTGCGATCCCTCTCGCGTTGCGTCCGCGCCTGCGACAGTGAAGGAGGCCCACACAACTCGTAGCATTACTCTACCGAGAGACAAAAGAGTTTTTTTCAGATTCTGCGTAATTGGCGTGAACTGTGGCAAGGAAACGACATTGCCTCAACTCAAGACTTGATCGTGACACCACTCCCAACCATTCCGCCCGGCTGTTACTTCCTGGTAACAACCAAGCCAAGATCACACTCCTAATCATCGGGGTGATTAGATGATCTGAGTGTAAAAAGCAGAAGGTCATTGCCCACGGCTTTTTGAGCGCCGAATACAACATAGATGCGGCAGTAAATCCGCCGCACAACTTAATTGTTGTTATAAATGCGGCGCGTTGTTACTCGGCTTGTTAGGCCGACGACAGCATTGCGCTGAAACCCGGATTAATGATTAGGTTTTCTGCAACGCTGCAAATACCTCAAACCAATGAGCAATTACAGCAGAAGAGAATAATTACAGCAGAAGAGAATATTGGAAGGGCACAAACTACCTTGTTCAAGTTCCCGTAAGACCTAAACAGGTGGATTGCGAGTTAGGAGACAAAGCTTACGAGGAAAACTCGCGAACCGCGCGCAGTTTACACAACTACTAATACGCGGTCAATAACATTAATGTGGTTGATTAGCGCTGGCCTGCTGACTGCCGCCGGCCGATTAGAAAGCTCAGGCGCTGTGTTTTTTTCCGTCCCCATTTTTCTGTGGGGACGATTGGAATGAGACTGCAAGGTCTCCGTATAAATTGAGGCAATATCAATGCCATGAGCGAGCAGGCGATCTCAATGAACAGTAGTTCTGCGCGTCGAGTCGGCGTCGAACGATATATTTCGCGCCGGTCGCGCGGCGTCATGGGGGGCGCGACCCGTTTCAATCATTGTCTTCATTCGCAACAAGTCCTGATCCATCTCCCGCTTAGGGTTTGCGCCGAATATCTTCGCGAGCGCGTGACCGATGGCGCCGGCCGGCGGGTTGTACGACATCCTGATAGTGACGCGCGTGCCGCCGCCATTACTCGGCTCGAACCGGACGATGCCCGCGTTTGCAATGGCCGAGCCGGGTTCGCTCTTCCACGCGATTATTTTGTTGGGAATGAACTCGGTTATCACCGCGTCCCATTTCACTGAGAGTCCCGCCGGGCCGGCTACCGTCCATTGCGAACGCCCGTAGCCCAGGTTGCGCACTTCGCGCACATTGGTCATGAAATGAGGAAAGTTGCCGGAGTTCTTCCAGAATCCGAAGACGCATTCGAGAGGCGCCTCAATGTTGATCGTCTTGTGAAAATCTATCGCGCGCCGGCCTCCCCCTATTCCAATAAGCCGGCGCGTTTCGACGTTCGTAATGCCGCGCGCCATCAATCCGAATCCGAGCGTCCCGGCGGCGACTCCGAACGCGTCCCTGCGGCGCAGGCACAGGCTCATAAGCGCGCCTCCAGTCAGCGTGGTCAGGAGCCTGGCCGTGGGCGACCAATTGCTCTGCATCAGCTCGAAACGCGCGCCGCGCCGCGCCCGTCCACCCTGCAGATTGGGCATATCGCCGGGCTGGCTGTGAATCCGCAACTGGTTGTCCAAGCCGCGTACACCTGGCGCCGAGCGCACGCATGAAAGCAGGGTGTCAACCTCTTGGGCCAGGACATCGCCGCTGAGTCTTACCAGGCCGTTCATCGCCCTGACTTCAATCGCGCCCGGATGCGAGACCGCGCGGCCCATCTTGGAGCGCACGCGCGCGACGAGCGTGTCGTCATCAGTATCTCCGCCCCTGAAGATTGAGCTGGCTTGCGCTGCGAATCCGCGAGCGCGGTTGGTCAGGTCGCGCGAAGCCGCGCCCGCCGCCGAGCCGGTTTTATTGATCGTGTGAGTAGCTATGTCTCTCAGCCTCGCGCGCCGGCGCCCGCCGCGGTCGGCATCAAACAAGTACATCAACCCAGCTCCAGCGCCCAGAGCCACGCCCGCCGCCATTGCCGGGTTCATCCCAGCGCCAGATCGCTTCCGCCAAAACAGCCTTGAACTTATACGGCCCAGGCCTCCCAGTAACAGGTTTATCACCAGCCAATTTCTCAACTCTTTTTTCAGAGATCTTCTCGTTTTCCGGTCAATGATCCCTGTTTTTTCAAACCACGTTCTTTCTTTTCGGTAGAACATCGCCACTCCTGCGGAAAATCCCTGGGTACGCATCGCTTCCAGCGCGCCTGGCTTCTTCGATCGGCTTTCGATCAAAGCAAAGCGCGCTGGAAGCGATGCGTACCCAGAGGCGATTTTCATTCTTTCAGGACGTCGCCAAGCGACATGAAGGCTCCTTGAAAAATGCCCGGTACGGTTCGCCGTTCGCCTGCGCGATCCGCCAACGCTTTGACCTGATCGGATATAGAAGCCAAGCAATCGGAAAGCCATCCGCATCGTTCCGGCGTCACTATTTTTTAAGGTTGGCGCGGCGATTATGAGCGGCCTCCTCGAACGTACTCGCGCCGATACACCTTGCTATCCAGCAATACAGGCTGTTGCATTCCTTTCATTCAAGGGGATTCGTCGCCAGTGCGGCGCTGTTCCCGGTCTGTCCTAAGTCTGCCTTAAATTCGCCATGGTCTGCCCTGGTCTTATGGATGTTTGATCACGGATTGCGCTTGAAAACGCAGTTAGTTCTTGTTTAGCGCTTCATCTATTTATGTATCCGCGCAGTTTTTCACTCCAAGTCCATTTTTCGGTTTGGTGGCACTGTGATTGCCTTAATCACGAGCGACCGATCACTTGCGATTCTGGTCAGGCTCAGGTACGGAGCGAATGCAGCAATGCATTCGGAGGAACTGTGGGGGAGTAAGTTCCTTTCCGTCGTGAGTGGAGAAGGCTGCCTGAGCAGTGG
>Ga0187894_10005813_pt1 | contig 12389 bp, 7 predicted proteins | sample GBC1701081metaG_FD_136650 | JGI IMG/M metagenome (GOLD analysis project Ga0187894, IMG submission 136650) | White microbial mat communities from a lava cave in the Kipuka Kanohina Cave System on the Island of Hawaii, USA - GBC170108-1 metaG ... | reverse complement strand
GGGCGGCGCGCAGCCGGTGGCATCCACCTTCTCACCCGGAGTGCTGACCGGGCACTTGTCCGCCGCATCCAGAACGCCGTCGCCGTCCGTGTCCTTGGGGCACCCGGCCGCATCGACGGCCTCGCCCGGTGCCGTGTTGGGACAACGGTCGAGGTTGTCCGCCACGCGGTCGCCATCGGTGTCCTTGGGCAACGAACAGCCCCGCGGGTCCACCGCGTCGCGCGTCGGCGTCGCGGGACACTGGTCGAGCCGGTCGACGATACCATCGCCGTCGGCGTCTTTCGGCAGCGCGCAGCCCTTGTCATCGACGGCCTCGCGCGGCGGCGTGGCCGCGCACGCATCGAGCCGATCCACGACGCCGTCCCCATCCGAGTCCTTGGGATGCGAGCGGCCCAGATACGCCGTGAGCCCGGCCCGCGCGGTGAAATTCCAGTTGTTGGGAACTGCCGCGCTTTCGTTGCGCGGGGACGGGATGAAATCCTCCACCGCCTCGAGGCGCACGGCGACACTCGGTCCGCCTAACCGCACGCCCAACACGCCGCTGATCCCGTCGTCCGACACGTTGCCGGTCTTCCCGTACACGTTGTGGACGTACCCGCCGCCCACGAGGATCGCGAGCGGGCCGGCCACCGGCCGCGCGTACACCAGACGAGCGGTCAGGGGAATCAGCGAGCCGTTCGGCAGGGACGGCCCCGCCGTCGGCGCCCAGCCGCCGCTGCCTTCGATCGCGAGACCCGGTGCGACGAACACGCCCAGCCATCCGCCACCGCCCACCGAGTAGTCGAGACCCAGCGAACGATCCCAGCGCGTGAACGATCCGAAGCCGCCGATCTCCAGGGTGCCGGGGCTCTGCGCCGGAAGCGCGCGGACCGTGAGCGCCGTCAGAACCACGATTACTGCCGCGATGCGAGTCCGCATGGCGGCCTCCTTTCATGCGCGAGTGATGAACACGCGGGATACCCCACAGCGCGCTGGAGGAGTCCTAACAAGTGAGTCGTCGACACGTGGGCAGAAACGGCGTGATGGGAGTCACAGGAAAAGAGGTTGTCGAGGTTGGCGGAGGTCCCCTTATCTCATTCTGTGCAGCTCCACGCGGCGGTTTCGCGACCGGCCGACGGCTGTGGCGTTCGAGGAGATCGGGTTCGCGGCCCCGAAGCCGCGGGACGTGAGCTGGTAGCCGGGCACGCCCTTGCCGATCAGATAGGCGCGCACCGCGTCGGCCCGCGCTTGCGACAACCGCAGGTTCGCGGCGGGGCCGCCCCGGTTGTCGGTATAGCCGGCGACCTCGACGCGCACGTCGGGATTCCCCAGGAGGGCGGCTGCGACCCGATCGAGCGTGTTGTGTGACTGATCCGTGAGGTTTGCGCTGCCGGTTTCGAAGTTGACGCCCTCCAGGACCAGCGTGCGCTGCACGCCGACGAACAGCATCGGGCAGCCCACGCTGCTCACCCGCTGACCGGCCGGCGTGTTGGGGCAGCGGTCGGCGCTGTCCAGGACCCCGTCCTTGTCGGTGTCTCGGGGCAACGGACACCCGGCGGCATCGACGGGTTCGCCGGCCGGCGTATCGGCACAGCGGTCGGTCGCGTCGGCGACGCCATCGCCGTCGGCATCGAGCGGGCAGCCGCTCGCGTCCACCCGCTGACCACCCGCCGTATTGGGGCAGCGGTCCGCGCCATCCCGGACGCCGTCGCCGTCCGCGTCCCGCGGCAGCGTGCACCCGCTCGCGTCCACGGCGTCGCCCGTGGGCGTCCCGGCGCACCGGTCGCTGGCGTCCACGACGCCGTCGCCATCCGCATCCTTGGGGAGCGGGCAGCCGCGGAAGTCCACGGCTTCGCCGCGCGGTGTGCCTGGGCAGGGATCGACCGAATCCACCACGCCGTCGTGGTCGGAATCCTTGATGCCGGATCCGCCGCCCAGCCGGACCCCGACGCCCGCCGCCACCGAGAAATTCCAATTGTCGGAGACCGCGTTGGATTCGTTGAGCGGCGACGGGTAGAAGTCGGCGAGCACATCGAGACGGGCGTGGACGAGCGGGCCGAGATCCGCCCGGGCGCCCAGCAGCGCACTGGCACCATCTTCCCAGTCGTGCGTCGGTTGGCGGTACAGGTTGTGGACCAACCCGGCTCCGACCAGGACGGCATACCGGGGACCGGCCGGCACGGCGTAAACGAGCCGGCCGTGGATCGGCAGCTGGCTCACCGAGACGTTCGACTGGCCCGTCGTCGACAGGTAGGCGATCGTGCCCTCGAGGCCGAACCCGGAGCGCAGGAAGAAGCCGAGGCGTCCCCCGATCCCCAGCGCGTCGTCGAAGACGAGCGACGGGTCGTAACGGGTGAATTGGCCGAAGGCCCCGAACTCGATGCCGCCGCCGCGCTGCGCGGCGACGGTCGAGACATGGGCGAGCGTCGCGAGGACGGCGAGTTGGACGGCGCGACGCATCCTCATGACGGACTCCGCTCCACAACGGCAGGGGGAGCCGGAACATCGCCACCCGCCGTGGCCGGCGCCAGCCGTGCGCCGTTGTCCACGGTCAGCCGGAACGATTTCACGGCGCCCTGGAGCTTGTCGGCCGCTTCCGCCAGCTGATTGGCCGAGGACGCGATCTCCTCCGTGCTGGCCGCCTGTTGCTCGCTCGAGGCGGCGATTTCCTGCGCCGACGCGAGCAGGCCGTCGGTACCGTGAGCGACGGAGGCCAATCGGGCGGCGATCTCGTCCACCAGGCGCCGGACCTCCGTGGCGGACGAGGCGATCTCCTGGCTCCACGCATCGTTGGCTTCCGCTTCGCCGGCGACGGAGGAGAGACCCTGGGCGGCGCTCTGCGCCGCCTCGCGGGCGACGGCGCCCGTTTGGGCGAGACGCTGGAGCCGGTCCCGGGTCGCGACCACGCTCGTCAGGACGCCGCGGACCGTATCCGCCGTCTCGGTCGCGGCTGCGGCGGCCAGCGATGCCAGCTTACGCACTTCGTCAGCGACGACGGCAAAGCCGCGTCCCTGCGGTCCCGCGCGGGCCGCTTCGATCGCGGCGTTCAGGGCGAGCATGTTGGTCTGTGTGGCCACCGCCTTGGCCTGTCCGACGAAGCGCTGGATTTCGGCGGAGGACGTCGCGAGCGACTCGGCTTCCCGCGCCCCGCGCTCGACCTCTTCCGCGAGTTTGGCGAGCTGCGCGACGCTTTGATCGAGCACGCCCTTGTGGTGCCGGGCGAGCGCGGTCAGCTCCGCGCTGCGCCGCACCGAGTCGGCTGCCCCGTCGGCGAGCGCGGTGGCGATCTGGAGGATGCGACCGGCATCCTCGGCCGACGCGCGCACGAGATGCGCCTGCTCCGCGGCCCGCTTCGTGAGGTCCTGGGTCGTCGCCGTCATTTCCTCTGTGGAGGCGCTCATTTGCTGCGTGGCGGCGGAAATTTCCGCGGCCATCGCCGCCGATTCGTCCGCGGCCCCGTGGATGGTGCCGACCAGGCGGCGCAGCGCGGTGACCATGCGCCGCACCGAGGACATCAGGTCGCCGACTTCACCGGATTCCGCCCCGGCGGCCGACTCCGCTTCGGACAGGTCACCGCTGGCCACACGAGTCGCGATGCCCCCGGCGGCTCGCACCGGCGCCGCGACCTGGTGGTTGAGCCAGCGCCCGACCCCGAGCATCAACCCGACGATGAGGACGAACATGAGCACCGCGCCCAGCCAGACGGAGCGCTGCACCGCGTGGGCTGCCGCGTACGCGGTCGTCGTCGGTTGATGGAAAAGGATCCAGTAGGTCCCCTGATTGGCCGGGAATCGTCCCCGCGCGGCGGGCACGGAGACGATGAGCTCGGGACCACGCGTGGTGGAGAGAACGTGGCGTTGCGGCCGATCGGGGTCGAACAGCGTCCGATCGCCCGGCACCACCCGCGACTCGGCCGCGTCGGGGCCGAAGAGCAGGTTGCCGTGCTCGTCCACGAGCTGGAGATAGGCGCTGTCGCCGAGGGTGGAGGAAGCGAGCAGGGAGCCGAGGCGATCGAGCGGATAGACCGCGGTGAGCACGCCGACCGGGCGGCCACCCTCCGAGGCTCGAATCGCGACGGCGTAGCGCACTCTGACCGAGCTGGTTGCCGAATCGATGATGGGATCCGTCTCGGCGGCGCCAGCCTCCACGGCCCGCTGCCACAACGGGTCGTTCCCCTGCCAGAACAGGTCGGGCCGGCTCGATCCCACCACCGTCAGCCCGTACCGCTCGGTGAACGCCACGTCGGTGAGATCCGATCCTCCCGGGTAGCCCCGGACGAGCTGCTGCACCGTGGCTTCGCTGCCGAGTTGATGCGATGTCCCGAACCGTTCTTCGAGGGTCTGCGGCGGTACGCGGTCCAGCTGCCGGTCGGACACGGTTCGACCGGCGTCGACCGCTGCCCGAACGATGAACGGATTGAGCGCGAGCCGGTCGGCTTCGCGATGGCGCTCGCGGATGTAGCTCGCGACGAGATCCGCGGCGCGCGCGGCGGCTTCGGTGCCGCGTTGATCGGCGAGTCGTTCCAGCGTCACCCCCGCCGCCCGGGCGCCGAGCCACCCCAGCGCGAGCAGCACCACGAGGGTGGCTCCAGCGACCGAGAGCATGAATCGCTGGAGCTGGACTCGCAGGGTTGTAGCCATGGGCTGGTGGCGCAAAGTATTCCGGGTTTCTCGGCGGAGCAAGTCTGTGTAATTTCAGTCACTTATGCCGCCTGTCCCGAGCTACGACCCGCAAGCCGTGGAAGCCCGCTGGCAACAGCGCTGGGCGGAGCGTCACACGAACGAGCCCGACCTCGATCGACCGGCGCGGCCGTTTTACAACCTGATGATGTTCCCCTACCCCTCGGCCGAGGGGCTCCACGTGGGCAACATGTTCGCCTTCACCGGGGCGGACATCTTCGGTCGCTTTCAACGGCTGCAGGGATTCGACGTGTTCGAGCCGATGGGGTTCGATGCGTTCGGGATCCACTCGGAGAACTACGCGCTCTCGGTCGGCACGCACCCGGGGAAACTGATCCCGCAAAACATCGCCACCTTCCGCAGACAGCTGGGTCGCTTCGGCGGCATGTTCGATTGGCGGCACGAGCTGGCGACGACCGACCCCGGCTATTACCAGTGGACGCAATGGCTGTTTCTCCAGCTCTTCAAGGGCGGGCTGGCGTACCGCAAGCGCGCCGCAGTGAACTGGTGCCCGAAAGACAAGACCGTGCTCGCCAACGAGCAGGTCATCAACGGCCGCTGTGAGCGCTGCGACACGCCGGTGGAGCAGCGGTTTCTCGACCAATGGTTTTTCCGCATTACCGATTACGCCGAGCGGCTGCTCAAGAACCTGGACTCGCTGGACTGGTCCGCGTCCACCATCGCGCTGCAGCGCAACTGGATCGGGAAAAGCGATGGTGCCGAGCTCGTGTTCCGCACGCCCGCGGAGCAGGCGATCACCGTGTTCACGACACGGCCTGACACCGTGTTCGGAGCGACCTACCTCGTCATGGCCCCGGAGCATCCGGCGGTCGATTCCCTCACGGCCGCCGAGCAGCGGCCCGCCGTGCGCGCCTATCAGCGCGAGGTGCAGGGGAAGGACTTGGTGTCGCGGCGGGTGGGTGGCAAGACCAAGACCGGCGCCTTCACCGGGTCGTACGCGCGGAATCCGGCGACGGGCGAAGCCATCCCTATCTGGATCGCCGACTACGTGCTCATGGATTACGGCACCGGTGCCATCATGGCCGTACCGGCCCACGATGACCGCGACTTCGAGTTTGCCACGCAGTTCGGCCTGCCCATCAAGCCGGTCGTGGGCATCGAGGGCGCCGAGCTGCCTACCGTGTCCGAGAATGGCGTGCTGATCAACTCAGGCAAGTTCGACGGCCTGGAGTGCCGCGAGGGCGCCCGGCAGATCGTGGAGTGGCTCGCCGGTCAGAAACTGGCGACGGCCAAGGTGCAGTACCGTCTCCACGATTGGTGCATCTCGCGCCAGCGGTACTGGGGACCGCCCATCCCCATCATCTATTGTGACACGTGCGGCCCGGTCGCCGTCCCGGAGCGGGATCTGCCGGTCCTGCTCCCGCCCATCGAGGATTTTCGCCCGGACGACACCGGCGTCAGCCCGCTCGCGCGGCACAAGGAGTGGTACAACGTGCCGTGCCCGCAATGCGGGAGCCCCAGCCGGCGCGAAACCGACGTGTCCGACACGTTCCTCGACTCGTCGTGGTACCACCTGCGCTACCCGTCCACGGACTTCGCCGACCGGGCGTTCGACGCCCGGCGCACCAAGACCTGGCTGCCGGTCACCACCTACATCGGTGGCAACGAGCACGCGGTGCTCCACCTGCTGTATGCGCGATTCATTTCGATGGTGCTCAAGGATCAGGGACGGATCGCCTTCGAGGAGCCGTATCCCAAGCTCCGGGCGCATGGTCTGATCGTGAAGGACGGGGCGAAGATGTCGAAATCGCGGGGCAACGTCGTCGTTCCGGACGCCTACATCCAGCAGTGGGGCGCCGACACGTTCCGCATGTACCTGATGTTCCTGGGTCCGTTCCAGGAGGGCGGTGACTTCCGCGACGAAGGCATCACCGGGATTCGCCGCTTCCTGGAGAAGGTCTGGGGATTGGCGCATGAGGCGGCGAACGCTCCCGCGCAGGGCAACGCCCTCCCCGCCGCGGTCGCGCGCAAGCTGCACCAGACGATCGCCAAAGTGACGGTGGACACCGAGACCCTGGGCTACAACACCGCGATCGCCGCGATGATGGAGTACGTGAACGTCGTCCGGGAGCATGGCGTGACGAGCCGGGAAGCGATTCACCCTCTCGTCATCATGCTCGCGCCGTACGCGCCGCACATGGCCGAAGAGCTCTGGGTCGCGCTCGGCGGCCAGGGCGAATCGGTGTTCGAGCAGCGCTGGCCTGCGCACGACCCGGCGATCGCCGCCGCCGGGGACGTAGAGATCGCCATCCAGGTCAACGGGAAGCTGCGGGGCCGGCTCGTCGTCCCGCGGGGGATGTCTCAACAGGACGTCGTGGCCAAGGCGCTGGCCGAGGAAGCGGTGAAGAAATTCGTGAACGGGAACGCGGTGCGGAAAGTCGTCTTTGTGCAGGATCGGCTGGTGAATCTCGTCGTCTAGAGGACTTTCGCGACCAACCCGCCGACGACGTAGCCAACCCCGGCGACGCCCAGCCCGACCACAAACATGTCGAACCCGCTGCGGATCACGCCGCGGCCCGTGAAGAAGCTGCGTGCCCCCCCGACGGCGAAGTGGGACAGCATCGCAATGATGAACGCGGTCCAGGCCGCGGCGGGTCCCTGCAAGACCATGAACGGGGCTACGGGGATGAACGCGCCCACCGCCGTCGCGACCCCCGTGATCCATCCTTCCCGCAACGGCGTGCTGCGCGCGGCCCCGATCTTCAACTCCTCTTTCACGCTCTCCGCGAGCGCCCGCTCCGGGTCGCGCATGACCTGAGCCGCGAGCTGGCGCGCTCGATCAGTTTCGATCCCCTTCGCCTCGTAGACCAGCGCCAACTCCTCCGCTTCGATCTCCGGCATCAGGCGGATTTCTTCCTTCTCCATCGCGATCTCGTGGGCGTAGACCTCCTGCTCACTCTTGGCCGCGAGGTATCCGGAGGAGCCCATCGAGAGCGCATCGGCGATCATGCCCGCCACCCCCGAGATCAGCACGACGTGCGGCGCCACGCTGGCACCGATCACCCCGGCCACGAGCCCGAAGTTGGCCGTGAGCCCGTCGTTGAAGCCGTACACGACGTTGCGCAGGAAACCCCCCGATTCGGTCTGGTGCCACGGCTCGGCACTCTCCCCCGTCAGGCCGGCCAGCGTCCCCGCGTGCTCGGCCGATTCCTTGGCGAGCGTGAGGGACACCTTGCGCGCCGCGTCGCCGGTGGAGTCGCGATGCAGGTCGATGTACCCCTTGACCTCGCGCCCTTCCTCCCGCAACAGCAGCGGGAGGAGGTAGCTGGGGCCGAGTCGCCTTCCCACCCACGCCATGATGCGGGCGTTCAGGGATGGCGGCACGGTCGCCGGCGTCGGGTGACCGTGGTCGGCGAGGAGTTTGGACCACATGTCGGTGTGACGCTGTTCGACCTCGGCCAGCTTCGCGTACGTCGCCTTCTTCTTGGCATCCGGCTCGACGCTCGCCAGCACGCCATAGAGGAATGCGGCATCGGATTCGTCTTGATGGTGGTGCAACCAGGTCTTGAGCTCGGCGGACGGCATGGGGGGAAGATAGGGTCGCCGTCTCTAACTTCCAACCCTGCAACTATTTGGGTGCGTTGTGCGTGATGCGTGGTATGCTACTGCGAGGCTCGAAACGCGCCGTTCGGCTGCGACCCTCCCCTGGGGCTCCGCATCTAGGTTTACAACACGATGACTTTGTCTCTGACCGTCCCCGACATCCTGGTAGCGCGCGCCAAGGCGGGAGATCTCGAGGCCCTCGAGGCGCTGTATCGCGCCTTCGAGACGCCGGTCTACAACCTGGCCCGGCGCATGTGCCGGACGTCGGAGGACGCCGAAGACGTGTTGCAGGAGACGTTTCTCGAAGTGGTCCGCAGCATCAAGTCCTACCGCGGCGAGGGGCACTTGTGGGGTTGGGTGCGACGCATCGCGGCATCCAAAGCGCTGATGCGGCTGCGGAGCGAGAAACTGCGCGCCACCGACGAGCTGCACGACGAGTCGGCGGGCGGTCCCCCGGCCAGTGTCGGGGCGCGCATCGATCTGGAGCGTGCCTTTGATCAGCTCTCGGAAACGTCGCGAGCGGTGGTGTGGCTGCACGACGTCGAAGGCTTCACGCACGAGGAGATCGCGGAACAGATGGGCCGGACAGTCAGTTTTTCGAAGTCGCAGCTGGCGCGGGCGCACGCGCGCCTGCGGCGGTTGCTGGTAGTCGAACCGGAGGTGACATGATGCATTGCACAATGGATGATCTGCTGGCGTTGCGCGACGGGGACGCTTCCGTCTGGGCGCGCCGGCATGTGGAAGAATGCGCGGCGTGCCGGTCGGAGCTGGATGCCTTGTATCAACGCGTCGCACAGCTCAAGGCATTGCCGACGCTGCGTCCGCCGCGTGACCGGTGGAGCGTCGTCCAGGAATCGCTCGTCCGTGGGCACGTCCAGCGGCGGCGGCGCTGGGCCGGCTACGGCGTGGCGACGGCCGCGGCCCTCGTCGGCGTGATGGTGCTCGGCCCGGCGTTCGGCAACCGCGGCAGCGCCGAGGATCTGGCGCAGGCGAAGCAGCAGTCGGCGCAGCTCGAGTCGACATTGCAGGAGTTCGATGCGGAGACCCGGGTCATGAGCGGCCGGGAGGCCGAGCTCACAGCCCGGCTCGAAGACCAGATCGCCCAGTTGGACGGGCGACTGGCGGACCTCGACGCCCGCGCGGCGCGCGAGGCCATGCTGGTGGACTTGTGGCGGCAGCGGGTGCAGCTGATGCAGCAGCTGGTCGAGGTTCGCGTCGCCCGTGCCAAGTACGTGGGCCTGTAACCGGGCCCCTCGAGGAGAAAGACAACCATGATGCGGAAATCTTTGCTGATCGTATTGGCCGTGGCCGCCATCGCGCCGCTCGCAGCGGCGCAGGAAACGCCCCGGGCGCGCAGAACGCCGCGACCGGAAGCGCGGACCTTCTCGTTCAGTTACAGCGGCAACCGGGCGCGTATCGGCGTGCTGGTCAACAGGATGGCCAATAGCGAGACCGATCGCTTAGGGGCCAAGATCGACGCCGTGACCCCGGGCGGGCCGGCGGAAAAAGCAGGACTCAAAGCGGGTGACATCATCACCCGGTTCAACGGGACGTCGCTCGCCGGCGTCCGCTCCGGGGACGAAGAGGAATCCGGGCCCGGTCACAAGTTGATCGATCTCGTGGGCGCGGTCGATCCCGGCGACACCGTTCGGGTCGAGTACCGCCGCGGCAACGACACGAAAACTGCCTCCATCGTGACCGACGAGCAGCCGAACCGCATCTGGAGCGGCGACGGGCCGATGATCGCGCAGTTCGACCAGATGAGGCGCCCGATGGCCCTGATGCAGGAAGGGTTCGGCTTCTGTTTCGGCGATGCCTGGTGTGATCTCGATCTCGTCACGCTGAGTCCCGAGCTGGGCGAGTACTTCGGCACGCGCGAGGGGATTCTGGTCGTCCGCTCGGCCAGTGATTCGTCGCTCCCGCTCAAGGGCGGCGACGTGATCGTCTCGATCGGGAGCCGGAAACCCACCTCGCCGGCACACGCGATGCGGATCCTCCGGTCCTATGATGAGGGCGAGACCGTGTCGATCGAGATTATGCGGCACGAACGCCGGCAGACGATCACCTGGACCGTGCCGGAAGGTGAGACCGCTTGGCCACGCCAGCGGGCTCCGCGGGGACGGGGGGAGCAGAGCTTCTGGCGCGTCGAGCCGGATATCGAAGCCCTGACTGCCCCCGCGATGGAACGGGCGATGGAAGAAGCGCAGCGGAGTATGCAGGATTTGCTGCGCCGGCAGGAGCGCCTGAAGTCGCAGCAATTGCGGGCGCTGCGCTCGACCATGCGTCGATCCAGCACTGCGCTCTAGTCCAACCAGAAGCAGAGCACAGCACAGGGAGCAGGGCGTGACGGTGCGCCGTCGAGTCCTGCTCCCTGCGCTTGTGCTCCCGTCTTATCTGCGGTTCGGCCCGAAGAGAATCGCGTTGCTCACCAGGCGGGCCGTCCCGCGCCAGTACGCCCGGAACAGCGGATCGCCCAGGAACAGCACCACCCGGCCGCTGCCGTGGTTTTCCACCACGGCCCATGCGGTGCCCTTGAGCAACCGCTCGGTGTTGTCGGGCCACGTGAACCCCGACAGTGTGAGCGAATCGCCCGAGAACACCACCGGATTCGCGCCGCCCTTGGATTGCTTCCAGAAGGTCGAGCCGTCGAGGAACACCGGGAGCTGGTCCTGCTCGTACCCGAACGTGAGCCAGTGCGTGCGATCGAGCGTGGCGCGGAAGATCGATCCCGGCAGCCATTCGGGCTTGTCGCGTGAAGTCGCCGTCGGGGACAGCAGCGGCGGGGCGTCAGCCCTCAGTGTGCTGTCGGCCTTGCCGCTGTCCGCGCCTACCTCACTGATGGTCGACAGGCCGACATCCTTGTTCGCGGCGAAATCGGCGGCTCCGCCGATGCCGATCAACACCCCGCCACTCTGCACCCATGCCTTCAGTTTCGTCACGCCGCCCTCGCCCAGCTGACTCCTCATCCGGCTCCCCGAGCCGTCGGGCAGCATGATCACGTTGTAGTCGCTGAGATTGTCCATGTTGGCGATGCCGCGCAGCGAGACCGGCGTGAACGGCATGCCGAGGTCCCGGGCGAGGAAGTGCCACAGCCAGCCATAGCTCGTTTCGCCGATCCCATCACCGACGCCCACCAGTACCCTGGACGGGGAAAGACTGACCACCGCGTCAGAGCCGGTGCCCACATTCCCCGTGTCCGCGAACGCGCTCTGGACGGCCGTCACGGGGACGCCGAGCGGGCCGGCCAACGTGGCGATCCGCTCGTGCAGGGTGGCAGGATTGCGCTGCAGCCGGATGACAAAGGTGCCCCGTGGGTAGTCGCGGCCGTCGGCGCGCAGCGGCTGCACGGCCACGGCGAGATTGAATCCCTCGCGCTCGAGCGCCAGGGCGAGCCGGGCCGCTCCGAGGTTGTCGTTGCGGAAGACATAGGCCGACGTGGCGCGCGCAGGCGCTGGCGGGGCGGGGATCGTGGTGTCGGCAACGGCCTGCGCGGGCAGGGCCCCGGCGTCCTCGGTCCAGTAGGCTTCCAGATTGAAGCTGTAGGGAATCGACCATGCCGTGACATCGTAGAACCCGTAGTCCTCCTTGTCCGCGTCCTCCCCGCGGCGCCGGTTGCGGCGGAACCGGCTCACCTGGTCCTCCACGAACGCGCGCTCCAGGACGGCATTCGGCTCGAGCAGCGCCTTGGCGAGGCGGCGCTGCGGCTGGTTCAGATCGATCACGTAGCTGCCGGCCGGGAACGTGCGCCGGCCGGCCGCGCCACCCATGTAGGAGTGGGCGAGGGTGGCCGCTGCGGGCTGCGTCAGGCGGGAGACCTCGATGCCGTGGCGCAGCAGCAGACCGATCACGTGCGCCGCCTGGCGGGGATCCGAGCCCGGCACCAGCACGATGCGCTTCATGCGATCGGTCGTTGCCTCGTCCATCGCCGAGCGGCGGAACGCATAGTAGTCCTGCAGCCGCGCCTGGCGGTTCGCAGCGGAGGTCTCGAGGGTCGCGAGGGAGGCGATGAAGTGATGCGCGATTCCGTCGCGGAACGTGGAGATGGTGCCGTCGTCGCGCCGCTTGTTGAATTCCGGCCCGCCGTCGGTCTCGTAGGTCATGCCGGTGGCGCCCTGGAACGTGGTCCATTCGTCCCAGTAGCCCACGTAGAAGAAGTCGAAGACGCCG
>Ga0187894_10005812_pt1 | contig 12390 bp, 11 predicted proteins | sample GBC1701081metaG_FD_136650 | JGI IMG/M metagenome (GOLD analysis project Ga0187894, IMG submission 136650) | White microbial mat communities from a lava cave in the Kipuka Kanohina Cave System on the Island of Hawaii, USA - GBC170108-1 metaG ... | reverse complement strand
CGTTTCGGAAGTAAAACGGGTCGGTAATCCCCCTTCCTGCACAGGCCAGGGGGAGGGGGTTTCTTATTTCACCAGGCGGATGACCGGCTCGCGCAACAAACGGCCTTGCTCGATCTCACTGATGGTCTCTTGCGCCGTGAACATCAGCTCGCGCAGCCAACCCACCAGTTCCCGGTTATTGAGCGACGTCAGGGCTTCGAGCTGTCCCTCGCTGGCCGCTGTGTGCAGGTCGTCGAAGACCTCGAACACAGCCGCCATGCGCGCGTCGCTGAGGCGGATGTCGTGATTTGTTTGGTGAGTCTGTCCCATCGTTCTACCTCTCACAGCTAGCGATCAGACAAATAAAAAGGGCGTGGACTTGGTTTCCAGTCTCACGCCCCTTTTGCAGGGAACTCGTCAAAAGTTGGTTATGATCCTTACGGACAACAACCCCTTCCGTGAGACTGACGGTATCTAGGCTCGGCATCGAAGCTATTAGGCGCTATCGGACCCAATCCATTCCAGCCACGAGGCGCGACGATACGCCCCGTCTGTAATGACGGTTCGTAGGCCAGTAGCCCCAGGGTATGGTATTGGCAGGTCATCCCTGCACCCAACGGTCGACGGGCAGACATCTCAGGCACCTCGCTCCACTACGGTATCACTGAGCATCCCCATGATGCTCTCGCCGGTGATTAGCACGCGGCGCATACCGTCCGGTTTACTCACTTTGAGGTGTCCCTTCCTGATGAGTCTCTTGAGCGTACTGAGGCTGATACCCAATGCCTCGGCGGCTTCTTGCCGCGAGTACACGAGGTTGACCTCAATAGGCTGTTTGGTGATTTGAGACGACATACGAAACACCCCTTTCACAACAGCTACACTATAGCGCATAATATCCAGGTCGTCAAGAGATTGCTAGGCGCAATTTCGATTGTCAATAGATTTTAACAGGTCACAACGTTTAGGGACGAGACACCCTCGTCCCTGCTAATAAGAGCGGGGCTTGACATCGCCCACGATTCAGGTGCATAATGCCCCTACAAAGGCTGTGACGGAGAACATGTACGACCTCCGCGCCTCCAGAGAGTTGGGGTCATCAGGCTGCAAGCCCCAACAGGTCGCCGTCGTGGAATTCGCTCCTGAGCCGGGTAGGTGAAATCAGGTTGTTAGTGATTAGTTGTTGGTTCTTGGTTTGCTAAAACGCAGACCTGTATTTTCCAATAACTAACAACGAATAACTAGCCTCCCCCGCACGATCCGGCGTAACAGGATGAACGAAGTGGGCTGTCGATGACGGCCAATCAGGGTGGTACCGCGGGAGACTTTTCATGCTCTCGTCCCTAGAACAGCAGGGGCGAGAGCATTTTTGTTTTCGGTGTCGGGCGATGGATAGAGGTGGATAAAATGGATCAAATCGAGACATTACAGCAAGAGGCATTGACCGAAGTTGAGAAAATCAAAGATAGCAGCGCGCTCCATGAATGGGAACGTAAATACCTCGGCAGCGGCGGCGCAATAACAGGAATGCTGCGTACTATTGGCAGCCTCCCCAAAGAGCAGCGCGCCGACTTCGGCAAACACGCCAACGAACTGAAAGAGCGGCTGGCGGCGGTCTTCGCCGAGCGTGAAAAGATCATCCACGAGCATGAACTCGCGCGCGACCTGGAAGAAGGCCAGATCGACGTGACGCTGCCAGGGCGCGAACGGCCTACCGGCGGCCTGCACCCCTCGACCCAAACCCTGCGTGAACTCTACCGCATCTGGGGCGATATGGGTTTCCAGGTGTACCGCAGCCGCGATGTCGAGGACGACGAAACCAACTTTACCCTGCTCAACATCCCGCCGCACCACCCCGCGCGTGACATGTGGGATACGTTCTATACCACCACGCCGGGCGTGATCCTGCGTACCCACACCTCGCCGGGGCAAATTCGCGCCATGCAGGATTTGGGCGCGAACGGCACACAGCCCATCCGTGTCATCCTGCCCGGCATGTGTTACCGTTACGAGCAGGTCACATCGCGCAGCGAGATGCAGTTCCACCAGCTCGAAGGTCTCGCTATCGGCCACAACATCCGCATGAGCGACCTTAAAGGCACGGTGACGGAGTTCGCCCGCCGCATGTTCGGCCAGGACGCGAAGGTGCGCTACCGCGCCTCGTACTTCCCCTTCACCGAGCCGAGCATGGAGGTGGACGTGGAATGTTTCCTGTGCGGCGGCCAGGGTTGCAAGGTGTGTAAGTACACTGGCTGGCTGGAAATCGCCGGTTCAGGCATGGTGCATCCAACCGTGCTGAAAAATGGTGGCTATGATCCGAACGTGTGGAGCGGTTTCGCCTTCGGCATGGGGCCGGAGCGCATGGCGATGCTCAAACACGACATCAAGGACATCCGTTACTTCTGGCAAAATGACCTGCGCTTCTTGGAGCAGTTCTAAAAGAAGTAACGAGTGATGAGGGATGAGTAATGAGTGAAAACGGCAGGCAAATCGCGCCCATCAACTAGATCGAAATCCGTGATGGCCGCCCGCTTATCGCCGGGACGGGACTTAAAGTTGCTATAATCGCTAACATGCACGTCCACCATGACACATCCATTAATTGGATTGTCGAGAATTATGACCTGACTCCGGCGCAGATTCACGCCGCGCTCTCGTACTACTACGATCACGCCGAGGAGCTAGACCGTTACATTCGGGAAGGCGACGAACTCGCCCGACAACTTGGCACGCCGTCCAGCGAAGTTCTGGAACGGATGCGCCAGCGGAAAAGCCAAAACACAAGCGAGTAGGCGCTTGTCGGCGACAAGCCCTAAGACGCGAGTTTGAAATGGCCGGAATAGCACCAGATCGTTCACAATTCAGCTTAAAAACCTGCCTTATTTTAGTGGTTGCCCTAATCGCACTGTTTGCTTTCATGAGTTGTAACTTATTTGTCAGACAAGAGCTTGTATTATCAGCCAACCCGAAGGCAACTAGGTCGATCAACCTGACCGATACGTACGGAGTTCATGCAGCACTTGGAGGCCGGACTGTAACGATTGTCGGTGATCCAATCAATTTGGAAGACAACGGTTACATCTATACCTGCCGTGATGGGCAAGTTACAGCGAGAATCAAGCAGGTTAATCAGGGCGAAGCTAATCAGCAGCTCGTCAATGAATGTGACAACATTGTCACCATTCGATTTTGCAAATACAACTCGTGGTTGTACCTTATCATGCATTGTTAACTAACCGCGTTAAACGACTAACGACTATCGACTAAGGATTATCGACTATGCAAGTACCCATTTCCTGGCTGAGAGAATATGTAGACATCGACATTCCCATCGAACTGCTGGCCGAACGGCTGACGCTGGCCGGGCTGGAAGTCGCCGCCATCACCTACATCGGCGTGCCGCAGGGGCAGGTCGCAGGTGTGCGCTGGCCGAAATCCGACCATCTGGTGTGGGATCGGGACAAGATCGTCCTGGGCGCGATCCGCGAAATCAAGCCACACCCCGATGCAGACCGTCTCGTCCTGGCGCTGGTCGATTACGGCGGCGATGAACTCGAACAAACCGTGACCGGCGCGCCCAACCTGTTCGACTACAAAGGCAAAGGCCCCCTCGACCCGCCGCTGTGGACGCCCTTCGCCAAAGAGGGTGCCGAGGTCTGGGACGGCCACAGCGACGAACCCAAACGCATGATCCTCAAGGAGAAAAAACTGCGCGGCGTCCCCAACCGCTGCATGGTCTGTTCGGAGAAGGAACTCGGCCTTTCCGGTGAACACGAAGGCATCCTGCTGCTCGACGAGGTGGGCAATTTCAAACCTGGCACACCCTTCCAGGATGTGTTGGGCGACATTATCCTGACCATCGACTTCACGCCCAATTTGGCGCGCTGCTACAGCATCATCGGCGTCGCCCGCGAGGTCGCCGCGCTGCTCGGCAAAGAGGTGCGCTACCCGTCGTACAACATCATCGCCACCGGCCCGGCCATCGAAGGCGCGGTTCACATCGAGATTCGTCAGCCAGAACTCAACCCGCGCTTCACCCTGGCCTTGCTGCGCGATACTGCCATCAAGCCGTCACCCGGCTGGATGCAGCGCCGTTTGAAACTCGTCGGCCAGCGCCCGATCAACAACATCGTCGATGTCACCAATTACATCACCTTCGAGATCGGCCAGCCGCTCCACGCCTTCGATTACGATAAACTCCTCGCCCGCGCCGGGGGTAAAGCGCCCATCATCATCACGCGACTGCCCCAGCCCGGCGAAACGCTGGACACGCTCGACCAGCAGCACCGCGTCCTCGAACCGCACAACATCCTGGTGTGCGACACGGAAGGTGTGTTGAGCATGGGCGGTATCATCGGCGGCGCGGAAACCGAGATTTCACCCGACACTAAAAATGTCCTGCTCGAAGCGGCCAACTGGAACTTCATCAACATCCGCCGCACCATGCAGTCGCAAAAAGTCCAAACCGACGCCGGGCTGCGTTTCAGCCGGGGCGTGCATCCCAGCCAGGCGATTTTAGGTGTCAAGCGCGGCATCGAACTGATGCGACAGACTGGCGGCGGTCAGGTCGCCCAGGGTATCATGGATGAATACCCGCTCCCCGCCCCGACCATCCAGGTCGAACTGTCCATCGCCCAAGTGCGGCGTTTACTCGGCATGGATTTCAACGTCGAAACCGCCGCCTCCATCCTGCGCCGCTTGCAATTCACGGTGGCGGTGAAGGGCGAGGCGCTGCATGTGACTGTCCCCGATTTCCGTACCGACATCGGCATGGGGGTGGTCGGCCAGTCCGATTTGGTCGAAGAAATCGCCCGCGTCTACGGCTACGACAAAATACCCGACACCATCATCGCCGACGCCATGCCGCCCCAGTGGAGCAACACCGCCCTCGACCGCGAGGAGCGCGCCCGCGATCTGCTGGTCACCCTCGGCCTGCGCGAAACCATCAGCTACCGCTTCACCACACCCGAACGCGAGGCGCTGCTCACGCCCTCCAAACTGGCGAACGGCGCGGCGGTCTCGCACGCCGGTTATGTCGAGCTGGCGAATCCGATGGTCGCCGACAAGACCGTTCTGCGCCACACTCTGCTCATCAGTTTGCTGGAAAATGCGGCGCAAAACGCCCACTTCACCCCACACCAGCAGTTGTTCGAGGTCGGCAACGTCTACTTTCAGCGCGACGCCCAAAAGCTGCCCGACGAGCCGCGCCGCCTGGGCATCCTGATGACCGGCCCGCGCCGCGTCAACAACTGGACAGGCGGCGAACCGGAAACGAATGTCGATTTCTACGACCTGAAAGGGGTGATCGAAGGGCTGCTCGGCGGCCTGTACATCACCGACGTTTCCTACAGCCGCGCCGACCACACCAGCCTGCATCCGGGGCGCTCGGCGCAGTTGAGCATCAACGGCAAGCCTGTCGGCGTGTTCGGCGAACTGCACCCGTTGGTCGCGCAAACCTTCGACCTGACCGCCGCGCCCATTTTGCTGGCTGAATTCGACCTGGATGCGCTGCTCGACCAGGTGGAGAACAACCATCCGGTCGCCGCGCTGCCGACCACGCCGCCTGTCCTGCAAGACATCGCCCTCGTGGTCAACGCCGATACCCCGGCGGCAGCCGTCGAAGCCGTCATTGTCAGGGCCGGTGGCGACCTGCTCAAGCGTGCAGCCTTGTTCGACGTGTACCAGGGCGACCCGATCCCGGCGGGACAAAAGAGCCTGGCCTACAACCTCGTCTATCAGGCCGACGACCGCACCCTGACCGACAAAGAGGTCGCGGGCGTCCACCAGAAAATCGTGAAAGCCGCCGAGCGCGAACTCGGCGCAAAGCTGCGGGCTTAAGTCCGTATAAGGGAAGTGGTTAGATAGTCTTCAATAGGGACACGCCTGGTCGTGTCCTTTTTATTTCCGCACTATAATCACGTTGTACTATTCTCCTGCTTGAGGAACAATCACCATGCGAAGCCTGCGCGAAATCCTCATCGGCTCGCCCCTCCCAACGCGCTTGTCCCATTCCGAACGCCTGGATCGTGTCCGCGCTCTGGCTGCCCTGTCGCCGGATGCACTCTCGTCTATCGCGTATGCCAACCAGGAAATCTATCTCGGTCTAGTGGTGGCCGGGACTGCCGCGCTCTCCCTGTCGCTGCCCATCGCCATCGCCATTACCGTCCTGCTGGCTATCCTCACCCTTTCGTATTCGCAAACCATTCTCGCCTACCCCAACGGCGGCGGTTCATATACCGTCGCCAGCGAAAACCTCGGTCGGTTGCCCGGTCTGGTCGCGGCGGCAGCCCTGCTCATCGACTATATCCTCACCGCAGCAGTCAGCCTGACCGCCGGTGTTGCCGCCATCTTCGGCTTTCCCTGTCCTCTGGCCGCACCGTGTTGCCATCGCGCTGCTGCTGTTGGCGATCATCACGGTGGCGAATTTACGCGGCCTGCGTGAGGCTGGTACGTTGGTCGCCATTCCCGTGTATCTGTTCGTCGCCGCCTATCTGTTCATGCTGGTCTATGGCATCGTCCGCGCCCTGGCCGAAGGCCCTGGTATGTTCCCGACCACGCCGCTTGCGACCGGTGAGACGCCGCAATTGTTGACCATCTGGCTGATCTTGCGAACCTTTTCCTCTGGTTGTACCGCGCTCACCGGGGTCGAGGCCATTAGCAACGGTGTGACCGTGTTCAAACCCCCGGAGACCCGCCACGCCCGGCAAACAATGGTCGTCATGGCTGTCCTCATGGGCGTTCTCCTGCTCGGCAGCATCGGCCTGACGCAATTTTTCGCCATCACCGCTGGGCCGGAGGAAACGATTTTGTCGGCGTTTGCGCGCCACATTTTTGGCGATGGCTTGCTGTATCTGCTCATCCAGATGACGACCCTGCTGATCCTGGTGGTCGCCGCCAACACCAGCTTTGTCGATTTTCCGCGCGTGACCTCGCTCATCGCCCGTGACGGCTTTCTCGCGCGCCAGTTCATGAATTTGGGGGATCGTCTGGTGTTCTCCAATGGGATCATCGCGCTGGCGGCCTGCGTGGCGGTCTTAATCATCGTCTTTGGCGGTGATTCACACGCGCTCATCCCGCTGTTCGCGGTCGGTGTCTTTCTGGCCTTCACCCTGTCCCAGTCCGGCATGGTCGTTCACTGGTTTCGCCTGGGCGGGACCGGCTGGCAGTGGAAGGCGCTGGTGAATGGCCTCGGCGCGTTCACGACGGCGCTCACCTTTGTCATCGTCGCGGTCAGCAAATTTGCAGAAGGCGCGTGGATTGTTGCCGTGCTGGTGCCGCTGCTTGTATTCGGCTTCCTGAAAATCAAGCAGCACTACGAACACATCAAACCCCAACTTTCCCTCGACGGCCTGACGCCGCCTGCTGTCCAACTCGACCTCACGCAGCCGGTCAAGCCGGGCGCGCCGCGTATCATCGTGCCGGTATCAGGCATACATCGCGGATCGCTCAAGGCGCTCAAATTTGCCGCTTCAATTTCGCCGCAGATCACGGGGGTTTATGTCGAAATTGATCCCTCGCGCACCGAGGCATTCTTGAAGGAGTGGGCAATCTGGTGTCCGGGCATCCCGCTGGAAGTGGTCGATTCGTCCTTCCGCTCGATCCTCTTGCCGCTGCTGGCCTTCTTCGACCATTCGGATCGTGTCGCCGACGATGGACACGCCGCCGTTATCGTCTTGCCAGAGTTTATTCCCGCTGCCTGGTGGCAAAATTCCTTGCACAACCAGACGGCCTGGATGATCCGGTTGGCCGTGCTGTACCTGCGGCGCAAACATCGTCATGGGCGTGTGATTATCGAGGTGCCGTTTTATCTCGATGCGTAGCACGTTTACGCCATTGCCATCGCGCTTCTTATCGCTTTTTTACGCCTTGATTCAGGCTGGAACTATTCAAACCCGCCGTTCGCCCTGTATCATGACAACGGACATAACAGACAGGGGAGGACGACGTGGCCTGGAGCCACCGCTGGTACGATGACGACCAGACCATCTTGATTTGCGATGTGCGCGACCAGCTTGCCCACTACTGCTTTGTCGCCTGCATCGAGCAAGCCCTGGACAAGATCAACGCCTACGAACGCGAACGGGCGTAAATCAATCGAATAAATCCTTTGAATTCGGATGCGTCCATCTTGCCGCGCAGAATATCTGCGGACTTAAAGAGGAAGGATTCGAGTTGGGAAAGGGTATTTTTTTCAGCGGTCACAATCAGTTCACATTCTCAAAGATGCCCGCCGCGCCCTGGCCGCCGCCCACGCACATCGTCACCATCCCGTACCGGCTGTTGCGGCGCTTCATCTCGTGGATCAACTGCACCGTCAGCTTCGCCCCAGTACAGCCCAACGGATGTCCCAGTGCAATTGCCCCGCCGTTCACGTTGACCTTCTCCGGGTTCATCTCCAACGTGCGGATCACCGGCAACGCCTGCGCAGCAAACGCTTCGTTCAGTTCCACCAGGTCAATGTCGTCCATCGTCAGCCCGGTGCGCTTGAGCAAACGCGGCACGGCGTTGATCGGCCCAACGCCCATGATTTCCGGGCGCACCCCAGCCACGTTGAAGCCGACGAAGCGCGCCAACGGCTTCAAGCCCAACTGTGCTGCCTTGCCCGCTTCCATCACGATCACGGCGGCTGCGCCATCGCTCAACGGGCTGGAATTGCCGGCGGTCACGCGCCCGCCCTGCCGGAACACCGGCTTCAACTTCGCCAGCCCTTCGACCGTTGTCTCCCGGCGCAGGTGTTCATCCTCGTCAAAAGTGAAGCTGACCGTGTGCGGACGGCCATCCTCGCCGATGATCGTGTCCTCGACTGTGAACGGCACGATCTCCTGTTTGAACTTCCCCGCGTCGGTGGCTTTTGCCGCTTTCTGATGGCTCTCGTAGGAGAATTGATCCATGTCCTCGCGCGTCACGTCAAACTCGTCGCACACCCGTTCCGCCGTGTGACCCATGCTCATATACACGTTCGGGTCGTTCTCGGCCATATACGGATTCGGGCTGATCTGGAAGCCGCTCATCGGCACCAGCGACATCGTTTCCGCCCCGCCCGCGATAATCACATCGGCGCCGTTGGCGATGATGCGCTCGGCGGCCATCGCCACCGTCTGCAAACCACTAGAGCAAAAGCGGTTGACCGTCTGTCCCGGCACTTCCACCGGCAGCCCCGCCCGCAGCGAAATCACGCGGGCGAAGTTCAAGCCCTGCGCGCCTTCCGGCATCGCGCAGCCGATAATCACATCGTCAATCTCCATCGGGTCGAGTTTGCCGTCCGTCTGCCGCAGCACATCCTGGATCACGACCGACGCCATATCATCCGAACGCGCGCTCCGGGTCACACCTTTCTTCGCTTTCCCGATTGCCGTTCTCGATACCGCTACAATCACTGCTTCACGCATGGTTAAGTCTCCAATTTTCAACTGAGCTATAGAAAATCGACATGATTTTTCATGTCAAATAAAACTGATGATGCCCGTGCCTTCAACTGCCGAGCCAGTTCACGCTGGGCGCTGATCGAAGCATCAACAGCCACTTTGTGGTCATAATAGTAGGACAGCGCCGCGTAGACCTGGGCAAGCGTCAGCTTAAAATCGCTGGTGATCTCCTCCGGCGACTGGCCGTGAACTATTTTGGCAATTGCAATTGCCGATACTTCAATCGTCGTACCGGCGATATGCGGTCGGCCTTGACGAATGGTCGGGTCAATCGCAATCAGGTTAATGCTTTGAATATTTTGCATTCTGATCGAGCCTCCCTAATTATCTCAAGCCGCCGCTAATTCCGTAGCGGCTTGTTGGTCTGCAACATGTGGCTGATGCGCTCCATCGTCTTCGGCTCACTGACGAGGCTCAAAAAGGCCTCACGTTCCAGGTTCAGGATTACCTGCTCGTCCACCCAGCCCGGTTCGGAGATCGCCCCGCCGGTCAGCACGTAGGCCAGCTTTTTGCTGATGAAGGCGTCGTAGTCAGTAGCAAAGCCGCTCTCGCGGAAGCCTTCGATGCCCAGCAGCAGCGCCGCATAGACATCACGCCCGGCAGCCCAGACCTTGCCCGGCTGTTTGGCGACATAGCCATCCGCCAGTTCCAGCGCCGTCCGTTTGGCTTCGTATAACAGGTGCGAACGGTTGAACACGATGCGATCATCGTCCGACAGGAAACCCATCTCGCGGGCTTCTTTTGCGCTGGTGCTGACCTTCGCCGTTGCGATCTGCTCGAACACCTTTTGTAGATGCGGGATCACGTTGGCGTTCGGGCTGGATTCCATGACAGGATTGACAACCCGGCGCAGCAGTTCCTTACACCCCCCGCCCGCCGGGATCAAGCCGACGCCCAGTTCGACCAGGCCAGTATATAGTTCGGCATGGGCAACCGTTTTCGCGCCGGCCATCAGCAGTTCCGCCCCGCCGCCCAACGCCAGGTTGAACGGCGCGGTCACAACCGGCTTGGCGTGATAACGCATCGCCTGGGTCAGGTCTTGCAGCGCGCGGATCGAGCCATCCAGTTGATCCAGCAGGCCGCTCTGGACGGCCATCACGACCATGAACACGTTCGCACCGATGCAGAAGCGTTCGCCGTCATGCCCGACGACCATCGCATCAAAATCGGTTTGCAACAGGTCAAGCGCCTTGTAGCTCATCTCGACCAAATCGGCGTCAATCGCATAGGCCTGGCTGTGGAATTCCAGCAGCGCCACGCCGTCGCCCATATCCAGGACACTGGCGCTGTTATTCTTAGCAATCGGCTTGCTGTTCGCCTTCAAACTGGTGACCGTAATCACGCGCGGATCGCCTTCCAACGGGACATAAGCAGCCTGCTGCGGGCTGTAGTAGGCGGTCGGCTGCCCCTTCTCGTCGCGTTGGTAAAAAGTCGTATGGCCGCTGGTAACCATATTCTTCACCCAGTCGGCGACAGGATAACCAGCGGCTTCAAACGATTCGAGAGTATCGGCCACGCCAATCGCATCCCAGATTTCAAACGGCCCCATCTCATGGGCGAAACCCCACTTGATCGCGTTGTCCACGTTGACAATCGTATCGGTGATCTCTGGCACACGGTTGGAGGCATAGGCCAGGTAAAAAGCGTGCAAATGCCACAAGAATTTTCCGGCGCGGTCATCTTCGTTAATCAGCAGGCGGATGCGTTCGCCCAGCGGCTCGACCTTACGGTGTTTGCCCACGCCGTCGAAGCGCACGCTTTTGGGCGCTTCGTACTCGAAGGTATCGGTGTTCAGCAGCCAGAATTCTTTTTCGCCGTCGGCACCTTTAACCTGCTTATAAAAACCCTGGCCGCTTTTGTTGCCCAACCAGCCGTTCGCCATCAACTTGTTCATAATCGCGTCGGCCTTCTGGTTGTGCAGGACTTCGCGTGCCGGGTCTTCGGGGATGGCATCATACAGGTTGCGGGCGACGCCCATGTGGATGTCCAGGCCGACCAGATCGGTCAGGCGAAAAGTGGCGGTCTTGGGGCGGCCAATCAGCGGGCCGGTCAGCGTATCCACTTCTTCGACCGTGAAGCCGTTCTCGACCGCGTAGTTGACCACCTGTGAGCCGGTGATCGACATGAAGCGATTGCCGATGAAATTGGGCCGATCCTTGCAGATGACCACGCCCTTGCCCAGGGCGCGCGCCCCAAAATCGGCCATGAAGGCGATGGCTTCCGGGTTAGTGTCCGGGTGCGGGATGACTTCCAGCAGGCGCAGGTGACGCGGCGGGTTGAAGAAATGCGTCCCCATGAAGCGGCGGGTGAACTCATGCCCCAGGCCGTCGGCAATCGCCTTGATCGGGATGCCGGAGGTATTGGTGGTGATGATGGCCTCGGGCTTGGCGACCTCGGCCAGCTTGCCCATCAGGTTTTGCTTCACGTCCAACCGCTCGACCACGACTTCGATGATCCAATCGGCGTCGCCCAATTTGGTCAGGTCATCGTCGATATTGCCGACGTGCAGGTGGTCGAGGTCAGACGCGGCGAACAACTGCGGCGGGCGCGAACTTCCCAGCTTCTTCAGGTTGTCGGTGACGATAGCGTTGCGCTTGGCGGGTTTGTCGCCGGGCTGCGTACCTTTGGCGGGAATATCGAGCAGCGTAGTGTCGATGCCTGCGCCCGCCAGCAGGGTGGCGATGCCGCTGCCCATCGTGCCAGAGCCGATCACCGCCGCCTTTTTAATCGAATAAGTCATAAAAGTATCTCCGTTTTTGGCTAGAAAATAATCTACCTTGAATTTGATTACTTATGTGTATTTCGCTGTTTTGAGGATTACCTTATCTCCCCATCAAGATAATGAATGGCACTGTGCATCTAATCTACTAAGCCAGAGTTCGAAAGTCGTCCAACATCGAGATAAAATAGGAGGGTATGAGCAAACGACTAAACTTCACCCTCAACGAGGAACAGCTTGCTGAGATCGAGCAAGCCATAAAGGGTT
>Ga0187894_10005811_pt1 | contig 12391 bp, 11 predicted proteins | sample GBC1701081metaG_FD_136650 | JGI IMG/M metagenome (GOLD analysis project Ga0187894, IMG submission 136650) | White microbial mat communities from a lava cave in the Kipuka Kanohina Cave System on the Island of Hawaii, USA - GBC170108-1 metaG ... | reverse complement strand
CGGCATCCGTTTGCCGGCGGTTTGCACGGCAAGCGTTGATTTCAGATGGCAGAAAGACGATAGTAAGCGGTGATGAAGAGACGACGCGCAATAATCTGGATTCTGGCATTTGTCGGCTGGATGCTGGTCGGCTTGTCGTTTACTTTGAATTACTATCTCTTTTCAGACCATTACGTGGCGCTCTTCCAAAAACCGCCGACGCTGAGCGAAATGCTGGTTTGGGAGTTGCCGTACTGGTTGTTGTGGTTTGCTCTGTCGCCGCTCATCTTCTTCATTACCAAACGCTTTCGCATTCAGCGCCACAACTGGAATGACACGGTGCTGCTGCAAATCCTCGCTTGTTTCTTTATTTCGATGGTGCATCGAGCGGTCTACCTGTTTGTCGGCTGGGCACTGCACGTTTCATTTTATGATTCCTTTACTTCGCTATCAGACCTCTATCGGTTTCTCTTTCTATTCAATCTGCCAACCGGCTTTTTGAGTTACGGAACCATCTTTCTCATTTGTCTGGCGTTCGACTATTACAGTCGCTATCTCGAAGAAGAGGTCAAAGCAGCGGCGCTTAAAGCGCAACTTGCCGAAGCGCAACTACAGGCGCTCAAAATGCAATTACAGCCGCATTTTCTCTTTAATACGTTGAATTCGATTTCGGCGTTGCTTGATGAAGATGTAGACGTGGCCGATGAGATGCTGGCGCGACTTGGCGATTTTTTGCGAATGACGCTGGAAAATTCCGGCGCACAGATTATCACCTTGCAGGAAGAACTGGAATTTCTGCGCCGGTATCTGGATATTGAAAAGGTGCGTTTTCAGGATCGCTTGCAAGTGCATTTCGCCGTTGAGCCGCCGACGCTGACGGCGAAAGTGCCGAATATGATTCTGCAACCATTGATTGAAAATGCCATTCGTCACGGCATCGCCGAACGCATTGAAGGCGGGCAGATTGAGGTTCGCGCCAGCCTCACAGGTGATACGCTGTGTTTGCAGATACGCGATGACGGCACAGGGATTTATGCCGATTCACTCGTTGGCAATAATCACAAAGAAGGCATCGGTCTTGCCAATACTCGCGCCCGCCTTGCACAGGTCTACGGCGAGCAACATACTTTTGCACTTGAAGCCGCTCCTGAGCATGGAACTATAGCGACGATAGCAATTCCTTTTGTCAGCGAGGAGATTGCCGAAAGCGTAAAGGTAAACGGATAGTCAATGCGGCAACCGGCTTTGATGAAAAATAAGATTGGCGTTTTGATTGTAGATGATGAACCGTTGGCGCGGCGGCGATTGGCGAAACTTCTCCGCGAGGATATGGAAGTCGAAATCATTGGCGAATGCGCCAATGGACGCGAGGCGATTGCCGCCATTGCAGCACAACAACCTGATTTGCTTTTTCTTGATGTGCAGATGCCGGAAATTGACGGCTTTGCCGTGCTTGCGGCAATTGATGAAGAAAAGATGCCGATGGTCATTTTTGTCACCGCCTTTGACCAGTATGCGGTTCGCGCTTTTGAAGTTCACGCCGTTGATTACCTGTTGAAACCATTTGACCGGGCGCGATTTGCCGGGGCTTTTGAACAGGCGAAACGCCGTTTGCAGAGCGAACGCGGCGAACAGATGAATGCCCGGACGCTGGCGCTGCTGGAAGAACTGAAAGCGCAGAATCAGTATCTTGAAAGATTGATTATCAAATCGGGCGGGCGAGTCTTTTTCATTAAAAGCGATGATATTGACTGGATAGAAGCGGAAGGTAAATATGTGCGTCTGCACGTCGGCAAAGATTCGCACTTGCTGAGAGAAGCTATCTCAACTCTTGAATCCCGCTTAGACCCGAAAAAATTTCTCCGCATTCATCGCTCACGCATCGTCAATATCGAACGCATCAAAGAATTAGAAGCGTGGTTTCATAACGAGTACCGGGTGATTTTGCGCGATGGCACAAAACTGATGATGAGCCGCAGTTGTCGCAAACGCTTGGGCGAACTCCTCGGCGGCGAGTTGTGAGATTTATCATAAACAAAAATGAGGAATGCAAATAAGCTGTGCCAATTCCTGCAATCTGTGGTTTTTGTGGTTCCTTCTTTTCTTTTCAATCCGCACTCTCTAGCGTCTATTGCGGTGTGCGCCAGACGGTTGCCGTGCGGCAACGAAAATCCTGCCGCAGGCTTGTCGTCTTGCACATAGCCGTTGAAAAAATAGTGTTGACACCCCTTTGAGCGGGTGGTAGAACTGTCTCCGTTGGAAACAATGTCACGAAGATTTTTGAACGGTTCGGAAGAGTCAAGCCCTTAGCACTCAGGAACAGACAAAAACAAACATCTGAGTCGCTCTTCATAACCTGATCTAACTCGCCCCTGAAACGCCGCCCCTGTCTCAGAATTTCAAAATAATGTGCGCCAGCCCCTATGTTTGCGGTTCCAATTTCAGTTTTCACACCAACCGAAAATCTGAACGTCAGCAACATTTCAGGGGAAAGATTATGTTTGCAAACAAGAAGAAGAGTGTTGTCGGACTCGACATCGGTTCGAGTTCACTCAAAGCCGTAGAACTCAAACCGGTACGCGGCGGCTTTGAAGTTGCCCACCTGGCACATCAGAATCTGCAATCCGATACCATTGTTGACGGTCACATTATTGACCTCAACCATGTCAGCGATACCATTAACCGAATGTGGATGGAACAGAGCATCAAGACCAATCTGGTCGCCACTTCCATTTCCGGTCACGCCGTTATTGTTAAAAAGATCACCATGCCAGCGATGCCTGATGAAGAGCTTTACGAGCAGATTCACTGGGAAGCCGAACAATACATCCCGTTTGACATCAACGATGTCAACCTCTATCACGAAGTGCTGGGGCGCGAAGCCTCAGGGCAGAGCATGGAAGTATTGCTGGTGGCTTGCAAGCGCGAAAAGATCAATCAGTTTACCCAGGTCATTTCTCAAGCCGGCAAACAGCCGGTCATTGTTGATGTTGACGCCTTCGCGTTACAGAACGCCTACGAAGTCAACTACAACCCGCCGCCACATTTGACTGTGGCGCTGTTGGACATTGGCGCAGCCGTTATGACCATCAACATTGTGCGCGGCACAACGTCAATCTTTACCCGCGACATTTCGGCAGGCGGCAATCAATACACCGATTTGCTGCAAAAAGAGCTTGATATGACTTTCGAGCAGGCGGAATCGATCAAACGCGGCGTCCAGTTCGATGCCAATGGCGCAGACCCGCAACCGGCGATTGATTCGGTGACGGAGATGCTGGCGTTGGAGATTTCCCGCACTCTCGACTTCTTCCGGGCGACTGCCGTTGATTCACCGAACATTGACCGGATGTTGGTCGCCGGCGGTTCATCGAAAGTGGCAAACTTGACCAATTATCTGTCCGAGAAGTTCCAGATGCCGGTGGAGAGGTTCGATGCGTTTCGTTCGATTCGCTTCGATCACCGCAAGATTGATGAAGAGTATATGCGAGAGATTTCCCCGAACATGGCAGTCGCCGTAGGGCTTGCCGTGCGGGTTGCGGAGGTGGCGAAATGATTAGAGTAAACCTACTGGAAGGCACTGCCGAACAGCGCGTGTCTATTCAAAAGACCAAAACGGTCGCCAAACACGGACAACAGATTTTTATGTTGGTGGCGGCGCTTGCCGTCGCTTTGCTCGCCATCGGCGCAGACCATTTATGGACGACCAGCGCCCATAGCAAAGCCAAAGCCGAATTTGACCGCGAACAGGAACAGGCAAAACAACTGGAAGCCGATTTAGCGCGTAAAACGCAACTCGAAAATGAGTTGAAGCAGATTGAAGAGCGCATTAAGACCATCAAACAGTTACGCGCCGAGCAAAAAGGTCCGGTCGCCTTGCTCTCCGCCATCAACGAGAGAATGCCGGGCGGCACATCGGATTTCAAATTACAATCTATTACCCAAGCCGGCAGCCGTTTGAAAATTATCGGCACCTCTACCAATCAACAGGTGGTCGCCAACTTCGCGCAGCAACTCGAATTCTCCAACGGGCTTTTTACCAACGTCATTCCGACGGTTGAAGGTAACGAGGTAAAAGTCGAAGAACCGGATAAAGAGAAAAAGGCGGAGGGCGAAGATATGGTGCGGCTGTTCAAGTTTACGATTGATTGTGATTACAACAAACCACGCGCCGAAGGCGACAAACCGGCTGATAAACCGGCGGAGAAGAAATAAGGATTTAGGAGTTTAGGAGTTTAGGAGTTTGAGAGTTGAAGATAGTTCCCAACTCCTAAACTCCCCAACTCTCAAACTCTCTTAGAAATAAGGAGGTACAGTTATGGCAGCGGCAATGGCAAGCATGAAAACGACAACCGAAGAAGGCGGTAATTTCTTCACCCGCATGGCGTGGTATTACCAGATGTTGATTCTGCTGGTTTTGACCGGCGGTTTGATTTACGCGGCAGACTCGATGCTCTATAGCGATACTCGCGTCGAGACCGCCAAGATTGAGCAGGAAGTTGAAAAACTCAAGGTCAAAAACGCCCAGGCAAACATCATTAAACAGAACCTGAAGGCGGCGGAAGAGACCTTGGCACAGAAGAAAGCCGAAATGGATGGCTTGCGTGATCTCTTACCCGATCAGGTGGAAATCACCAACGTCTATAACAGCATCAAGGATTTGATGAAAGCGCAGAAACTCGAACTCAAGAAGTTTATGCCGCAAAAAGAGGTAGCAGCCGAAATCTATACCGAACAGCCCATTCAAATTGAAGTCACCGGCTCGTATGACAATTTAGGCATCTTCCTGTCGCAACTCGGTTTCTATCGCCGCATTGTCAGCGTCACCAATGTTGACATTAAACAGGCGGAAGACAACGCACAATCGGCAGGGCGTTCCATCAACGGCATTTTTACGGTATCGGCGTTTTATATTTCGGCAAGCAATCAGGCGAAATTGAACGGGCAGGCTCCGACAGATACTGGCGCAGCCGCAGCGGGCAATCAACCGAAACCAACTAGCGCCCCGCAACCTGGAAAGTAAAAAGTAAAAAGTAAAAAGTAAAAAGCATGGCGTAGAAGTAGCGGCTACGAATTGATGGTAAAGCGCTCCTTTTACCTTTTTACTTGGAAATAGGAGTTGTTATGAAAAAGAGATTGCCGAAAGTAGATTCAATAGCGATTTCGGGGCGCTTGGAAAAAGACCGCCGCCGCGGCTTGCTGCTGATTTCCTTGTTGCTCTGTTGTCTGCTCTCGTTGATGGTCATCAAAACGCAAGGGCAGAATAATCCGACAGCGCCGCAACCAACGGCTTATCAGCAGACCAATGCCAGCAAAGAGTATTTGGGACCAAGCGGTGATTCTATCCGTCCATATCGTCCGGCGGGCGTAGACCCGTTCCGCAAGAAGATTGTGCCAAAGAAAGCGCCGCCCAAACCCGGCAGCGACAAAGCTGCAAAATTGCTTGGCTTTGCGCCGCTTGAAGAACGTCGCGCCAAATATCGCCAACTGGTCGAAGAGTATGCCGAAAAAGGCATGAGCGAACCCAGCCCGGTGATGCAGTATCTGGTCAGCGAACTTGATGTTATGGGTATCTTCCGCGATGAGCAAGGCTATGGCGCGTTCGTTCGCGCCATTCCGACCGGCACAACTTTCTTCGTCCGTCGCGGGACTCGTTGCTTCAATGGCGAGGTCTTGCGTATCGAAAGCGATGCCTCCGATTCCGGTTCTAAAGTAACCTTCCGTCAGGAAACCTACGAAATTACGGCTGACGGCAAGCAGAAGAAGAACGAGACCTTTGTTGCCAAAGCTGTCGGCACAACGACGGCGGCGAGATAATAGATTCAAGTAAAAAGTCAGAAGGCAAAAGGCAAAAGTAGGAACGGAGATTTTTACTTTTTACTTTCTTTTGAAGCGGATATGCCGGTAGTTGCTCCCTCAATGCCGTGTCCTCTTCACCGAGACAAAATGCACAAAAAAAGAGAGGGGAACTTGTATGAGAGTTAGGAGGTTCATTGCATCCTTGCTGTTGCTGCTGTTCACGGGCAACGTCTGTGTCTTAGCACTACCACGCACAAGTCAAGAGACCCCGTCTTTCAAAATCCTATCACTCAGGCATGAAAGCGCGGGAGCAACAACCAGAATCATCATTGAAACCAGTGCGCCGCCACTGTACGCCGTCTTTCGTCCCACCGAAAATCAGGTGGTGGTCGAATTGCCGGAAACCGACGGCGCGAATCTGCAACCGTCTTATGTGGTCAAGAGCGCGGTTGTAGATTGGATTACGGTACGCAACGCCACCACTGGCAAGAAGCGCACCCATATCGAAATCGCTGTGCGTTCCGAGGTGCGCGATAAATCGGTACTGAGCGGCAATCAACTGACTATCGAGTTGACCAGCGATCAACCGACGGCTGCCGCAACCACAGAGAAAGCGGCAACCAAAGCTGTTGATAAAGCTGTTGCCCCGACAATCGTTACGCCGGGAGTTGCCATCAATGCGCCGGTAACAGCAGCAACGTCTGCCAGCGCCAACCGCACACCGACCAAAGCTGCCGTCAGCATCACCAAACCGGCAAGCGCGTCCGCTAGCGAAGCGACAACTGCCGTGAAACCGGCAACCTTGATTCGCGGCGTGCGCTCGGAATCTTCCGCTTCGGTTGCTCGCATCGTCATTGATGCCGACGGTGCGACGCAGTTCAAAGACTTCACGCTCGATAATCCTTATCGCATTGTCGTTGACATCCATAATGTCAAGGTTCAGATTGCCAATCAAACGGTTGCCATCGGCGCAGCCGGGGTTGACAAAGTGCGTCTCGGACAACCTTCCGCCAAAGTGGTGCGCGTCGTTATTGATGTGAAGAACAAGACCGCTTACAAAGTGGAACGCGAAGGCGCGTCACTGGTGATTACCGTCGGTAGCGACAGTGTTGCCAATCTGGTAAATCCACAACCGGCAGCGCCCGTTGCTCCGGCAACATCTGTTGTTGATAGCAAGCCGGTCTCGTTGCAACCGCAACTGCCGACGCTCGACAACAAATCAACCGGCGAGGTGAAAGTTGCCGGACAACGTATTGAAGACAAGGCGGCAGTCACTAACGAGATCGTTGAGCCGAATGCGAAGGCTGCCAAAGCCGGCGCACAGAGCAACGCCCCGGCAACGAAACCGGCGGCAACGCCTGTGCAGGCAAACCAGCCGAGCGTCAGCGTCACCGCGCCGCCCGCAGTAAAGCCCGAAAGCAAACCGGCGCAGCCGAATGCTTCGGTTATTGCCAGTAACACTGCCGGACAACACGCTAAACCGGCGCTTGCCGATCATGTGGCAGAACAGGTCAAACCGAAGAATGAATCGCAGAATCAGCCGAAGAATGACCCTGCCAATCGTCCGCGAACCTCACAGCCGACGCAGCCGGTCAGAGAAACGATTACCTCTCCCGGTAACAATCCGACGACCATACCGAGCGCCAATCCGACGGTGTTGCCCGGTAATGCGCCGCGCCCTGTGACGCCTGCCGCCGATGTGCAAAGACAACTCTCGGCGACGCCGCGCCCGCGCACGGACAATGCGCTTTGCGACCCCGGTTATGTTGGCGGCTTAATCAGTTTTGACTTACGCGCCGGTGTTGACCTGCGCGATATGCTGCGCTTTGTGTCACAGCAGTATGGCGTCAATTTCATCGTTGATAAATCGGTTGCGTCAGTGCCGGTTGATATTCGCGTCAACGATCTGCCTTGGAATTATGTGGTGGATTCGGTGTTGCGTGCCAATCGCCTCGGCACGGTATGTGAAAGAGGGGGCTTGCTGCGCGTCGCCTCGCTTGATGCGATTAAAGAAGAGACCGATAAACAACTCGCCATAGCGAAAGCGGAAACCATGAAAGAACCAACCGTTACCAAGATCATTCGTCTGCGCTATGCCAGAGCCAGCGGCACACTGGGCGGCGGCGGCAGCACGTCGCAGTCTACCTCAAGAATCTCTAATGACAGCGGCGGCGGTGGTGGTGGTCGCGGCGGCTTGCTGGCAATTGCTGAAAAACGTCTCAGCGAACGCGGGCGCATTGAAGTTGATTCGCGCACCAACAGCTTAATCATTACCGATCTGCCGAGCTATATCGCGGCAGTCGAAGACATCCTGACCAAACTGGATCGTCCCGAACCGCAAGTCGAAATCGAAGCTCGCATTGTTATTGCCAGCCGCAATTTCCTGCGTGACATCGGTGTTGAACTGGCAGCCGCAGCCGCCAGCAGAAGCGGCAAAGTTGGCGTCTTTCAGACCTCGCCCGTGCAGTTCAATCCCGGCGGCGGGGTGACGAATGGAACCACCGCCGGTAGCGGCAGTGGTTCCGGTAGTGGTTCTGGCAGCGGTAGCGGCAGTGGTTCCGGCAGTGGTGGTTCCAGTACCCCTTCACTCGGTCCAAATCTTATCGGTCCGTTTGCCAATGGTAATTTAACGGCTACGGCAAACACCGTGCTGAGTTTGACGACCGGCATCTTCGGCACCAGCATCATCTCGGCGGCGCTGTCGGCGAATGAAACCAAAGGACAGATTCGCACTATCGCCAGCCCGCGAGTCACGGCTACCGACAATCAACCGGCTGAAATTGTCAACGGCGTACAAATTCCGGTGCAGACCGTATCCAACAACACCATCACCACGACCTTCGTAACCGCGGCGCTGCGCCTCAACATTGTGCCGCAGATTATCGAAGATAACGGTGAAGTGCTGATGCGCGTCGTTGCCGAAAATAATACCGTAAACTTCAACCTTGCCAGTCTGTCCAATAATGGTACACCCGGCATCAACACGCAATCGGCGGAATCCACCGTGCGCGTGCCGGATGGCGGTACGACCATACTGGGCGGCATTAACATTGACAGTGAAGGTCATACGGTCAATCGCACGCCGGGCGTCTCGCGCATTCCGATTCTCGGCGAGTTGTTCAAGCGCCGAACCACGCGACGCGACTTTGATGAGATTATCTTCTTCATCACGCCGCGCATCATTCGCAACGATCAGCTGGTGGCGCCGCGACCGTTACCGCCGCTTGATGGGCGCGTCGAAAACGTCACTAAACCGAATCCCAAAAAATAAGGGATAAATGAAATCGAGGGTTGCCCGTCGTCGTCATATCGCGTACATTTTCCCCTGAGCGATAACGGGCAACCAGCGATGGTTTGCTGATAAGAGATAGGGGGCAACGTGACTTTCGCAAGTATACTTTCGGAAATGGTCGGGCGGGTCGAAGGCGGCGCAGTCGCTTTGATTCTCGGCACCGATGGCATCGTCATTGAACGCTTTATCGGCGATATAGACCCGGCGCTCGATATTGATTTGATTGCCACAGAACTGACGACGTTGTTGCGGCGCAGTATTCACACCGCAACGGACACTGGGCTTGGCGATCTGCGTGAGATGCTCTTCAATACCGATTTGATGACCTTTGTATTGCGGTCACTGACTCCAGAATATTTTGTGCTGTTCGGACTCAATCCGGGCGGCAATGTCGGGCGGGCGCGTTTTGAACTCCGCAAAGCGCAACTCGTCCTTGAACCTGAGTTTATTATTTAAACCCCTCCATTTGATGCGGTTTCCTCCGTTGAGAGATTTACGGGACACCCGGAGTATTCTTGGTGTCCCTTTTTTTGGCGATAGGCTAAACGTCAGAAAACCACAGCTTTCACAACTGCCGCAACTTCTCATCCATATCAATAATGAAAGAACAACATTTATAAAACTCTCTGATACTGGCGTACTCTGCCGTTGCTAATTCTTTCTATAAAGGTAATGAAAAGCCTTGCATCAAAGTAGCTATCGGTATTTAAGCACACCCAGGGTTAAGCGCAAGCTGTTGGTCATCTTGGCGAACCGTCTGTTCAATAGCCATAATCTTTCTGCCAATCCACTCAGCTACGGTTGGTGAGACGGCATTGCCAATGAGTCGCCCTCGACGACCGTCCAGCCGGGGGGAAATCCCATAAGCCTCTCGCACTCGTTCCACGTCAAGTTTCTCGCCACACAGTATTGGTCTATCTGAATGACCGCCTTGATGTCTTCCAGTTTGGGCACGTAGCGTGGGGCTAATGCTTTTTGCTTTGGTATATCCGAAGCCGCCGCGACGTTGAACCACAAGCGGAGCGTTTCGTTCAGCGCCTTCTGAAAAACGGGGTCGAGTTTCCTCCCGGCTTTCATCTCCCTTCGCAAAATCCCCGTGCAATTCGCCGCAGTCAGTAAAGAAGTTATAGGCACGTCCCGATCTAAAACTTGCGATAAAGAATATGCGGTCACGGTTGTGGGGCAAGCCCGCATCGAGAGTGTTATACGCAACCCATCCCCCCAAATACCCATTTTCTTCCAGCGTGTCGGTAACTGTCTCAAGAGCAATTCCTTGCTCTGCCGAAAGGAGCCCCGGCACATTTTCAAGGACAAGCCACGTCGGGTGAATCTGTTTAACAAGCTCCATAAAGTTATGGAAGAGACCGCTTCGTTCGCCTGCAAGCCCTTTTCGCTCTCCGACATTGGCGTGGCTAAGGTCTTGGCAGGGCCATCCTGCACACCAGAGTTCAGCGGCAGGGATAGTTGTTGCTTCAAGCGTTGTGATGTCTGCATATAAAGGAACCTCGGGCCAGTGTCGGTTAAGAATCTGCTGGCAATAACGGTCTATTTCACAATGAAAAACCACGTGCATACCGGCACGTTCAAAACCGAGGTCGAAGCCGCCAATACCAGCAAAAAAAGAAGCAAAGCGCATTACATCTCCATAGACACCGGAAAACTTACTATACCATACACGGTCTATGAATTTATCATAGACGATTATCGTCTACAAAGCCCGAATTTTCATATTACTCTAAAGGCTTTATGACTACCGTAAATATTAGCGGAGCCAGAATTAAAAAGGTACGCGAAAAGCGCGGTATGGATCAAGTTGAACTCGCCGCCGCCCTTCATGTTAATTTCAATATCAAGATTGACCAATCAGACATCTCCGAAATAGAGCGCGGTGTACGCGGCATTAAGGATTTTGAGCTAGATGCTATCGCTCATGTGCTTAATGTTAGTCCGCTTTGGCTACTACGAGGCGAAGAGTAAAATGGCGAAACAGTCAGCACGACCAAAACCCAGCAAAGCACGAAAAGAACCTTCAACTCTAGCAGAGCCGTGTGCCACGCCAACTTTGCACTTACCAAACAGGAACGAATGGATAGAGCAAATCTTTAATGACTTCGTAAACCCGATTCCTTCAAATAGAATGTATTATAGGGTTATCCTCGAAACTTTGTGGCCGGAAGGGCATGGGATACCGGGACCTTGGGTTACGGAGGATCAACTGCGTGCAGCTATCAATCACTACAGAAGAACTCACCAATTTGGCAGAAACCCCGATAGAGATTACCTTGATGTATTCAGACGGGTGCGCGAGCTAAGGGGTGAGGAAGCTTTGAGCGGAATTTTCAATCGTGGCAAAACTTATCAACTTGCCAATTTAACGGTTGGGGAAAAGCGAGCGCCTAGAATATCTCTCAGCAATGAAGACTGGGAAACTATACTACAGCGATACGACTTTATGTGTGCTAACTGTAAACGCAGAGAACCTGAGGTTCGATTCCAGCAGGATCATAAAATCCTTCGCTTGCGAGCCGACAAAACATCCCTACTTGCTGAAGGAGTTGATGGGCTGGATAACTGGCAACCTCTATGCGATGAGTGCAACAACTTCAAGAGTACGAGTTGTAGAAATTGCAATCTCAATTGTTTCGAGTGTCCTTGGGCATTTCCTGAAAAATTCAAAGCTCTGCGACTCTCTCCTCGTAATACGGCGCGATTCTTGGAACACGCGCAAGCAAGCGGCGCTGACCCGGATGAGTTACTAAATAAAATTGTTGAGGAATATATTGATGGCAGTTTGTTGTAAGCAATATTTTCCTGGGCGCATTCGCATCACCCAACTCAACACTACTTAAAGTGGTACATCATTGTCCAGGTCTTGAAAATTAGAAACCCATAGCTTTCACAACTGCCGCAACTTCTCGCCCATACTGTATCAAACAGCGGTGAAAATCTGTGGTAATTGTGTAAGCCGTGGGTTTCTCGCCCCTCTATCAAGGGTTTACTAAAATCCGCAGTAGGCTTGAGACCACCGATTGATTGGTCGAATCAATCAGTCGCACCGTGAAACTAAACAAGCCCTGCTGCGTTGGCGTTCCTGACAACACGCCCGATTGCGCGTTCAATGAAATACCCGGCGGCAGTACGCCTTGCTGCACATTCCAGGTTACCGGCGGTGCGCCGCCTGTATAGGTTAAAGTTGTAGAATAAGCCTGCCCAACTTTGCCACTGAGCAGATCACCACTGCTGGTAATCTGCAAGGGCGCTCCCGTGACCACAATTCTCAGTGGCGACGAAGTGACACTGACCGGCGGATTCTGCGAATCG
>Ga0187894_10005809_pt1 | contig 12393 bp, 10 predicted proteins | sample GBC1701081metaG_FD_136650 | JGI IMG/M metagenome (GOLD analysis project Ga0187894, IMG submission 136650) | White microbial mat communities from a lava cave in the Kipuka Kanohina Cave System on the Island of Hawaii, USA - GBC170108-1 metaG ... | reverse complement strand
TACCGCCTTCTTCGCAACCACTTTCTTGGCAACGACCTTCTTGGCAACGACCTTCTTGGCAACGACCTTCTTGGCAACCACAGCCTTAGCGGGCGTACCGGTCGCTGTCTTCTTCGTCGGGGCCTTTCGAGCCGGCTTACGCTCGGCATGCTTTTTATGGACGGCCTGTTTGGAAACGGCCAGGACCTCGGCAATCTGCTGCCACGACCATCCTTCGGCCCGGGCCTCTTGCACCTGGCGGGCCTCGATCATGATCAAGTCGTCCCGCAGGGTGGTAAGCGCGCGGAGGGCGATCATGGGATCGCGCCCCGTGGCCACGGCGACAAGCTCGGTGGGATTCATCCTGTCAGCATAAATTGACCACGCGGGTTTGTGGGGGACCGTGGAGTTAGGTGGGGTGAGTCAGGTGACAGCGGGCGCCAGACCCGGACCGGGGAGGGCACTGGCAGGCCACCTCTTGCGCTGACGCGTCGACAGCTTGTGGAGCAGGGCTATAGCCCCGGGATCGTCGTCGCCCGGCCGCACTTCGATGGTGCCGTCGGCCACCATCGAAGCCATGATGTCGCGGCCTTTATCGGTGCGGACGATGGTGAGGGTCCAGTCGCCGAAGGCCCCGATCCCGCCGGTGGAGATGTCGGCATGCTCGGCAGCGAAGTCCGGGCACTGCTTGCAACCCTCACGGGTCCAGGCGTGGCACTCCTTCAACGGAACCTCGTGGTAGCTCCCGTCGCGCATCCAGATCTGGAACACACCTTTGATGTTCATCTTGGCGATGTCGCGACGCATCAGTCCGTAACGGGCTTCCAGCAGTTCGGGGAAGATGGCGTCGTCGAAGGTCTTGGAACAGAGCAGGCCGATGTTCAACACCATGCGGCGGGCGGGCTTGCCGGCCTTGCGGACCGCCATAACCGGCGGCACCGAGGACTGGCAACTCATGCCCACCAAGGCGATACGTTCGGCCCCCCCGGCAACCGCCTCCGCGTAGGCCATGGTGTTGGCTGAGTAGGTGTAACGGCTTCCCGCCGCTGCCAGGACTTCTTCGCGCGTGCGGGCCACGCCGGGAATCGCCTTCCAGGTGGTCCCGTCGCCCTCCAGGTAGCTCACCAGGGCGGCGTCGATCTGGTCGTGTTCGAGAGCCCATATCAGCAAGGCGGAAACCAGGCCGCCGTCTTGTCCGGCACCCGCCACCGATGGATCCGCTGCTCGGGCCAGCACGATGTCTTTGGCGATACCGGCCATCTCGTCGGTGGCCCGGGGGCGGCCGAAAAGGTGATTGTCGATCTCGGGTTCCCACAGGCGAAACCGCGGACACGCTCGGGTGCAGGAAGTACAACCCTTGTCGCCATGGATACAACCGCCCGCCCCGCCTTCGGGCTCAAGGTGAAAGGGCTTGTAGACCCCCTCGTCGTCGTTGTAGCCAAGGACGTCGTGAGGGCAGGCGACGACACAGCCGGCACATCCCGTGCACAGGCCGGAGGTGACGACCTCGGGCCACAGATGGGCCCAGTGAAGCTTGGCGGGAGGCACGGGCGACAACACTACGCCCCTTGAAAAACGACGCGGGATCTGGCCCTCAACCCACCTGGCTGCCGTAGGGACGCGTGAGAATCTCCAGCCAGTGACCATTGGGATCGGCAAAGTAGGCACCGCGGCCACCGTCGTTGTGGTTGATCTCTCTGCAGCGTTGTCCCTGAGGGTCGGCGAAATAGTCGATGTCCTGCTCGATGATCCGTTCGAGGATGGCGTCGAAGTCCTCCTCATCGACGAGGAAGGCGTAGTGCTGGGATCTCACGTCGTCGGACTCGTATCCGGAGTAGAAGTCGAGATCGACGCCGTTAGCGACAGACACCTGCCAGAACGGCCCAGCCCGTAGGGGAGGCTCAAGGCCGAGCGTTTCGGCGAACCACTTCGCCGAAGCGGCGGCATCCTTGGATGCCACCACAGTGTGGTTCAGGTGGATGGTCATGTCCCATTCTCGCCGAGGCCCGAAGCCAGTGGCGCTCGACCACATCGACCGAGCCTGCAGGATCAAAAGCCTCGGTATCGCTCAGTGAAGGAGCGAGTGCGTCAGCTGGCTCAGGCCTGGGCTGACTCGCGTGCCCTGTGCTAGGACCGGCGCCGTGATCGGGCCCGACGCCGAAGTTCTGAGACGAGACCACCTCCACATCGGTGGGCAGTGGGTGGAGGCGGCGAGCGGGGCGACCATGTCGGTGTTCAACCCGGCGACCGAAGCCGAGCTGGGGCACGTTCCCGCCGGCGGCGCGGTCGACATCGACCGGGCGGTGGCGGCGGCAAGGGCTGCGACTGGCTCCTGGGCTGGCACACCGGCCTCCGAGCGTGCCCGGTACCTGCAGGCCCTGGCCGAGGCCCTCGGTCACCGGGCCATGGAGATCGGCACGCTGGTGTCCCACGAGATCGGTATGCCCGTCCGCATGGCCACCCTCATTCAGGCTGGGTTGCCGACCATGGTCATGGGCACCTACCCGGCTTTGGCCACCGAGCTCCATGACCTCGAAGTGATCGGTGGTTCCACGATCGAGCGCGCACCCATCGGGGTCGTCGGCGCCATCACCCCGTGGAACTACCCGCTACACCAGGCCGTGGCCAAGGTGGCGCCGGCTCTGGCGGCCGGATGCACTGTGGTCCTCAAGCCTTCCGAGCTGGCGCCCCTCACCGCCTTCCTACTTGCAGACCTGGCCGAAGAGGTTGGGCTGCCGCCCGGGGTTCTCAACGTTGTCAGCGGTGCCGGCGAGGCAGGAGCCGCCCTGGTCGACCACGACGGTGTGGACATGATTTCGTTCACCGGATCGACGGCGGTCGGCCGCCGGGTGGCCGCCTCGGCGGGGGCACGACTTCGTCGAGTGTCACTCGAACTCGGCGGCAAGTCGGCCGCCCTCCTCCTCGACGACTGCGATCTGGCCGACGCTGTTGCGGCCACGGTGAACCAGTGCTTTTTGAATGCCGGCCAGACCTGTATCGCCTGGAGCCGAATGGTGGTGCCCAAGGCCCGCTACGACGAAGCCGTGGAATTGGCTCGCGTGGCAGCGGAAGGATTCGTGGTCGGCGATCCTTTGGACTGGTCGACAACGATGGGGCCGTTGGTGTCAGCGGCACAGCGCCAACGGGTGAAGGGCTTTATTGCGCAGGCAATCACAGACGGGGCCCGGCTAGTCGCTGGGGGATTGGAGTCGCCTCCCGGAATCACCAGCGGGTACTTCGTGGCCCCCACCGTATTCGCCGACGTTGATGAAAAGATGAGCGTCGCGCGAGAGGAAATTTTCGGACCGGTCATTTGCGTTCTGGCTCACGACGGCGACGACGACGCCGTTCGGATCGCCAACGACAGCCCCTACGGTCTGCACGGGGCGGTGTTCTCGGCTGATCGGCAGCGGGCTATGGGGGTGGCGCGCCGCATGCAGACGGGCATGGTGGATGTTTGCGGCGGCGGCTTCAACCCCCTCGCCCCTTGGGGCGGCTGGAAGCAGTCCGGCCTGGGCCGAGAACTCGGGCGCTTCGGTCTGGAGGAATACCTGCAGACCACGTCGATCCAATTGCCCTGAACCAACGACAGCTTCACCTGGTCGCGCCATTCGATCTGGGCCGCACGTTCGGTCCATTACGCCGCGGTCGCGGCGACCCCACCGTGCGTTTCATCGCAGGAGTCGCGAAGGGAGGTAGGTCGAGCCGGCCGGCGACCATGTGGCGGGCCACCCGCACCCCCGATGGTCCGGCCACCACGGAAGTGACTGCGACGCTGAGGGCCGGACACGGCGGCGCGTCTCCCGCTTCGGCGGCCGCTCGGGCCGAGGGACCCCGAGCTACCGGCGTGACCGTGACCATGCGGGCCTGGGGCCCCGGAGCCCAGTGGTGCCTTGACGGGCTGACGACGCTGATCGGCGAGGAACCTCCGGCCTTAGACCGCTTCGGTGAGAGCAATCTGTATGAGCCCGCATCGGAGACGAGCCGCACCGAGTTCCTTCGGAGCACAGAGGTGATAGCGGACCTTCAGCGTCGCTTTCCCGGGGTGCGCCTTTGCGCCACCGGGGCAGTGATGGAGGCCCTGATCCCGAGCATCCTCGAGCAGAAGGTCATCGGCCAAGAAGCCTGGAGGTCGTACGCCGCCCTCGTTCGCCGACTCGGCCAGCCCGCCCCGGGGCCCCTACCACCCGAGGCCGCCGGCTTGATGGTGCCGCCCAGCCCGGCCGTGCTGGGCGGCACCCCGACCTGGGTCTTCCATCGGTGCAACGTCGAGCGCAAGCGGGCCGACACCGTCCGCATGGCAGCGGGCTACTCCCTCCGGCTGGAGGAGATCGGCGGTCTGACGCGACCTGAGGCCTATTCCCGCTTGACAGCCCTGCCGGGCATCGGGCCGTGGACGGCAGCCGAGGTGGCGCGGATGGCCTTGGGTGATGGCGACGCAGTCAGCGTGGGCGACTACCACCTCCCCAACCGGGTGGCCTGGGCCCTCGCCGCCGAGGCCCGTGCCGACGACGCCCGCATGCTGGAACTGCTCGAACCCTGGCGAGGATGGCGGGCCAGCGTGATCCGCTTGATCGAGGTGGGAGCCCCGGGGCCTCCTCGATTCGGACCCCGCCTGGCGGTCGCGCCTATCACCGACATCTGAGACTGGATCTGATCGGGTCGAGGGACTGGCAGGCTGTGGCGGTGTCCGATTCTGAAGCTGTGCCCACCCTTGGTCGTTCGCCTTCCCTCGGCGCCTCATCGCCTCCGGTGGCTGCCCGCCGCCCAAAAGTCCTGACTGCCCACGGCGATGAGCGGGTGGACGATTGGTACTGGCTGCGCAACAGCGAGGATCCCGAAGTGGTAGGTCACCTCGAAGCCGAGAACGCGTACACAGCCGAGGTTCTCGCCCCCACCAAGGCGCTTCAGCAGCGCCTTTACGACGAAATCGTGGCTCGGATTCAAGAGACAGACCTTTCGGTGCCTGCCCGCAAAGGGAGGTGGTGGTACCTGAGCCGAACCGTGGAGGGATCGGCGTACCCCATTCTCTGTCGCCGCCTCGGGGGGCCCGACGGCGCCGAGGACGTGATCCTGGATGAGAACGCCATCGCCGAAGGCCATGAGTTCTGTGAGGTCGCCAACCAGGCCGTGAGCTTCGACACCAACCTCCTTGCATATGCCACCGACTTCAACGGCTCCGAGCGCTACACCCTCAAGGTCCGCGACCTCACAACCGGCAACGACCTCCCCGACACCATCGAGGACGTCTATTACGGGGTGGCATGGTCGGCCGACGCCAGTTGGATTTTCTACGTGCGCGTCGACGAAGCCACGCGGCCCTGGCAGCTTTGGCGCCACCGCCTCGGCACGCCCGCCACCGACGACGTGTTGGTCCACCAAGAAGACGACGAACGTTTCTTTCTGTCGGTGGGCTCGTCCAAGAGCGAGCGGTTCATCGTCATGGACCTGGAAAGCAAGGTCACCACCGAGCAGTGGATCCTGGCCGCCGACGACCCTGAAGGTGCCTTCGCCGTGGTCGAGCCCCGGACCCAGGGGTTGGAGTACGCAATCCGCCACCAGGGCGACTCGTTCTTCGTGCTCACCAACGCGGATGGGGCCGAGAACTTCAAGGTCATGACCGCCCCGGTTGTTGCTCCGGGACGGGCCAACTGGGTGGAGTTGGTCGGGCATCGCCCGGACGTGAAGGTCGACGGTATCGACGTGTTTCGAGATCATCTGGTGATAGGCGAGCGCACCGAAGGACTCACTCGCGTGAGCGTGCGGCGCATCGCCGATGGTGCAACCCACGTCATCGAGCAGCCCGAGACCGTCTATACCGCGTGGCCGGGAGCCAATGCCGAGATGGATACCTCCATCTTTCGTTTCGGGTACTCGTCGCTGGTCACGCCCTCGTCGGTGTTCGACTACGACATGGAAACGCGCTCGCGGGTTCTACTCAAGTCCCAGCCCGTGCTGGGCGATTTCGACACCGCCGAATGGGAAACCCACCGGGAATGGGCCACCGCCCCCGATGGAGTCAAGATCCCCATTTCGATGGTCCATCGCAAGGGCTTCGCGCTCAACGGCCAGGCCCCGACGCTGCTCTACGGCTACGGGTCCTACGAGATCAGCATCGACCCGACCTTTTCGTCGCTGCGCCTCAGCCTGCTGGAGCGGGGTTTCGTCTTCGCCATTGCCCATGTGCGCGGCGGCGGGGAGATGGGTCGCCACTGGTACAACGACGGCAAGCTGGCGGCCAAGCCCAATTCCTTCAGTGATTTCGTGGCCTGCGCCCGCCACCTGATCGCCGGTGGATGGACGTCGCCGGCGCGCCTGGCCATCCGCGGCGGAAGCGCCGGCGGATTGCTGATGGGCGCCGTGGTCAACCAGGCCCCCGAGCTCTTCGGCGCCGTGGTCGCCGAAGTTCCTTTCGTGGACGCCCTCACCACCATCCTCGACACCGACCTTCCCCTAACCGTCACCGAATGGGAGGAGTGGGGTAACCCGGTGGCCGACCCGGCCGTGTACGCCACCATGAAGTCGTACTCCCCCTACGACAACGTGGCCGCCCACCCCTACCCGCCCATCTTGGTCACCGCTGGGCTGAACGATCCCCGGGTGAGCTACTGGGAGCCGGCCAAGTGGGTGCAGCGCCTCCGGGAGCGCTCCACGAGTGGTCACCCGGTGCTGCTCAAGACAGAGATGAGCGCGGGCCACGGCGGCCCCTCCGGGCGTTACGAAGCATGGCGCGATGAGGCGCTGGTCTACGCCTTCATCCTCACCGCCTTGGGCTGCGACCAGTAGAGCGGCGCTGGGAGACCTTGGAGAACCCTCTGCGCTTAGAGGAGGCTGCTGTTCTCTAGCCTGGCTGGGGCGCCCTGGTGAACAATGCACGGGCCTATCTCGACGTGGCCTGGTGGATGTCGGTTTTTCCCGGAGCGGCCATCGCCCTGACCGTGGTGGCCCTCAACCTCCTGGCCGACGCGCTGGGAGCCGCCGTCGACGGCCATTCCTAACTCCGGCCGTTAAGGCCGACGACCGACCGACGGGTGTCTCGCACCACCAGACTTCGCTCGAGATATCTCGCGGGCCGCCGTCTCATCGTCCATGGCGGTTATCGAGGGCGGCCGTCAGGGCATCGCCCAGCAGGTTCAAGCCGAGGACGGCCAGGACGATCGCCAGGCCCGGGAAGAGGGCCATCCACCACGCCACCTGCAGAAACTGCTGGGCGTTATTGGCCATGCCCCCCCAGCTCATGCGGTTCTGATCGCCCAGGCCAAGAAAGGCCAGGCCGGCCTCGATCATGATCACGCGGGAGGCGAACAGGGTGATGACCACCACCGCGGCCGGCAGGAGGTTTGGCACGATCTGGCGGACGAGGATCCGGATGCTGGACGCTCCTGCGGCGCGAGCTGCCGCCGCGAAGTCTTTTTCCTTGATGGAAATGGCATCGGCCCGGACGATGCGGGCCAGAAATGGCCATGAGGTGAGACCCAGAAGAAGAATCAGTTTGTTCAGTCCCGGACCGAAGAAAGAAATGACGAGAAGGGCGAGAAAGAACCGGGGAACGACCTGGAAGAGCTCGCCCACGCGCATCAGGAAGTCGTCGACCAGGCCACCCTTGAATCCGGCGACAGCGCCGACGGACACCCCGATGATCGCGGAGATGATCACCACGCAGACCACCACGGTCATCGTTGTCCGGGCTCCGTGGACAATGCCGGTGGCCATGTCCCGTCCCAGGTTGTCGGTACCGAACCAGTGGCTGGCCGTCGGCGGCGACAGAGCCGGTCCGGCCTCGGTGTTGAACGGATCCCCCGGGGCGATCTGGTTGGCGAACAACGCCGTAGATCCGATCAGCACCACCAGAGTGATGCCCACGGTGCCGGCCACGCTTCGAGAACGGCCTGACCTTGATCGTTTGGCTCGGATAGTGATCATCGGAGACGACGGCTATCGGAGGCGGATGCGGGGATCGATCTGGGCGTACAGAAGGTCGGTGGCCAGGTTGGCGAACAAGACACTGATCGAAACCAGCAGAACCAGACCCAGAACCAGAGGCCGGTCGCCAGCGTTGGCCGCGTCCCTGAGTAGAAGGCCGATTCCGGGCCAGGAAAAGACGGTTTCCACCACGACGGCTCCCGAAAACAAAAAGCCGACTCTGGCCCCGATAACCGTCACGAGGGGGAGAGCGGCATTGGGAAAGGCGTGGCGCCCGATCACGGATTCGGCGGCCACGCCCCTGGCCTTGGCCGACCGGGCGTAGTCCAGCTTCATCTGCCGCTGGAGCCCCTTGCTAGTGAGGCGGGTGACCAACGTGATCTCCGATACGGCGAGTACGCCGGCCGGCAAAATCAGGTGCTTGGCCACGTCGGCCACGTAGGCCCAGCCGGTGTACACGATGCGGGTGTCGGTCATTCCCAGGACCGGCAACAAGTCGAGGCGCAGCCCGACGATGATCACGGCGATCTGGCCCAGCCAGAAGCCGGGAATGGCATAACCCACCAAAGTGGCGGTCATCACGCCGGAATCGAATGCGCTGCCGGGGCGGCGGGCCGACGCCCGACCCAAGGCGATGCCGATGACTATTGAAAGGGCGAGGGCGGTAGCGGTGAGCAGGAGGGTGGCCGGGAGCCTCTCGGCGATGATTTCGGTGACAGGCCGGCCGAAGTAGAAGCTGTTGCCAAGGTCACCGGCGGCAAGGCTGGCCGCGTAGTTTCCCATCTGGGTCATCAGGGACTGGTCGAGGCCAAGCTGGCGGCGGACATCCGCGATGGTGGCAGTGTCGGCATACTCGCCGGCCAGCACACCTGCGGGGTCACCCGGTGCGAAATGAACCACCGAAAAGGTGGCGATGAGGATCATGGCCAACGCCGGAAAAAGCCCCACGAAGCGCCGAACGAAGTACCGAAGGCCGCCCATTCTCACGACCGGTTCTGCGTTATTGGGAACCGGAAAATCAAGTCCTCACCTTCAACTGCAGCCACTTGTACGTCGAAGCCGCCAATCTAAAGCCGAACCCCCCAGGACGGGGCCAGTATGGCCGGCCTTGGGGGGTTCGGGGTGGCTAGTGTGTTGAGCCGACAATGGGCCCCGGCCCCGGATTTTCCGGCCGCGCCTGCCATGAACTGGTGGGAGACCATGTCACGGACGCGGCTTGGACCGGCTTGCCGATCGTCGTAATCTGGCAGCTCAGACGTGAAGGCGATCGCTGACGGAAGCGGAGTACCAACAGATCTCCCCTCGGCTACGAAGGCTGGGGCCGCAAGCACCTTCATCTTCGCCATGCGCTGCATGGTCTCCACTGCAGCGGCCCCGCCGGCGGCGCACAAGTCGCCCCAATCCCACTTGGCTCATGTTCGCTTGCAGTGGGCGGCTTCCATGTAGAGACCGGTGTCGCCGTGGTTAAAGCCGGTACAGATGGCGAGGGCACCGCGCACGTTCACCGTTTCGACCACATGGACGACCGGGAACCTCTGATTGAGCTCCAGAGAGGTGAGAACGGGACCGCCCGGCGTGTTCAGCCCAAGAATCATGCGTTGGAGTTGGAGGAACTTGGCCTGGTAGGTGGCCGTGTCGGGAGCCTTGCTGGCGTCGGCCCACAACTGGTCCATGAGCGTGCTCTTATAACCGGAACCGTTGGCGAAGGAGTTGGCCTGAATCACCTGGTCGGTATGGACGAGCCGGCGAGCACCGAATTGAGGCTCAGCCCCGTTGTTGTTCGAGTAAGCCGCCAGGTCGAAGGTCCGGGCATGGAATACCCGGGCCACCAGGAAGGTGTTGTTGTTGCCGCCTTGAGTCGTGACGTCGATACCGACCGCCTTCAGTTGCGCCTTTACCAGTGCGGCCTGGGCCTCGCCGCCGGTGGCGTGAAAGTACTCGAGGGCCAGCTTCGTTCCGTCGGCTACCACCAGGTCGGGGTCGTTGTTGGGGGTGTTGGCCTGAAGTTTGTAGGGGTGATTCAGGGCGCGGCGGAATCCGTCCGGGTTGGTGGTGTCGGACCACCCTGCGGCATTGAGAAGGACGGCGGCGGCCGACTTGTCGAAGGGAGGCAACGGCTGCGGTCCCTGGTAGGCGCCGCCGTTTGGAAGGGCGAAGCTGCTGTGGATGGGGGCGTCAGCCACTCGGCCCGTACCGAACTGGACCTTGCTCCAAATCTCGGAGCGGTCGGTTGCCTGAAAGATGGCTTCGCGAACCCGGGCGTCTCCCAGGATCTTGTGGGGCGGCGCGTTGTCGTTGGAATCCGGCTTGTTCTGACCGTAGTAGGGGCTGTTGACGGCGTAGCCACCGCTGCCAGGAGGCAACCCGACGGCAGTCGGGCCGCCCGGTGGAGCGGGAGCCACGGTGAGGTTCGAATTGGCTCCCCCCGGCGACACGGTGAGCCGCTTGGTCATGTTGAAGGCAATGGTTCCGATGTTGGTACTGCGCGGAAAGGAGGTGTTGATCCGGGTGTCCCGACGTAGCCTGGCCACGTCGCCGACTGATATGCCCGCGACGTCCACCGCGCCGCTTTCCAGTGAGGTGGCGGCCGTGCCGGTGACCACCTTTTTGAATACCTGGTCGAAATAGGGCAGGCGGTTGCCGGCGCCGTCAAAACGGAAGTAGTCAGGGTTTTTCGCCGTCCGCACGCCCTCGGCACCAAGTGAGAGAAACCGGAAGGGTCCGGTGCCGACTGGACTGATGGTGGCGGGGCACACGGGGGTTGCCGGAGGCACATTGAACTGCGTCCCGGCGACGGCGCACGGACCGTAGGCCGTCTCCGAGACGATCGGGGCTTCGGTAACCGTCAAGGCGAAGGGAAACGGTGCGAAGTTCTGCCGCAGGTTGAAGATCACCGAACCGCCGTTGCCCGCAGTGGGTGCCACTGTCTGGATGGCCTCGGGAGGCACCACCGTGGACGTGGTCTGGCCGGTGACGCCCAGGGTGGGGTTGAGGGCCCGGGTGCGACTGTGAGCGGCCAGAATCCCCTTGGAGAAACTGAACTCGACGTCGGCCGGCTCCAGGATCTCGCCATCGCCGGGAACGCTGGCGTTGGCCCCGTGAAACACCACGTTGGGCCGGAGTACGAAAGTCGCCACCGTGGTTACCGGGTCGCAAATTGCGGCGGGGGTCGTCGGCGCGCAGTTGGGGTTGGACGCGGCCGGTACGGCGGTGTTAATGGTGAAGCTCTGAGCCAGGTCTCCGCCGAGGCTGCCGTCGAGCTCGTATCGCAGCAGCCCGTTGAACATGTCCGCACCATTGGTGACGACGTCACTTGCGGTGTTGACCCAATGGTTGAGGGTGACCCCCGGCGCCGCTGTTCCGTTGTTGATGACGAGCGTTCCGCCTAAGACAGGGGTTGAGGACGGCCCACATACCGAGTCCGACGCGCAAGCGACAGCGAAGCCCGTGGCGGTGGTGACGCCGGCACCGGTGCAGGGTCCGCCCGAAGACAGGACCACGTCGTGGGTGGTGGACTTCTCGGCCAGCAATCCGCTCTGGACGAGTTGATCCTCGGTGGCGTAGGAGCCGTTCCGGGCGCAATAGGCTTCCTGCGCTGTTTCGATGGTGCGGGCATCGATGGCGACCGCAGCCGACTTGCCCTTGTCGCCGACCCCGCCAATGGCAAAGACCACCACAGCGGCCAGAATTCCAAGGATGATGATCACAACCAGCAACTCGATGAGAGTGAAGCCACCCTGCTTTGATGCCGATCGGGGATCGGTGGTCACCTTCCACACTCGTCGTCGCATCTCTCCCCCGGTTCTGGTCGATGACCTGGCCTCGCACCAAATCGATGCAATAGGCTCCCATTCCAAACTGAAGAAAGGCTTAAGACCACACTTGCGTTCGTCCTTGGCCACGCCGCTCTGGGCGACCCGGCGCTCGTCGCTGTGGCATTCGCGATGAGCAACGACGCGAAAGATCCCGTCGTCGCCCTGGACCACGTCCTGGCCGGCGACAACGGCCAACAGCTCGGCGGCATCAGCAGCGGTTGGCCTAAGTTCGTGGCCACCGAGCAGGGCCAGGGTGGCCTCGGCGTCTTTCACCAAGGCATCGACCAGGGCCTCTCGGGCTAAGGCGTCATCCCAGTCAACAGGGGGGCTTGGCAGATGCTGGCGTAGTCGTCGTCGCGGCGAAGCTGGGCTCGGATCTGGCTGGCCAGGCGGGTGCCAAGGTGTCCTCGTGCAATCGCTTGGGGCGAGCCGATGTCCGGAGGCGGTTGCGCAAGCCCACCAACACGGTGGGATGGAACGACTCGGCTCCCGTGGTCAGTCCCGCTGCCGCCTGCCAGCGCAGGTCGAAGGCGAGACGGTCACAGGCATCGCTATCCGAAAGGCCCTCAAAGCTCTGCAGCAGCATGACCGTGGCCACCGTGCGGGCCGGAATCGTCGGCCGGCCCCGGGGCGTGGTCACGAACAGGTCGGCGAAGTAGTCGTCGGGGAACAGTCG
>Ga0187894_10005808_pt1 | contig 12393 bp, 9 predicted proteins | sample GBC1701081metaG_FD_136650 | JGI IMG/M metagenome (GOLD analysis project Ga0187894, IMG submission 136650) | White microbial mat communities from a lava cave in the Kipuka Kanohina Cave System on the Island of Hawaii, USA - GBC170108-1 metaG ... | reverse complement strand
CCTTCCAGACGAACTGCAATTCACCTTCGGGCCAGCGTGCCCATGTCTGCAGCGGTCCGACGAGGTCGAGCAGGGTCATGCCGGGATAGACAAGCATCTGGATTTTCATCGCGCGGTCTCCTGCTGGGTCGCCAGCACCGGCAGCATGGACTTTGGGCGGGGTGGCGGATATGACAAAAATATGGGTAAAACTGCCAAACCGCGCCTGGTTGCGATCCTGCTGTATGGCGACATGCAGCTGCTCGATGCCGCCGGCCCGGCTGATGTGTTCACGCAGGCCAACCGCCGCGCCGGTGGCAATGCCTATGAGGTGATATTCGTGGGCGCAGAGCGCAGCGTGTCCACGATTGCCGGCCTGACTCTTGCGGCGCAGCCTCTGCCGGGGACACGACGCGTCGTCCACACGCTGATCGTGCCGGGCGGCCGCCGCCGTGGCCTGCGCGCTGTGCTGGGCGACGTGCGGCTGATGCGCTGGATGACGCGGTCGGCGGAAACGGCACAGCGTGTCGTGTCGGTCTGCACGGGCGCGTTCATCTTCGCCGCCATGGGTCTGCTCGACGGTCGTCACGCGACCACGCACTGGGCGTGGCTCGAGACGATGGCGCGGCGCTTTCCCGAGGTGCGGGTCGAACGCGAAGCGCTCTTCGTCGAGGACGGGCGCATCTGGACATCGGCCGGTGTCTCATCCGGCGTTGATCTGGCGCTGGAGCTGGTGGCCCGCGACCTCGGGCACGATCTGGCGCTGCAGGTGGCCAGGGATCTGGTCCTGCATCTTGTGCGGCCGGGCGGCCAGTCGCAGTTCGCCGAGCCGCTGGCCTTGCAGGCGCGCGCCGGGCCCGATCTGGCGCGGCTCATTGCCTGGCTCAACCCGCGGCTCGATGATGACATCACCGTTGCCCAGATGGCCGCGGCCATGGGCATGAGCGAGCGCAGCTTCCACCGCCGGTGTGTCGCGTCCTTCGGCATGGCGCCAGGCCGGCTCCTGGCCGAGCTCCGGCTGGATCAGGCGCGTACGCTGCTGTGCGATCGCACGACATCGGTCCAGGCGGTCGCGCGCCGATGCGGCTTCAGCGACCCGGCCGCGTTTTCCAGCGCCTTTGCGCGGCGGTTCGGCGCCGCACCGACGGCCTTCCGTCGCGCATTTGCCGGTGGCAGCCCGACCTCGGCTGCCACAGGTGCGCGGTAGCCTGGCTGATGCCTACGGGATGATCTTGTGGACGACGCCGGCGTCGATCAGCTCCGCCGGCGACGGAATCCACAGGGACTCGGCCGGCGTATTCACGGCCCGTTCGGCGAAGGCGGGGTTGACGCCGGCCATGACGAGAAAGCGCAACATGCCCCGATTGGTCTTGTCCAATTCCGATTGTGGCAAGCCGGGAAAGGCGGAACCGTGAAACCCGAGCTGGGCACCCTCGCGCAGATGACGCGTGCTGCCGGCGAGATAGGCGATGGTGCATGCGGACAAGCAGAAAGCCTCGACGACCGTGTCCAGCCGGCGGGCGCGGATGGCGGCATAGATTTCGACGGCTTCGCCGAGGCGACCGCCCCGGCTTTGTAGATGGACCGTCGTGACGTTGGCAGCCGATCGCAGCAGACGGTCGAATTCCTCGGCGGTCCCCATTGAAAAAGTGCGCGAGAAGAACAGCTGCGTGCCATCGTCGGACACAGCCATGATGCCGTCGCGCAATTTGGCGTCGCCATGCGCGATGCTCCAAAGCTCAATAGTCGACGGTACGGTTTTCTCGTAGGTCACGAAGCCGCTCGCGACCAGCATGACGATGCCAAGCCCGGCGCTGAGCCATCGGTTTGACGGGGTATCCCGGTGTCTGTTGCGGGCGCTGGCCAGCCAGATGAGGCCGGTCTGCACGACGCTGAACGCCAGCGCGGCAACAACCAACGCAGCGATGATGACGACTTCGACCGTGGATGTGTCGTGATGGCGCGTAACACTGAGCCAGATGGTGCCCAATGCCACCAGTTGGGCGACAAGCACCCACGTTGCCCGCGCATAGGCCTGGTCCAGCAAGGGCGCTGTGCCGATCCGCCACAACCCCACATCCGCCCAGGCCGGCACACGGACGTGGGGACGGTCGTCCATCGCTGCCTACGCCGTCGGCAGCGTGTAGTCCTTGAATGTGCGGCGCAGTTCGGTCTTGAGGACCTTGCCGGTAGCGCCATGCGGGATGGCATCGACGAAGGCCACGTCGTCCGGCAGCCACCACTTGGCGACCCTGTCCTTTACGAAATCCAGGATCTCCTGCTTACCGGCATCGGCGCCAGCCTTGAGCTGCACGATCAGCAGCGGCCGCTCGTCCCACTTGGGATGATGGATGCCGATCACTGCGGCCTCGGCCACCGCCGGGTGACCCATGGCGGCGTTCTCCAGATCGATGGTGCTGATCCATTCACCGCCCGACTTGATCACGTCCTTCGAGCGATCGGTAATCACCATCGAGCCGTCCGGCTCCAGCTTCGAGACATCGCCGGTGTGGAACCAATCGTCCTTGGCGAAAGCGGCGGTGCCTTCGCCTTTCATGTAGCCGCTCACGATCCACGGGCCGCGCACCATCAGATTGCCGCTGGCCTTGCCGTCCTTGGGCAGATCGTTACCCTCGTCGTCGACGATCTTCATCTCGACGCCGAACACGGGACGGCCCTGCTTGGCCTGGATATCGAAGCGCTGCTCGTCGGGCAGCGCACGCTCGCCACGGTTGAAGCGCGTCAGCGTGCCGACCGGGCTCATCTCGGTCATGCCCCAGCCCTGGACGACCTCGACGTCGTGGTCCTTCGAGAAGCGCGCGATCATCGCGTGCGGCACGGCCGAGCCGCCAATCAGCGTGCGCTTCATCTTCGACAGTTTCTTGCCGTTCTGATCGCAATAATTCAGCAGTCCCAGCCAGACAGTCGGCACGCCGGCACTGATGTCGACATTCTCCGAGTCGAGCAGCTCGTAGACGCTGGCGCCGTCCAGGCGGAAGCCGGGAAACACCAGCCTGCAACCGCTCATGGGCGCGCCGTAGACCAGGCCCCAGGCATTGGCGTGGAACATCGGCACGACCGGCAGGATCGTATTGTCGGGGTTGAGCGCCAGCACCGGCCCGCTGGTCATCATGATCGAGTGCAGCATCGTCGAGCGGTGGCTGTAGAGCACACCTTTGGGGTTGCCCGTCGTTCCCGACGTGTAGCAGAGCGACGAGGCGGTGCGCTCATCGAAGATCGGCCACGCCAAGGTACCGGGCTTGTCCGCGATCAGCTCCTCGTAGCACAGCAGGTTGGCGATCTTGCTGTCCTTCGGCATGTGGGCGCGGTCGGTCATGACGACGACGTGGCGCACGCTCTTGAGCTGGCCGGCGACGCTCTCGACCACCGGCAGCAGGTTCAGGTCGACGAAGATCACCTGGTCTTCGGCGTGATTGGCGATATAGGCGACGTGCTCCGGCGACAGCCGCGGGTTGAGCGTGTGCAGCACGGCGCCGATGCCCGACACGGCGTAGTACAGCTCGAAATGGCGATAGCCGTTCCAGGCGACGGTGCCGACCCGGTCGCCCAGCTTGATGCCCAGCCCCTGCAGAGCCTCGGCCAGTTTTTTGGCGCGCTGATGCGCATCGCGATAGGTGTAGCGGTGGATCGGCCCTTCGATCGAGCGCGAGACGATCTCGACGTCGCCATAGTATTCGGCAGCAAAGTCGATGATCTGCGAAATCAGCAGCGGCCGGTCCTGCATCAGCCCAAGCATTGCGTTCCCTCGATGATGGTTGTGACACGTGACCAGGAAACTATCAGACTGCTCACTGCGGATATAGCGCGTAAGTGAGCAAAAGTCGGCTCTGGAGGGAAGGCACGCGGCTGCCTCAGGCGACCGACCATCGGACGACATTGCGCGTTTTGCGGGCAAGGGTGCGCCGGTGACCAAGACGCGATCCGGCCGGCGCGCCGTCGTCTCCGGAGCGGCATCATGCCGTCGGCAGTTTGTAGGCCTTGAAGGTTTCGCGCAGGCGGGTCTTGAGGATTTTGCCGGTGGCGGTGTGCGGGATCGACTCGACGAAGGCGACGTCGTCGGGCAGCCACCATTTGGCGACCTTGTCCTGGAGGAAGCCCAGCAGGGCGTCCTTGTCGACGCTGGCGCCGGCCTTCTTCTGGATGATGAGCAGGGGGCGCTCGTCCCACTTGGGGTGGTGGATGCCGATCACTGCCGCCTCGGCCACCGCAGGGTGCGCCATCGCGGCATTCTCCAGGTCGATCGAGCTGATCCACTCACCGCCGGATTTGATGACGTCCTTCGAGCGGTCGGTGATCTGCATGTAGCCGTCGCTATCGAGCGTGGCGACGTCGCCGGTCGGGAACCAACCGCCCTCACGCAACAGATCGCCACCCTCGCCACGGAAGTAGCCCGACGTGATCCACGGACCGCGCACCAGCAGATCGCCGAACGCCTTGCCGTCGCGGGGCAGCGCCGTGCCATTGTCGTCGACGATCTTCATCTCGACGCCGAATAATATGCGTCCCTGCTTGGCGCGCACCGCGTCCTGCTCGTCCTTGGGCAACCTCTGGTGCTTGGTCTTGGGCGTATTGACCGTGCCCAACGGGCTCATTTCCGTCATGCCCCAGGCGTGCAGGACGTCCACCCCGTAGTCGCGCTTGAAGGTCTCGATCATCGCTGGCGGGCAGGCCGAGCCGCCGATCACCGACTTGCGCAGGGTCGACAGCTTGAGGTTCTTGGACTGCAGGTGCTGCAGCAGGAGCAGCCACACCGTCGGCACGCCGGCGGTGATGGTCACGCCCTCGGTTTCGAACAGCTCGTAAAGGCTGGCGCCGTCCAGTGCCGCGCCGGGGAACACCAGCTTGGCGCCGGACAGGCAGCCGGAATAGGGCAGGCCCCAGGCGTTGACATGGAACATTGGCACCACCGGCAGGACCGTATCGCGGGCCGAGATGCCGATGCCGTCCGGCAGGGCGCTGGCGTAGGCATGCAGGAGGGTCGAGCGGTGATGGTAGAGCACGCCCTTGGGATTGCCCGTTGTGCCCGAGGTGTAGCAGAGCGATGAGGCCGTGCGCTCGTCGAACTGGGGCCACGCGAACGTGCCGGGTCTGTCCGCGATCAGCTCCTCGTAGACCAGCAGGTTGGGGATGTTCAGGTCGGCCGGCAGGTGGGCGCGATCGGTCATCGCCACGACATGGCGCACCGTCTTCAGCTGCGGCGCCAGGCTCTGGATCAGCGGCAGGATGTTGAGATCGACGAAGAGGAGCTGGTCCTCGGCGTGATTGACGATATAGGCGATCTGCTCGGGGAACAGGCGCGGGTTGATCGTGTGGCTGACCGCGCCCATCCCGGAAATGCCGTAGTAGAGTTCGAAGTGCCGGTAGCCGTTCCAGGCCAGGGTCCCGATCCGGTCGCCCTGGCGGATGCCGAGGCTGGTCAACGCCTCCGCCACCTGCTTGGCGCGCTTGTGCGCGTCCTTGTAGGTGTAGCGGTGGATCGACCCTTCGACGGTCCGTGAGACGATCTCCGTGTCGCCGTGGTAGTCGGCCGCAAAGTCGATGAGCTGCGAGATCAGAAGCGGGCGATCCTGCATCAGGCCCAGCATGCGGCGGTCTCCTCGGAAGACATATTCGGGTTGTCTCAGCCGGCCGCAATTAAGCCGTGGATGGCAGGCCGTCAATGGCCGGCCGCTTTCGGCCATTGTCACGCACAACCTCATCCTGAGGAGCCGGCGCAGCCGGCGTCTCGAAGGATGGGCTACGATCTCGTTCGACCGTTCCGGCTACTGCTGCCCCCCGAGCGGTTGCCCACCCTTCGAGACGGCCGCTCCGCGGCCTCCTCAGGGTGAGGTCTGTGTGCAAGGCCCTGTCGCGCCAGCGATGTGAGTGGCCGGTTCGGTCGGCTCGGCTTAAAGGCTCGCCTGCCTTCTGTAGAGGCCGGCATAGGCGCCGCCAGCGGCGATCAGGGCATCATGGCTGCCCGGCTCGGCGATCCCCTGGTCGGCCAGAACCGTGATCCGGTCGGCGCAGTCGCGGACGTGCCATGTGTTACGTGCCGCCCGGTGCGCATGCCGCTGCCTGCCCGGGCGAGCCGCCAGTCGAACTGTGGCCGCCGCGCTTGTGCTCAGCGGCCAGACAACAACCGGCTCGCCCGTGGGCACGCTACCGGATGGTCAGATGTCGAGCACGCATCCCAGCACGCCGACGATGGCGTGCTGCTCCGTCGACAGCAGCCTTCTGTGGACGCTCTCGAATTCCTCGCCGGTGATCGCCTTCTTCATCTCCTTTGTGAGTCCATTGAGCACGCTGCGGGTGCCGTCGGTCTGGATGGCGGTGCCGTTCTTGATGGTGTCGAGCAAGGCCCCCACGTCTAACATCAGCGCAGCCGGGCCGGAGAACATCTTGCCCTTGCTCCGGGTCTTGTCCTTCCACGCGGTGAGCGTGACCTTCATCACGGGGATGCCGGAGGCGCGGGCGATGTCGACGGCCGGATCCCACTCGAACGAAATGGTGAAGACGCCGAACGCCTTGGCGACGCGCGTCTCGGTCCAGCCCAACTCGTCCTTCCGCAGCGGAACCTTGGTCGTGATCAGGGAGCCGCCGGCGACGTCCGCACCGCGTACTCCCCCCAGGTGAGCGACCGCACCGGGCAAGCCGCCCTTATCAGTCTCGCTTTTTGCGACCACGCCGAAAATAATGCCACGGGCCATATCCTCATCTCCCTGCCGGTCGCTGGCGGACAGCCAGCTTGGTGACGATAGCGTGATGTCCAATGGGCCCGCGTCCACCTGGAGGTGGAGGCGTGGTGAGGCGATCAGAAATCGGCTGCAGGTTGGTGATCGCGAGCCAGCCAGCCGCAACTAAGCGGTGGCCGGCGGCGGTCAATGGCCAGCCGGCCACACTCCTTCGCGCGTGCTAAAGACTGGCCTGCACCCGATAAAGGCCGGCATAGGCGCCATCGGCGGCGATCAGGGCTTCGTGGGTTCCCTGCTCAGTGATCCCCCGGTCGGTCAAGACCAGGATCCGATCGACGTGCCGCACCGTGGACAGCCGATGGGCGATGACCAGGGTGGTGCGTTCCCGGGCCAGCTTCAGCAGTGCCTGCTGGACCGCCCGCTCGCTCTCGTTGTCGAGCGCGCTCGTGGCTTCGTCGAAAATCAGGATCGCGGGATCCTTCAGAAACGTGCGCGCGATGGTCAGGCGTTGCTTCTGGCCGCCGGACAGCTTCACGCCGCGCTGCCCGATGTCGGTGTCGTATCCTTTCGGCAGGGCCATGACGAAATCATGGGCGTGGGCGGCGCGGGCCGCGGCGACGATGTCGGCCGCGGTGGCCTGGGGACGGCCATATCGCAGGTTCTCGGCGACGGTGCCCGAGAACAGGTAGACGTCCTGCTGCACGACGCCGATGTTCTGCCGCAGCGACGCCAGGCGGACATCCCGGATATCGACGCCGTCGATCAGGATGGCGCCCTCCGTCACTTCGTAGAAGCGCGGGATCAGGGAGCACAGCGTGCTCTTGCCGACGCCTGATGTTCCGACCAGGGCGACGAACTCGCCCGGCCGGATATCCAGCGACAGGTTCCGCAGCACGTGAGGGCCATCCTCGTCATAGCGGAAGCCCACGTCGCGAAAGGCCAGGGCGCCGCGCGGCCGGGGCAGGATCCTGGCGTCAGGCCGGTCCTGGATATCAGGCGCGACCTCGAGGATCTCCATGACCCGGGCGAAGCCCGTGTAGCCCTGCTGCCAGAGCCGCACGAAGTTCGCCAGGCGCTGGACCGGATCGACGAGAATCGCGACGCAGAGCAGGAACGTCAGCATGTCCGCGACGCTCAGCTCGGCGTGAACAACGCGGACGGCGCCAACCGCGATGACGCCGACCGTGATTAGTTGGGCGAAGGTGGCGATGCCCACCGAGAAGAACGCTTCGCTCCTGCAGCCCTCCTTGCGGCTCTCCAGGAATTTGGCGTTCTCCGTCTCGAAGCGTCGGTTCTCGAGATCCTCATTGGCGAATGACTTCACCACCCGGATGCCGGCCAGCGAATCCTCGACGCGCTCGTTGATCGCCCCGATCTGGTGCCGGCTGCGTGCCAGTGCGCGGTTCATCCGGCCGTTGAAATGCAGAGCGTAGAGGACCGCGAACGGCATGACACCGAGGATCAGCAGCGTCAGTGGCACATCCAGATGGGCGAGAATGACCAGCACGCCGACAAACTTCAGGATGGCAATCGCGATGTCCTCGGGCCCGTGATGATAGAGTTCACCGAGCGCCAACAGGTCGTTGGTGATACGGCTCATCAACTGGCCAACCCGCTGCCGATCGTAGAAGCTGAACGACAGCTTCTGGCAGTGCTCGAAGACCTCCTTGCGCAGGGCGCTTTCCATCTTGGCGCCCATGACGTGGCCCTGATAGTCCACGAACAGGGTGCTGAGCGCCTGGATGGCCAGCAGGGCGAGCATGATGCCGCCCATGGCGTAGATCTGGCCCAGTGCATCCGGCACATCGTCGAGCGCGACGAGGCGCTTGGTGATGTGGTTGGCAAACAGGGGCAGGAAGAGCGCTGTCAGTGAAACGATCAGCGCACAGGCCACGTCCGCCAGCAGCAGCGGGAGATGAGGCCTGTAGTAGGAGAGGAACTTCCTGAAGCGAAGAGAGCGTCGAAGGCTATATGCGGCGGCGTCTGCGCGCGCCGGGTCCTTCTGGTCGAGCGTAGGCATGGCAATTCATGTCCGGCTGATGAACGGGGACTCCTTTCTGGTTGGACATGAAAGTCGGCATTGTACGCTCGCCCGGGTGGTTTGCTGCGGGCGCGGACCATACGGCACATGCCCTCGGCAGGCAATGTTGTTGTCCGCGTCGTTGTTCGCGCCGGGCGAGCCGCCAGACGAACGCTCCCTGTTGGCGGACTTGCGTCGGGTGGTCGTGCAGGCCACGGTGCAGACAAAGGCCCTTACCAGACGGAGCTGATATCCATGGCATCGCCGCTTTTCGACCTGACCGGCAAGGTCGCCATCGTCACAGGTTCGAGCAAGGGCATCGGCAAGTCGATCGCCGAGCAACTCGCGCTGCAAGGCGCCAAGGTGGTGATTTCGAGCCGCAAGCTGCCCAACTGCGAAGCTGTCGCCGACGGCATCCGCAAGCAGGGCGGCCAGGCGATCGCCGTGGGTTGCAACATCTCCGAAAAAGCGCAGCTGGAGAAACTGGTGGCCGAGACCCGCAAGGCCTTCGGCGCGATCGACATCGTCGTCTGCAACGCTGCGTCGAATCCCTACTACGGGCCGACCGAGAAGATGCCCGATGATGCCTTCACCAAGATCATGCAGAACAACATCCTCTCCAATATCTGGCTGATCAACCTGTGCCTGCCGGACATGCGCGCCAAGAAGGATGGGGCAGTGATCATCGTGTCCTCGATCGGCGGCCTGCGGGGGACGGCCGTCCTGGGCGCGTATGGTATTTCCAAGGCTGCCGACATGGCGCTCACCCGCAACCTTGCCATCGAGCTGGGTCCCGACAACATCCGGGTCAACGCCATCGCGCCGGGCCTGGTGAAGACCGATTTTGCCCGGGCGCTGTGGGAGAACCGGGAGTACCTTGAAAAACGCCTGCTGACGGCGCCGTTGCGCCGCATCGGCGAGCCCGATGACATCGGTGGGATTGCCGTAATGCTGGCGTCGAAGGCCGGCGCATTCATTACAGGGCAAACAATCGTGGCCGATGCCGGGGTGACCATCGCTTGACGGGTGGCCGATCGGCAATCAGCGCCCGGTCAGCTTTGACCGGGCTTTGTTTATGTGCATTAATGATTTACGAGATGTCTCTTGTGTGAATTGTCAATTCAAGGCGATGGGCGGTAAAACTTACTTGTTCAGAGTCATTGATGAGAGCGTCAAAAATGCGTTAATTTTCAGCTCTTAAAAGGTCAAGTTGTTAGGTTAATGCTAAAAATTGTCTCTTGAAAGGAGCCAAACGCGATTCCATTTGAGAGAAAAGGTTAGGGCGATTAGCCTCCAATTGTCGAGGGAGCGGTCAGACCGGTCTGGTCATTGCACCAGAAGACCGATGGACGGGTGCCCACCCATATTCCCTTTCCCCCATACTCGGGCGCCTGTTGATCAGTCTTCGACCGAGAGGTCCTCTCCCTCTACGTCATTTTGAGAAGTCATAGTTGCGAGGGTGGTTGTGGTTATGGCGGACCGGAACGGTCCACGGCAATTAGGCCGAATTCCCTGACTACAGCGTGTCCTTCAGGAACACCGCGGTCCCGCGGGTGTCTCAGCACCTCTGACTTCCAGTCGTTTGCGTGGCGTAGCGATCGTGTAAAGCGTTGTTCTGAGTACCCTCTCTAGTCAAACCAGCGCGCCGAACGCACGCGGCGCGCCGGCGAAGGCAGTCCGGATCCGGTCCCCCGGCTGGATTCGGCGCCGATTGGCCCCGATGGGCCCCAGTAAGTGTTTCTGCGGCACGCCGAACGCACGCGGTGTGCAAGCAAGGCGGTTGGTCCGGTTCCCCGGCTGGGCTGGCTGCCTGCAGTCTCTTCCCGGAGGCTCGCAGTAAGTAGCGCCACCGCGCTGGCGGCGCTCCTGTAGAGGCGGCGCACCCGTTCCCCGGCGGGTGGCCGCCTCATCTTTTTGGCGGTCAGGCGGTCAGACCACCATCGGCGACGAATTCGGAGCCGGTCGAGAACGATGACTCGTCCGACAGAAGGAAGATCACAAGTCGCGCGATCTCCTCCGGCCGGCCCAGCCGGCCCATCGGATGGAGGCTCTCCAGGTACTGCCGCCCCGTCAGATCATCAACCGGGAGAGCGAGCCGCGGCGCGATCATCGGTGTGTCGATATAGCCGGGATGAACCGAGTTGCAGCGGATGTTGTAGCCGTGCTGAGCACAATGCACGGCGACGTTCTTGGTCAGCAGGCGTACGCCGCCCTTGCTGGCGGCATAGGCAGGCGCACCACTGGTGCCGCGCAGACCCAGCACCGAGGATATGTTGACGATGGAGCCGCCGCCTGGGCGCATGGCCCGCACCGCATGCTGGCATCCCAGGAACACACCCAACCCGTTGATGCGATAGACCCGGCGGAAATCGTCCAGCGAGCAGGTCTCGATATCCTGGGCAATCCCGACTCCGGCACCGTTGACCAGGCCGTCCAGCCGGCCGAAGCGGGCGATGGTGTCGGCCATCACCCGGTTCCAGTCGTCTTCGCTGGTGACGTCGAGCGGCGTGAACATCGCGCTGTCGCCGATCTCGGCCGCCAGCATGCCGCCTCGATCGGCCTGCGCTGGCAGGTCGGCCAACACGACGTGGGCGCCTGCCGCGGCGGCCAACCGGCAGGTGGCGGCGCCGATGCCCGAGGCGCCGCCAGTGACGATCACCGTCTTGGCTTCAAGGTGCGGCAACGGGCACCCTCCGCTGGATGCCGGAGGTGATGCCGCCGTCGGCAATCAACTCGGCGCCGGTGACGAACTTGGCGCGATCGGTGGCGAGGTAGAGCACCGCCTGGGCGATGTCGTCAGGCTCGCCCATGTGGCCGATCGGATGGAAGGCGTCGATCAGGGCCTTGCCCGGCTCGCGCCCGACCAGTTGCCAGAGCGCATTGAAGATCGGCGTATCGATCCCGCCGGGATGTACCGAGTTGCAGCGGATGTCGTAGCGCTTCTCGGCGCAGTGTTGCGCCACGCTCTTGGTCAGCAGCCGCACGGCGCCCTTGCTGGCGGTGTAGGCGCAGGGACCGGCGGCGCCGACGATGCCGGCGATCGAGGAGATGTTGACGATGGCACCCTTGGATGCCGGCTTGTGCGAACCAGTGCGCTTCATCGCAGCGATGCCGTGCTTGCAGCCGAGGAACACGCCATCGAGATTGATCGCATGGGTGCGGTCCCACGAATCCACCGTGGTGTTCTCGATCGTCCCCGACCCGGCGATGCCGGCGTTGTTCACCAGGATGTCCAGCCGCCCGAAGCGGCCGAGCGTGTCGTCCATCAGGGCGATCCACGAAGGTTCGCGGGCGACATCGAGCGTGCGGAACGAACATCCGATGTCAAGCGCGACCCTGGCGCCGAGGTCATCCTGTACGTCACCGATCACGACGGTCGCGCCGTGCGCCGCCAGCAGGCGCGCGCAGGCGGCGCCGATACCCGACGCGCCGCCGGTGACGATGGCGACCTGGCCCGCCAGTTCGTTCGATAATGTCATGGCGCGTCACATCGCCGTGCAGCCGCCGTCGACGACCATCTCGGCGCCGGTGGTGAACTTCGATTCGTCGGACGCGAGGTAGAGGATCATGTAGGCGATGTCGTTGGGTTCGCCGATGCGGCCCATCGGCACCATGCGCAGCAGCCGCTTGCGCGCCTTGTCGGGGTCGGGATCGGACTCGATGCCGCCCTGGACCATCGGCGTGTCGATGAAGGCGGGG
>Ga0187894_10005807_pt1 | contig 12394 bp, 13 predicted proteins | sample GBC1701081metaG_FD_136650 | JGI IMG/M metagenome (GOLD analysis project Ga0187894, IMG submission 136650) | White microbial mat communities from a lava cave in the Kipuka Kanohina Cave System on the Island of Hawaii, USA - GBC170108-1 metaG ... | reverse complement strand
TTGCCAGCGGAGCGAAGCCATCTTTGCCTGAAAACAGAGATTGTTTCGTCGCTTATCGCTCCTCGCAATGACAGCTTCGGCTCCTCTGCTCCTTATCTTCGTCCAGAGTTTTGTCTCACGGTCGTAAGTTCCTTCAAGGACGATCGATCCTCATCCAATTCGAGATAGGATCAAGAATCACCCAGGCAAAAGTATCTATTGGAAATGTCGTCGCGCGGTATTGGTAGCCGCGAAGAAGGAACCAACAGCAAACGCAGCCATAACCAACAGCGAGGGCGCTAGATGAGGAAGCTGTCCAATAAAGGCTTGATCATGCACGTATAAACAGCGGCGTAAAGCCGCCATGCCGTAAGTCAAGGGGTTCAGTCGCATAATCCAGGAAAACCAGTCCGGAAGCCCGGCAGCTGGGAAAAAGGCGCCAGAAAGGAGCCAGATTGGCATGAGAATAAGGTTCATAATCGCATGGAATCCTTGGACTGATTCCATGCGCCAAGCGATGATTAAGCCAAGATTACTTAACGCTAACGCGACCAGAAATAAGATTCCTACAGTAGCAAGCACTGACCCGAAACTGAGATGAATCCCCGCGAAAGGCGCGAGGATAAGCAACAGCATACCCTGAAACACGGCCAGGGTCGTGCTCCCCAGAGCCTGTCCTAACACGATGCTCATACGAGAGACGGGGGCAACAAGGACTCCCTGTAAAAATCCCATCTTGCGGTCTTCGATTACTGCAATGGTTGCGAAGATGGAGGTAAATAAGAGAACAAGAATGAGAATCCCAGGATAGAGATATTCTAAATACCCACTTCCCGCCGGCGCACCAGGAGGTCGGAAAGAAGCACTAAATCCTCCTCCTAACAGAAGCCAAAATGCCAACGGTTGAGCAAATGCGCCTACGAGTCGGCTACGCTGCCGAACAAAGCGAAGGATCTCTCTCCGCCAGAGGGTCAAAACAGGTAACCAAAAGTGACTCATGGGGCTTGTTTTCTCTCTCCATTCATCTCTCCATCCCAGAAACGATGCCCAGTTTGATGGATAAACACATCTTCCAGGGTAGGTTTGCCAAAAGTGACGGACTGGACCTCTTCGGGAAACGCTTCGACAACCTCGCGGACGAATTCATGCCCTCGTGGACGCTCAAGGCGAAGCATCCCGTCAATTAGTATCGGCTCACAAGCAAACCGTTGGACGAGCTTCTCTCGCAACCCAACAGTATCTTGCGCACGAATTGCGACCACGTCTCCGCCTACACGCGCTTTCAGTGCATCCACGGTATCCAACGCCACCAATTTTCCTAGATGAAGAATGCCAACGCGGTCACTCCGTTCAGCTTCCTCCATGATGTGAGTGGTCAACACAATGGTTACTCCCCCCTGGCTACGAAGCAAATGAAGATAGTCATTGAAATCCCGACGGGCTCCAGGATCAAGCCCAGTGCTCGGCTCGTCCAGCAAAAGCAATTCAGGCCCGTGCAACAGTCCTTTCGCGAGTTCTACCCGCCGTTGCAAACCGCCAGACAGTGTTCCGACGAGATCGCGGGCTCGTTCCGTCAACCCCATCCTTTCTAGCATTGCTATCATGCGCTCTTGGAGGATTTTCCCTCCAAGTCCATAAAGATTCCCATGACACTCCAGGTTTTCTATAACTGTGAGCTTGGGATCAAGGCTGGGATATTGGAAGACGACTCCAATACGATTACGCACCGCCTGAGGGTGCTGCAGCAAGTCTTCGCCAAACACCTGAGCCTCTCCGCTTGTGGCCGGAATTAGGGTTGAGAGGATCTTAAATAGGGTCGACTTCCCCCCTCCATTGGGGCCAAGCAGCGCGAAAATTTCCCCCTTAGGAATGGAAAACGTCACGTTATCAAGGGCGACACGAGTACCATACAAGCGGCACAGATTCGTGACAACCACGGCAGGGACCGGATCCACAGATGCAGATTCCTCCTCCAAAAGATGAAACGCTGGTTATATGTCTGTATTGATACGGGGCTCAGTTTTCTTTTTTTCATCTTGCCACAGGAAAACGGGGTCCGGTAGGCCATGACTGCGGTTACTATTTCCACCTTACTGCCGACTCGTTGCCCATCATCTTGCGATATGATAGGCGGAAGGTCTTTAATACTGCCCTCGTGGTGAAATGGATATCATACAGGTCTCCGGAACCTGTGGTCTGGGTTCGATCCCCGGCGAGGGCATACTCTTCCGACCCCTGACACCCTTAGTTCAAGGAGGAAGACCCACAAGGGGCAAAAGAAGTGCACTTTTCCCCTATCAGCTCCCTTTTCCTTTTCATAGATTTTCCAGTGACTAACGGTTTCGAACTGCTATACTCTGTCATCATAGCGATGAGTTCGGCTACATGATTCTCAATATTTGACCTTAAGGACTTGAATTGATACGTTTTCGGCAAGACGCTTTTCTCGCCTTGGTTGTTTCCGGATAAAATCTTGAACAGTACTCTATATCTTCATCATGCTAGGCTGTAAGCAGCAAAGAAGTTCTGAAGAAGGGCGATCGAATACCGCTGAGAATACGGTGTCGTCCATCGCTCGCGGAGGAAACCACATGGGCCGTAAAAAAATTATGGTCGTGGAAGATAACGAGGACAATCGCCATATCCTTGTATATCGACTACGTAAAATTGGTGATTTCGATATCAAAGAGGTGCAGCACGGTCAGGAGGCTCTCGACTTGATCTCTCAAGATCCACCCGATCTCCTTTTTCTTGATCTCAAGCTTCCCGTCCTTGATGGCTGGGAAACCGCTCGAAGGATTCGCACGATGTCGGGACCAGCCAGAGACATACCTATCATCGCTCTCACTGCACAGGCGATGGTTGGTGATGAAGAAAAAGCACTAGCCGCGGGCTGTGACGACTACATTGCGAAGCCGATCGTTGATTCGAGCATTGTTAAAGAGAAAGTTTTACACTTTCTCTCTCATGGGCGTGTACGCAACTTTCATTAAGCACAGGCGCAAAAAGAGAGCAGCCGGAGGGCCGAGAACCCTCCGGCTGCGGGCAAGGAAGGGAGGAGACAAGGAGAGAAGACAGGGGGCATAGCAGGGAGAAGGAAACGCTGCCTTTCTCTCCTATCATAAGGTTCGACGATAGTAGCAAAAGAAAATTCATTCCCCTCTTCTGCAAAAGCTTGCGGCTGCCTTCTTCAGATATTCACCATCTTCATCCTGGTCTTGCCAGGAAATTGCACTGTCAATAACAGCCGCAACAACCTGATCAAGTTGTTGCCTCAGGTCGTTTGGAACACTTATTTTGTGGAAAACTGGGGCTGTCCACCCTACCTTTGGACTAACCTGCGTAACCCATCAAGAAAAGGCTCATAGTAGCCGAGTTCCTGTGGAAAGGAGGCTTGCCGAAGTAACCTATGGAGCCGAGGAAGATAATAGAAAGGAACAGACGGATAGAGATGATGCTCAAGGTGATAGTTGACCTGTTTCGGGGCGAAGAAGATCGCCAACAGAGGATGAACAAAATACGTACGGGTCTGCTGATAGGGGCTCTGAGGATCTGGCACATTGCCGTGCTCAATCGCGCCACGAATGCGGAAAAACACTTGTGTGAACGTACAGTATGGAACGATCCAGTAGAGGGACAACAGCAGCAGCGCTTTGGCACCACCCCAATAGAGCCCACCGGCAAGGACTCCACCCCAGAACAACACAAACGCGCGCATATCGCCCATCTGGCAGTATTGCGCCTCTCGTACTTCTCCTAGGAAACGACGATTAAAATCTTTCGTGATCAACGGAAGATCAATAAAGTATTTCAGTGTGGAGATGACGTTCAGTCCGCAGAAATCACGTGCCAAAAGTTGTAAAAATTTCTTGCTGCCTAAGGGGTAACGTGCGTAAATCGCTCGGTCCGGATCGTCAGCCGTATGCGTATACTGATGGTGATACAGATGGATGAAGCGCCACTTCGTCAGCGAGATGAACACCGGGAACGTAGCCGTTAGCCGTGCAAGCCAATCATTGATCCAGAGAGTGCGCGACAGGCGTTTATGAATCCCTTCGTGAGTAATAACCATCAACGCATGCTGGCGCGAAGCAATCACCGTAGCCGCAATAAGATATACGAGGGCGCCAGCTACTCCAGCAGAAAGCGGCACCAGAACGGCACTGCTATACACTGCGACAGCAACCACCATCCAAATCTCGACCACATGATAGATTGCCACTAAAAGATTGACCTTCGAGAGGGCCTTGATCTCCTGCCGCAGATCCGGGGTTTGTGTTGCGAGTGCAGCCGCTGTCCCTATGCCTTGCATAGGATTAGATCTACACTAGACTCCCTTTCCCTGGCAATCCCCACAAACCCTTGCTAAAAGAGCCCTCATGGTTAGAACGTTCTCAAGTCCCAAAGGGGGAGAGTATGCCTCATGCGCAGATCAATGGAATCAATCTCCATTACCAGATCGACGGTCAAGGTTCGCCATTGTTATTCATCGCCGGTCTTGGTCAACCAGCCGCGGCATGGGACCCAAAACTGATCGGAGAGATGGCAAAAACTTACACAGTCATTACCTACGACAATCGCGGCACCGGCCTGTCAGACAAGCCAGATGAGCCTTATTCGATTGCGCTGTTTGCCAATGACGCCAACCAGTTGCTTGCAGCCTTGCAAGGGCCACGGGCCCACATCTTTGGGGTTTCCATGGGCGGAATGATCGCTCAAAAGCTGGGTATTCATTATCCACAATGTGTCGCTAGTCTTACTTTAGGGTGTACCACCCCCGGTGGGAAGAACGCAGTTCCAGCTCCGCCAGAATCAATGAAGATCCTGGCCGGCCGCGCCGGAATGACACCAGAAGAGGCAGGCCGGGAAGGTTGGAAGCTTTCTTTCTCTGATGAGTTTATCCAGCAACACCGCACGGAACTTGAATCCCATCTCCAGCGGAGCCTTGCTCATTCCACCCCACGATTCGCCTATGAACGTCATTTTCAAGCAACCATGACCCTTCGGGTCTACAAACAGCTCAAAGAGATCAAAGCACCAACTTTGGTCGTCACAGGCCGTGACGATATTCTCATTCCGGCAACCAACTCCGAAATTTTGGCACGCGAGATTCCCGGTGCTGAGCTGGTAATTTTTGATCACGCTGGCCACGGCTTTTTTATCTCGGCACGCGAACAATTCTTGCGGATCTTCAAAGAATTCTTGGCTCGACAGACCATATAAACGGCATTTCCCAGTCAGCAATCACAAAGCAAAAAGGAGAACCCCACAATGGTACGACTTGCGGGAAAAGTTGCGGTCATCACCGGTGGCGCTGGAGGGATTGGCGTGGAAGCAGGTCGCCTGTTTGCCGCAGAGGGAGCAAAAGTTTTACTCGTCGATATCCATGAAGGCTCCCTGCATCAAGCAGTGCAATCAATCAGTAGCGAAGCAGTCAGTTTCATGACTGCCGACGTTACCTTGCCAGAGCAGGTTCAACAGTACGTTCGCACCGCCGTTGAGCGCTATGGCGGTATCGATATCTTTCTCAATAATGCCGGTATCGAAGGAGTCGTACAGCCCATTACCGAGTATCCAATCGATATCTTTGACAGAGTAATGGCTGTCAACGTGCGTGGCGTTTGGTTAGGGTTGAAATACGTGATTCCAGAAATGCGGAAACGTGGTGGTGGAAGCATTGTCATCACTGCCTCAGTTGCTGGTATTAAAGGCACTCCAGGCGTATCCGCTTATACTACGAGCAAACATGCAGTCATTGGCATGATGCGCACTGCGGCCCTAGAATGTGCTCCTCTTGGTATTCGCGTGAATACCGTTAACCCAGCGCCGATCGAAACCCGGATGATGCGCTCGCTCGAAGAAGGATTTGCTCCGGGAGACGCGACGCAGGCGAAGCAGAATATTTCCGCTCGTGTGCCACTGCGGCGTTACGGCAGCCCGCAAGAAGTTGCGCAGACTATGCTCTTTCTCGCCAGCGAAGAGAGTCGATATTGTACCGGTGGCGTCTATATGGTGGACGGCGGCATGTCAGCTCTTTAGTTGCCATCCCATTTGAGTCCTCGCTCAAAGCCAGAAAAAAGCAGAGAAACGACAGCCGCCCTCAACAAGCAAGGATCGACCATCCCTCTCTAATACAAACTGACAACTTTCTGAAACCTGCTTTTTCTCTCCCTTAAGGAAGGAGACCTTATATGCCGATACATTGATCAACAGACAAAATTGAAGAGAGGGAACAATGGCCTCCCGACCGCTTCTTTACTTTCCTGCTTTTGCTAGCCTCACGATCATGTTAGCTGCTTGCGACCCATGTGAGAACCGAGTGCTGCAAGAACTGCCTGGCCCCGATAGACAAGTTAAAGCTGTGGTTTTTGAGCGAAGCTGCGGCGTGCTGGGAGGTACCAGCACCCAAGTTTCTCTCCTCCCCGCTGCTGCAAAGTGGCTCATTGCCGGCGGAAATCTCTTTGGAGCGGATACGGATGGCGGACAAGCTCCTGCCCTGCCGAATGGCAGCCCGCCAGTCATGGTAACGTGGGCGAACGATCGCGAGCTTCGCATCACCTACGATTCGCGTGTACGGGTATTTCAATCCGAGAAACATCTTGGCGTTGTAAACATTTCTTACGAGACGAAAACTGCCGCTCCAAGGTCCCAGTCGCCCTCCCCTTCCCCCCCGGCAAAATCTCGGAAGGTGCCCTCTTCTCCGAAACCATGACAAGATGAGGCTACACAGCTAACGGAAGCCTCTTCTGCACATCGAGTGCCCTAGTATACCAGCGACTGAGTGATACATCGCCATATCGCTTGGTCGGTGATGATCAGGTCAAGTAGGTTGACCTAGATCGAGTGTTTCACTTGCGCTTTGCCGCCATGATCTTGCCAATGTACGCGTGATTCGAGTACAGTCTGGCGAAACACGGTGGAGGTGTTACTCATGCAAAAATCCCCGTTCACCATCACTATTCCCGAAGCCACGCTTACCGATGTGCGCGAACGACTCACCCGCGTACGCTGGCCGCATGATTTTGCCAATGACAAGTGGGAGTACGGCGCCAATGCCGCCTACCTGAAAGAGCTAGTCGCTTACTGGCGCGACGGGTACGACTGGCGCAAGCAAGAACGGGCGATGAACGCCTTTGCCCATTATAAAGTGACGATTGACGAGGTGCCTATCCATTTCATCCACGAGCCCGGCAAAGGCCCAAAACCTATGCCGCTCATCATGACGCATGGCTGGCCGTGGACGTTCTGGGACTTTCATAAAGTCATTCGTCCGCTCGCTGACCCGGCGGCGTCCGGCGGCGACCCCGCAGACGCCTTTGACGTTATCATCCCGTCGCTGCCGGGCTTTGGCTTCTCCACACCACTCACCACACCGGGAGTGAACTTCTGGCGCACAGCTGATCTCTGGACCAAACTGATGCACGACGTGCTCGGGTACAAGAAGTTTGCCGCGCAAGGCGGGGACTGGGGCGCACTGGTCACGACTCAGCTGGGGCATAAGTATCCGCAGTCTCTGATCGGCATGCATTTGAATCTGGCGATCCCGCTGAATTTCATCTCTAGGAGAGAGTTACCAGCAGAGAATGAGTACGGTCCGGATGAGAAACAGTGGTACGCGCGCGTCCAGGAGGCGGCACCGACAATCATCAGCCATCTCGCCGTGCAAACGAGCGACCCACAGACCCTTGCCTACGGGTTGCATGACTCACCAGTGGGCTTATGTGCGTGGATTCTCGAACGGCGGCGCCACTGGAGCGATTGTGGCGGTGACGTCGAGTGGCGCTTTTCCAAAGACGACCTGTTGACAACGATGATGATCTATTGGGTGACAGAAAGTTTTGTCACTTCGGTGCGGTACTATTACGAAGCGCGTCACCGCCCGTGGACGCCGGCGCATACACGAACGCCGGTCGTCGAAGCGCCGACTGGGATCGCAATTTTCCCGCGCGAACTGCTTATCATGCCCAGGCGCTGGGCCGAGCAATACTATAACCTGCAACGCTGGACCGTCATGACTGCGGGCGGTCACTTTGCGCCGATGGAAGAGCCGGAGCAACTGATTCAGGATGTCCGGACCTTCTTCAGACCCTTGCGAGCGTAGCAGTATTGCCAGGAACGGTCTGTGACTTTATCTCGACCTGCTCAAGCAATACGAAGAGGCCGGACTCCAGCGCGCTGTCCTCACCATTGGTTCGGAAGAAGGCCCGTTCGCGTTTCGTAGTCTGCGCTTCTTCTCACCCGGTGACGTAGATGGACTGTTGGAGCGGGTGGCGAAGCGGGCGGGATTGAGCTGAATAGCTTTCCAGTGATGAGAGCACATGTCAGCATGTAAGTCGCATCTGTTTTTGCCAAAAACTGTAGCAAGAGCTCATGAATTTTCCGGTTGAGGAGGATCGATGAAAAAGATTAGTGGAAGGGCTGTGGAAAATAGGGCGTTCTGCAAAATTGCTTTCTGCTTTTTCCTCGGGTTTCTGTCGTGTTCCTTTGCCATGGCGCAAGACAATGGGAAAGTCCAATTGGCGGATGATGTCTTCATAGAGAAAATCGCTGACAACGTCTGGCGGCATGTCTCATATAAAACCCTCCCAAACCTTGGGCCGGTTCCTTCCAACGGGGGTATCGCGCAATTCGGGACGGATATTCTGTTGGTCGACTCCGCTTGGACGAATGCACAGACAAAACTCATCTTGGATTGGATTGAAAAAGCACTGCACACCAGACCCGCTGTCGCTGTCGTCACCCATGCGCATGAGGATCGTCTCGGCGGGATTCACGAAATTCATGCTCGAGGAATCCGGACGATTTCTTCCGGGCTAACTGCAGAGCTAGCCAAACAACAAGGCATGGAGGTACCCCAACAAACCTTCGACGGAAAACTGGATCTTTCGCTTGGCGGACGAGAGGTCTGGCTCCGGTATCCAGGGCCAGGACATACGCGAGATAATATCGTAGTGTGGATTCCCGACAAGAACATTTTGTTTGGTGGGTGTCTGATCAAGGCAGCACAGGCGAAAGATTTGGGGAATATCAAAGAAGCTGACCTTGCGCAGTGGCCTAAGACTGTCGAGAAAGTCAATCAAGAGTTCAAGCAGGCGAGGCTCGTCGTGCCAGGTCACGGCGACCCCAGCGGCATTGAAGCGATCACCCACACCTTGGAGTTACTCAGAGATGGAGTCCGGATGAAGTGAGATGAAATACAATCCTCATTTCCGCGAACGTGGGAATTCAGGTTCTCGTACCGAATGCGGTTTCAGGATGAGTTCTCGTCTATTCCTACTCCTCTGTACTAACAGAAGTGACGCTCAATTGTTCGGACATTGTGAACCAGCTTGTGATTGGCTACAGTAAGGGCCACTGTACCCGACGACATAAGGAGGTCGAACTATGGAGACCCGCAACCCAACGCACGAAGAGCTCGCTAAACGCGTTGCACGTTTTGACCGGCTCCAACCGATGTCCACCGTCAAAGACCTCGCCTCAGTCCCCCAGGACGCAATGGACATTATTTTTGCGCGCAAATTGATGCCCGTTGTCCTCGAACACACGAAGAATCCTTTCGGCCATACCGCGGCGATTTATGGTGCGGGTGGGATGACAATGAACGTTTCCATCTGCCCACCACAGCAGGGACCCTGTTTGCATTCGCACAACGCCACGTACGAAACTTTCCTGGTGCTGGATGGCGCGTTCGAGTTTAGCGTCGGGGACGAAGGCCAAGAGAAAATCGTGCTGAATAAGTGGGACGTGTTTTCTTGTCCGCCTGGGATGTATCGTGGGTTTCGTAATATCGCGGACCGGGACAGCGTGCTGTTGACCGTCATAACTGGCCCGGTGCACGAACGTGATGATGTCGCGGTGCCGCCCAAAGTGACCGAACAGGTTCGCAGTGGTTTTGGGGAAGATGTCCTCACGGCTTTCAAAACGATTGCGACGTTCCACGAGCGATCATCGGCCTCCTGATCACAGTCGGACAGTTGGTAGCCGAGTCTGACGCCTGGTTCTTATGGGGAGGGACACAGCTCGCTACTCGTGCAAATGTCGGGTATCGAGTATGACTTCGCAATGGGTGACGCGAGTATCAAAATCGTGAAGCACCGCCTTTGCCTCGTCCTCTACAACCGCGCTGTCCACGTCCGTCCCGGCAAATTGACCAATAGCGTCCATCGTCTCCCAAAAGGTGAGCACCTGAATCTCAACTATGGCATTGAACTCTTGGCGCAGGAGCAATGTGCCCTGATAGCCTCTCACCTGTTGCAGATGAGGCATGACCTTTTGGTGAAAGTGTCTGATGTACTGCCGTACGCCATCTTTCGTGGCGCGCGCTGACCATCTACGCAGGATCATCTCATGCTCTCCGCCATCAGCCGCCAATGACGACATTCCAGGCGCGCACCCGCCAGTTTTTGACCAAGCCATTTTTGACGTAGGGATCTTCCCGCGCAAACCGCTCGGGCATCGACGGATCGTCCGTCTTAAAGACCAACGCGGCACCGTCCACTGGGTCGGCAAACGCGCCCGCCATAATCAATTCACCACGTCGCCGTGCGGCCGTCGCCACCGCGAGATGTGCCTCTCGATACGGCGCTCGACGATTGATGTAGTCGTCGATAACATCGTACAACAAAATATAATACATTGCCGTTCCTCTCGGTTGTCCGTTATCAGTTCGTCACGGCATCCTCAATCGAACCCCAAGGCCTCTCGTTTGGTAGGGCGCGTGTCACGCGCCATTGATCGGCGCGCTGGGCGCGCCCTGCGATTGACGCACTATCATTTCCCCTATGCTTGTACTGAGTTCTTTTAGTGTTGAAATAACTTATTTGCCTCGGCATACGGAATAGTGTCTTCAGTGAACGCTTAGTTTCCTAAGCTCGGTACCAGATGCGCCCGTCCTTGAGGGTGAGCTGCGTTACGAGCCGTTGTTCGCCGGTCATATGATTCTGATCGGTATCGACGTAATCGAATTGCCCCCGTTCCAAACTGAAAACCGCAACATCGGCCACCGCTCCGGGCTTGAGGGTGCCGAGGCGACCGGCTTCGCCGATAACCCGCGCGGGATTGGTCGTCACTCGGCGGATCACTTCTGTCAAATCGACGCCGAGGTTGAGAAACTTCGACATCGTGGTTGGTAAATCGAACACCGGCCCCCGCGTCGCGCTGGGTAAGGTAAGATCGGTCGCAATGGTATCGGGCATAAACCCTTGGTCCAGGGCTTGGCGGACAAAAGGAAAAGTGAAGTGCATGCGGCCATGCGCACAATCAAAGATCACTCCTGATCGCTGTGCGTCCCATACTTCTCTGAGAATCTCCTTTTTCTCCGGCCCCATGATGCCGTACTGGTAGCGGTGCAGGCAGTGGGTGACAATATCTCCTGGTTTGAGAAACGAAAGAATCTGCGGCACCGGCAAGAGGGCATCGGTGATATGGACCATCAGAGGAACCTCAGCCATATCCGCCGCCTGACGGGCGAGGCGTAAAGGTTCGGTTCCTGCTAGCTCCGGAACGACATTATTGCTGAAGCGGAGCTTCACCCCAATTGCTAAGTCACGATTCTCACAAATCGTGCGGGCACATCCTTCCGGATCGGCGTATGCAAGATTCATCAACTCGCCGACCTGGAGATGAATCAAGCCCAGTGCAGATATGTGGACGAAACAACGCAATCGCACTTGACTGCGTGCGGCAACGTAGTGCCGTAGTCCCGGAAATGTCGCCGAACCCGCACTCCCCGCATCGACAATCGTGGTAACGCCACTGGCGGCGCAGCGCTGATCGGTTTGCGGCCCCATGTCATGGGCGTTGAGAAAAACGTGGGCGTGAATATCGATGAGCCCCGGACAAACGATCTTCCCGCGAACGTCAACGACACGAGCCGACTCACCCGCAGGAATATCTCTGGCGACCGCAGCGATTTTTCCCTTGCTAATGGCGACGTCCGCTTGCCCATGGAACGGCCAACCCGGATCAATCACTTCCCCGCCCTGTAATAGAAGATCGTATAACATTTGATTTCTCTCCTCCCGGAGGTTGCTCCAACCCTTTCGTAAGACAATTGCCTGCAAAGATGCCTGAGCTTCAGGCTAAGCACAATCTTCTTTCCAAAGCGGAGTAAAGAACAGAGTTTCCTAAAAAGTAACCTCTGTCGAAGATTTTTATATGAAGCTTTTGGGCTATCACCAAACCTCAGCGATATCTTCGCTAGAATGTGAGTTTGGACACCACCTTTGCACAGAATGTCTGGTCAAGTGACTCTGGCCACACGACCTTAAATGACCACCGTGCGCGGCGTTGAGCAGATTTTAGCATTAGAGCTAACCACGCGCCTCTACGCATTTGCAAAACTTCTTGACTCGCTTCCGCAGCAGTCGTTACAAGTAGTCAGGACCTTCGTTGTGGGAAGGAGATAGAGATACCC
>Ga0187894_10005806_pt1 | contig 12396 bp, 15 predicted proteins | sample GBC1701081metaG_FD_136650 | JGI IMG/M metagenome (GOLD analysis project Ga0187894, IMG submission 136650) | White microbial mat communities from a lava cave in the Kipuka Kanohina Cave System on the Island of Hawaii, USA - GBC170108-1 metaG ... | reverse complement strand
TTACGGCGTTCGCGAAATATATCATCGCCCGTTGGGGCTCGCCGCGCGCGTGCGGGCCGGTGCTCGCGAATTTGCTGCAAGAGATCGTGCACGCGCCGGAGGTCTACAAAAAGATCATCGGCATGCAGATGCTGGTCGAAGGCTTGGCGATGGGCGCGTTCGCGTCGATCTTCAAGGAATGGGAAGACCCGCTGGCGAAGAAGCTGACGCAGCTCGTCATGACGGACGAGGCCTTCCACCACAAATTCGGGAAGATCTGGGCCGACCGCACGATCCCGAAGCTCTCCGCTGAAGAGCACGAGATCGTCGAGAACTGGGCCGCGCATTGCTTCCAGACGCTGTTGTTCAACCTCGTCGCGCCGCACCAGATGACCGACATCTACATCGAGTTCGGTCTCGATCCGGAGAAGGTGATGGCGAGCTTCCAGGAAGCCGTCACCGACGACATGCGCCGCGAGAACATGAAAGAAGGCACTAACATCTTCCGGGTGCTGGTGAAGACGTTGTGGAACGCCGGCATCATCACCGAGCGCACCGCGAGCTTCTACGCCACCTACGTGAACTTCGATGAGTTCAAGGCCGAAGGCGAAGAGATGGTCGGCGACGCGATCGCCGAGGATGGCATCAGATATCTGCAGACCATCAATTTCGGCATCAACACCGGCGCGCTGGGCGACGTGAAGGCCGCTGCAGTGGCGGCGGAGTAAGGTCGTCGCAACAATCAAGCTTGAAGGCCCCGCGAGAGCGGGGCCTTTTGCTGTTGGGGGTGCTTTGCGTCCCGTCCGGGACACGCATTGCTCCGCGCCCGCGCGAGTGGGAAAAGAGCCCATGGCGGACGAAGTCCATTCGCGCCCGGAAATCACGGCGCAGCTCGCGCGCGGCGTCACCCGCATGCTGTGGGATCATGGCCTGGCGTCCGTGCTTGAAGTTCCGCTTGCGAATGGGCGGCGCGCGGATGTCATGGGGCTCACCGCGAACGGGGAGATCTGGATTGTCGAGACCAAATCCTGCCTTGAGGATTTCGCCGTCGATTCCAAATGGCCGGACTATCTCGAGTATTGCGACCGCTTCTTTTTTGGCGTGACAGAGGAGTTTCCGCGCGAGCTGATTCCGGAGGATGTCGGGCTCATCGTCGCTGATGGATTCGGCGGCGCGATTCTGCGCGAAAGTCCGCTGAAGCAACTCGCCGGTGCACGGCGGAAGATGGTGACGCTGTCGTTTGCGCGGATCGCCGCGCAGCGGCTGGCTTTCATCGCTCAGGATGTGTGAGTGAGGCCTTCAATGCTCGCGCACACATCTTCACGCGCCACTTGCGCGGCGGCGGCGAAATCTTCCGCGCGTGGCGCAAGCCGGCGCACAAGCGCGATTCCCCGCTGGCTTGGACTTTCGACCACCATTGACGCGCGCTCCGGATGCGCGTGGCCGGCGCGCACGAGCGTCACGTCGCCGCCGAAGCGCGCTTCGCGGTCGTTCAGCGTGAAGAAATTGTCGCTGTTGTCGGCGTAAAGCGAAAGCGACCAATACGCGTCCCACGGCGCGACTTGGATCAGCACCGGTCCTTGGCTCAAATCGTAAGGGCAGGCAGAGTACGCAAAATCCGGCGAGGGGCGCACGATGGCGCGGCTCGCCGGCGTCACGCGTTCGCCGAAGCGCCAGAAATTCGTGCGGCCTTCACCCAGTCGATCGATGGCGACGCCCATCATCACGCGCGGTGTGAAGTGCACGAACGCGAAGTGCGCCAGCACGCCAGCGATCAAAGCGGCCCAAACGTATCTCCCGATACTGCTCATGAATCGTCTCCAGCGCAGGAGACGGTGGTCAGCGTCGGCAACGCCGCTTCGCTCGGCCGCCAGCCGTCGTCAGCGTTGTAGACCCGCAGCATCAGCACAAAGCCTCGCCCGGCCGAGCGTGAGGAGAGCCAGTTCGCCGCTTCGCCCCGCACCGGCGCGACGCGCGCGCGCCAGGCGCCCCGCAAGCGCGTGGAGTCGACAGATTCCGCGTGATCCTGGTTTTGCGCCAAGAAATTGTCGGACGCATAGAGCGTCACCGACCACCAGCGCGCCGCGAGATCGGCGCCCATGAGTTCGTAGATGCAACTCTCGCGCAGCGGCGCGCCGTTTTCGTCGCGCTCCAGGGAGAAATACCGCGCTTCGCGCGCATTGAGCGCGAGCAGGCCGTCACGAGCGATAATCGCACGCGTGTACGGATCGGCGGATCGCGCGCCGGCGGCGCGGCTGTAGCTCCATTGTCCGATCCGGTCGGCAAAGCCGGCGCGGCCAAACTCCAGCGCGCCCCAGGCCGAAGCCGCGCCAAGCACAAGCCCAACCACGATCGCCGCCGCCCAAGCCGCGACACCGCCAATATTCACCCCTCGCATGGCCCCCATTGTCGCGGCGAAGGCCGCGGCGCTCAAGCGTGTTCAAGACAACGCGGCGCCTAGAGGCGTCCGCCAAGCGTGATAGCGTCGGTGTGAAGCAGCGGCGTCCAGTACCGGGGCACGGGGGGCGGCGCAACGGCGGGCGGGAGGAGACATGCGGAGTGCGATTTTGGCATTGGCGACCGTGCTTCTGGTCTCCGGTTGTGCACAGACAAACGACGTCGCCAGCGAAACGCGCGCTGGAGGCGTCTTCCGCGACTGCGCCGATTGCCCAGAGATGATTCCTATTCCCTCCGGCAGCTTCATCATGGGCTCGCCCGTGGGCGAAGCGGCGCGCGCCGGAAGGGACGTTGGCGGCACGGAGGGCCCTCAGCACGAAGTGCGCGTCGCGACGTTCGCCTTAGGCAAATTCGCTGTGACGCGCGCGCAGTGGGCGGCGTTCGCGGACGCGACAAACCGCGCGGTCAATGGCGGTTGCGAATGGGCGGGTTTTCCCCGAAGCGAGACGAGCGCCTCCTGGCGCAATCTCGGATTTGTGCAGGACGACAACCATCCGGTGGTCTGCGTGAGCTGGAACGATGCGCAAGACTATGTGCGCTGGCTGAGCCAGCGCACCCGCCAACTTTATCGTCTGCCCAGCGAGGCGGAATGGGAGTACGCGGCGCGCGCGGGATCGACCACGCCATATCCTTGGGGCGAGAGCGCCAGTCATGAGTTTGCCAATTACGGGGCCGAGACTTGCTGCTCCGAAGTCGCCTCAGGCCGCGATCAATGGCTGTACACAGCGCCTGTGGGATCATTCCCGGCGAACGCGTTTGGTCTTTTTGACATGCACGGCAACGCTTGGCAGTGGGTGCAGGATTGCTACGAGGAATCCTACCTGGCGGCGCCGGTTGACGGTTCGGCCTACGATCCGCCCGCGTGTCAGCGACGCGTGCTTCGCGGCGGCACCTGGGGCGATCCGCCCGCGCTAGTCCGCTCCGCGTTCCGCAACTGGGCGCCGCCTCCGCCGTCGCGATGGAATCCTGAATGGGAGTATCGTAGCGGCGGCGTCGGCTTCCGCGTGGCTCGCGTGCTCAACTAAGCTTCCGGCGCGATCAGCTCCAGCGTGAGCGCGTGCAGCCCGCTGGCGAACTCGGCGGCGAGTGCGTCATTCACAAGCCGCTGCCGCGCCACACGTGACAGGCCCGCAAACGCCGCCGACACCACCCGCAGCTTGTAATGCGTCTCCCCGCCCGGCCGGGCGCCAGCATGGCCTGCGTGCTTGGCCGATTCATCGATCAGCAACACTTCCTGCGGCGCGAAGCGCGTTTTCACGGCAGCTTCAATTCGCGCAGCGCGCGTCTGCAATTTCGTGTCTGTCAATTCCTTGTCCGCATTGTTGTTGGCGCCCATACTCCATCGATCCAGGATATGTCAGAGACGTTCGCCTATCGCCCCAAGTTCGTTGACATCCGCGTCAAGAAACCCGCGGAGCCCGACGCACCTGTGCCGGAATCCAGGGATCGTCCTTGTGATCACATAGGATGCAAGCGCCCCGGCGCCCACCGCGCGCCGAAGAGCCGCGAGCGGGTGAACGAGTATTGGCATTTCTGCCTCGATCATGTCACCGAGTATAACCGTCGCTGGAACTATTTCGCCGGCATGACCGACGACGAATTTGCCGCCTACCAGGCGCGCGAGGAGGTGGGCCACCGGCCGACCTGGACGTTCCGCTCCGGCAAAGGCGACCGGCTCTCGGCGGCGATGCGCGGCTTCCAGGCGGGCCGTCGGTCTGACCCGTTCGGCATGTTCCACAGCTCCGGCCCAGACGCGGGCGCTCCGGCGCCGAAGCAGAGCCGGCGGCTGACGCGGCTCCAGACGCTGGCGCTTGAAGCGCTCTCGCTCGACGAAAACGCCGACGCCGCCCAAATCCGCGCCCGCTATGCGGAGCAAGTCAAACGCTGGCACCCGGATTCAAATGGCGGCGACCGGGGCGCGGAAGTCCACCTCCAGCGCGTCGTCCAGGCCTATCAGACGCTCAAGGCCGGCGGCCTGGTTTAGTTTTCCTATGGAAGGCCAAAGGCCTAGAGGGCCCCTTCGCCATTTCGCCGCCTTTCCCGCCATGCTGCGGCGCGGTAGGGTCGCGCTGACGCCCGCATACCGAAGAGGCATCTGAGCATTCGAATGAGCACCGCCGACGATCTCCTCACTATGAAGCCCGACAAGCAGGTCTCGGCCCGCGAGTTCGGCGTTCCAAGCGACATGAAAGTTCCCGCCTTCTCCAAGCGCACCGAGTACGTGCCGGAAGTGGACGACGCCTACAAGTTCGATCCGCAGACGACCTTGGCGATCCTCGCGGGCTTTGCGCACAACCGCCGCGTCATGGTGCAGGGCTATCACGGCACCGGCAAATCCACGCACGTTGAGCAGGTGGCCGCGCGGCTGAATTGGCCTTTGGTGCGGATCAATCTCGATAGCCACGTGTCGCGGATCGATCTCGTCGGCAAGGACGCGATCGTCCTGAAGGACGGCAAGCAGATCACCGAGTTTCGCGAAGGCATGCTGCCGTGGGCGCTGCAGCGGCCGGTGGCGATCTGCTTCGACGAATACGACGCCGGCCGGCCCGACGTGATGTTCGTGATCCAGCGCGTTCTGGAATCGAGCGGCAAGCTCACTTTGCTCGATCAGAACCGCGTCATCACCGCCAACCCGTTCTTCCGCCTGTTCGCGACCACGAACACGATCGGCCTGGGCGATACGACCGGCCTTTATCACGGCACGCAACAGATCAACCAGGCGCAGATGGATCGGTGGTCCGTCGTCACCGTGCTCAATTATCTGGAGCACGATGTCGAAGCTGGGATCGTGCTGGCGAAAGCGCCGAGCTACAACAATGCCGAAGGCAAGCGCCAGATCATGGCGATGGTGCGCGTTGCCGACATGACGCGCAACGCGTTCATGAACGGCGATGTTTCCACCGTGATGAGCCCGCGGACGGTGATCACCTGGGCGCAGAACGCAGAAATCTTCGGCGATGTCGGCCTCGGCTTCCGGATGACGTTCCTGAACAAGTGCGACGAACTAGAACGGCCGACAGTGGCGGAATTCTACCAGCGCGCATTCGGCGCGGACCTACCGGAAGCGGCGACGCGGGTGAAGGTGGCTTGATGATCCGCGCCGGCGTTGCTGCGCTGGCCGCAGGTGCATCGCTGGCCGTCCCGGACGCAGCAATCGCTTGCACGCCGATAGGTTACGATATGACCGGCATCACGCCGGAATCGGTTGCCACAGAAATGGTGCGTGATGCCGCAAGCATCGAAGTAATGCGCGTGGTCGGTCGCCGCGCTGCTCCGAATCCTGATCCACTTTACATTGAATACTACGAGCAGCCTTTCCTGTACGAACTTGAAAGCGTCGCGACGCTGAGCGGGTTTTCACGCGGCGCTCTCGAGGGAGGGTTCTCCCAGCTGCAAAGTTCCGTGATTCTTGATCCGCACGACCAAAGCAGCGTTGCATGTGCGGATGCTCTGACCTTCACTATCGGCGCTGAGTTTTTGGTGTTCCGCGACGGAGGCAATGCGCTCCTGGCGCCTGGGGCTCGATGGAAGAAATACCTATCGTGCGGTACAGCGACCAGTCATGGAGCGGCTGATCGGCGACGATGATCCGTGGCTATTGGAAGTCCGCCAAGCAATCGCGACCGCGCCGCCGCGAATGCCCACGTGGTTCGACTGGGCTTTTGACGCCATCTACGGTGTGAGCAGGCAATGTCAGAGCTTCACCAAACCCGCCGCGCCCCAAGCGCGCTCAGTTTCTCATCATTGCTGACGATCGCCATGTCTTCGGCAATCGCTTGCGCGGCGAGCATCCGGTCCCACGGATCGCGGTGAATGAGTGGCAGTCGGCCAGCCTCGACGCCGTGCCGCAACGTGCATTCGAGGTGACGGAATCCCTCGCTCAAAAGCGTCACAGCGAACTTCGGAATGAGCGGTGCGCAGCCCGGCAATTTGCCGAGCGTCACCTTGAACGAAATCTCGTAGGCGCTTGCCGTGCTGACCCAAATTTCATTGCTGGTGTCGCGCACGAGGTTCTTCGCGGTCTTCGTCAGCTCGCGATTCTCTAGCCACCAGATCAACGTGTGCGTGTCGAGCAGAAGCCTCACTTCTTCCGCTCGCCGGCGCCAGCCAATCCAAGCTCCTCATCGCTCAGCGGATCGAAGAAGCTGTCATCCAGCGTGATCTCACCTTTCATCGAACCCGGCTTCCGCGGGGTCTTGCCGTCCCACACGCCAGGCTCGCCCCATTCGGGATCGTCATCCATGATGCCCGGGCTGAAATCCTTGGCTGACCACGGATCGTAAAACGTGTCTGGTATGACGATATGGCCTTTGAGCGCGCCGGCTTTGCGTGGCGATTTTCTTTCATCTCCTGCCTCGTCCCAGGGTGCTTGCTCTTCACGCACGCCCTTTGCCGGCGCGCCTACCGCCACAAGCTTCGCCACCTCCACATCCCCGCGACAAATCACGACCTCCTCACCAGCCTCGACTTTGGCGATGAGTTTGGAGAGGTTGGTTTTGGCGACGTGAATGGTCACTTTCGTCATGGTCCTATATTAGCTAACTTGCTTAGCTAACTCAAGAACGTACTTCCGCGCATGTCCCAGAAGGAAACCCCGTCCGAACTTTTCAAGCGCGCGCTGTCGCAATCGACGCGGGCGCTGGCGGGGCAGGAGCATGAGCTGGAGATCGCATTTGGCGCGGAGGGGCCGCGGCTCGCGCCGGGAAAGATTGTGCTGCCGCATCCGCCGCGCGTGATTTCCGAGCCGGACGCGGAGCGTCTGCGCGGCCAGGCCGACAATCTCGCGCTCAAGCTGGCCTATCACGACAACGCCGAGCACACGCGCCAGCGTCCGCAAGGCGCCGAAGCGCGGGCTCTGTTCGACGCCGCTGAAGAAATGCGCGTGCAGGCTTTGGGCGCCAACGCCATGAAGGGCGTCTCGAACAATCTCACCGCCGCGCTCACTGATGCGTACGAACGCCGCGGCTTCGCACGCATGACTGATCGCGGCTCCGCGCCGATGGCGGACGCGCTGGCGTTGATCGTGCGCGAGCGGCTGACGGGGCTTGCGCCGCCGCTCAACGCGCAAGGCGTAGTGGCGGCGTGGAAGCCTTACATCGAACAGAAAGCCGGCAAAACGCTCGACAAGCTCAGCGGCGAGAGCGCCGCCGATCAGCGCCTGTTCGCGCAGCTCGCGCGCGATCTCATCCGCGATCTCGACATGGCCGACGAGCTTGGCGACGAGCCCGCCAACGAGGACGAAAACGAGGCGCCAAACGAGCAACCGCCTCCGCCGGAAGGCGACAGCCCCGAAGGCGAGGACGAGCAGGAGCAGGACAGCGCCGATATCGAGATGCTCGACAGTGAGATCGATAGCGATTCCGAGCAATCGATGAGCGGCGATGTCGATTCCGACGAAGACCCCCAGGAAAGCGAGAAGGACGAGCCCGGCGACAGGCCGATGCGTCCGAAAGAGCGCAACGCGCCGGACGATCCAAATGCGCAATACAAGGTCTTCACCAAGGCGCACGACGAACAGATCGCGGCGGAGGATTTGTGCGATGTGGAGGAACTGGCGCGACTGCGCTCGTATCTCGATCAACAATTGAAGCCGCTGCAAAGCGTCGTCGGCCGCCTCGCGAACCGCCTGCAGCGCCGCTTGATGGCCAAGCAAAACCGCTCTTGGTCGTTCGATCTGGAAGAGGGCGTGCTCGACACCGCGCGGCTCACGCGCGTGATCGTCGATCCGCTGTCGGCGCTGTCGTTCAAGCAAGAAGAGGACATGCCGTTCAAGGATACGGTGGTCACGCTGCTTCTGGACAATTCCGGCTCGATGCGCGGGCGCCCGATCATGGTGGCTGCACTTTGCGCCGATATCCTCGCGCGTACACTGGAACGCTGCGGCGTGAAGGTGGAAATCCTGGGCTTCACCACGCGCGCCTGGAAGGGCGGCCGCGCAAAGGAAGATTGGCTCGCCGCCGGCCGGCCGCCGCAGCCAGGGCGGCTCAACGATCTACGGCACGTCACCTATAAGTCAGCAGACGCGCCATGGCGGCGCGCGCGGCGCAATCTTGGCCTGATGATGCGCGAAGGCTTGCTCAAGGAAAACATCGACGGTGAAGCGCTGCTGTGGGCGCACGATCGCTTGATTGGGCGTTCCGAGCAGCGGCGGATCATGATGGTGATCTCCGACGGCGCGCCGGTGGACGATTCCACGCTTTCGGCGAACCCCGGCAATTATCTGGAGCGCCATCTGCGCAACGTAATCCAATGGATCGAGACGCGCTCGCCGGTGGAGCTGATCGCCATCGGAATCGGCCACGACGTGACGCGCTATTATCGCCGCGCCGTGACGATCACCGACGCCGAACAATTGGGGGGCGTGATGACCGAAAAGCTCGCGGAATTGTTTGACGAAGAACCCGCCGCGGCGCCGGCGCGTGGCGCGCGCCTGCGTGAGCCTGTGCGCGCATGAGGGCGCTGCGCCTTGCTTTCGCGGCGCTCGCGCTCGCCGCCTGTACGCAAACCTCCACCGCCATCAACGAGCAATGGACCAATGTCACCGTCACGGCCACGCCGGTCGAGCTGGGCGCGACGCAAGTCGGCGCGCTACGTTTTCGGGGCGGCTTGGCGCTGAGCGCGGCGTCCGAAGGCGGCTTTGGTGGCTGGTCCGATCTTGAAGTGCTGGACGATGGCCGCGTCATCGCCATCAGCGATGACGGCAAGTGGCTCTCGGCTCGTATCGTACTCGATGCCTCCGGCGCGCTCACCGGCTTCACCGATACCCGCATCGCCTTGATGCGCGACGAAAGCGGAGCGCCGTTTCCGGACAAGGATTCCGCTGACGCCGAGGATCTCGCGCAATTGCCCGATGGGCGCTTTGCCGTGACCTTCGAGCAGACGCACCAAATCCGCATCTACGATTTCAACCGCGACGGCCCGTTCGGCGCGGCGACGCGCGGGCCCGCGCTCGCCGGCGCGCGGGAACTGCCGCCGAACTCAAGCCTCGAAGCGCTCGCCGTCAGCAGCGACGGAGCGCTCATCACCGGCGCGGAGGATGCGGGTCATCTCTGGCGCGTGCGCTTGGGGCAGGCGAGCACTCCGTCGCCCGTCGCGCGCTATCCGCTCGACACCGGCTTTGCGCTCACGAGCCTCGATCGTTTGCCGAACGGCGACTTCGTTGCACTCGAGCGCTTCTTTGCGGCGCCGATCGGGTCACAGGCGCGCATCACCACGATCCGCGCGCAAGACATCGATGCAAACCGCATCGTTGAGAAAACCGAACTCGCGTTCCTGCAGTACGGGCTGACGCTCGACAATTTCGAAGGCGTGGCCGCCGCGCGCCGCGCGGACGGAGGCGTGCGGCTCTATATTTTGTCGGACGACAATTTCAGCGCGCGCCAGCGCACTTTGCTTTACGCGTTCGACGTGGTCGAAGGCGGCTCCTGAGGCGGCGCGCGCGAGCGCTGAATTTCCGCCCAAGCCGCGAGCCCCAGCAACACGCCGACAAGCATCGTCCACCACATCTGCGCCCAGAGCGCGTAGAGCGTGATGAGCGCCGCGAGCACGAGGCCGATGCACGCCGTGATGAAGCTCGCCGCGCGGCGCGGCATCGCGTAGCTCAGAGCCGCGCGCAGGATGTGGCCGCCATCGAGCGGGAAGCCCGGCAGCAAGTTCAGCACGCCCAGAATGAGGCTGATAAACAGAAGGCTACGCAAGAACAGTCCGAACCCGTTGGGTTCGATCGCCACGAACGAGAGCAGAAACCACGTCGCCAAATTCGCCAGCGGTCCCGCAGCGGAGACAGCGATTTCATGCCAGCGCGTGCGTGGCGCGTGCGCGAATTGCACATAGCCGCCGAAGAAAGTGAGCACGATGCGCTTCGAGGGAATACGCAAAAGTTGCGCGACGCCTGCGTGGCCCATCTCGTGCACCAGCACGGCGACGATCAGCGCGCCGAGATAGATCGCAGCTGGCCGCAGCGCATCGACGCCGCCGTCAAGCACCGCGCTCCCGAGCACGTACGCGCCCAGAAACAGAAATGTCGGTTCAATGATAATCGGCGCGCCAGCGAACGAGCCTATGCGCAGGCCGTTTTCCTGGCGCGCGTTGTTGTCGCTCAAGCGGCGGCCGGCGCTTCCGCGAGCTTCTTTTTGAGGTCGCGGCGGATCTTCGCGGCGCGCGTGGAGAGTTGCTCTTCACCGGCCTTCAGCAGGAAGGCGTCGAGCCCACCGATATGGTCCACCGAACGCAGCGCCGCCGCCGTGATGCGCAGGCGGAAAGCACGGCTGAGCGCGTCGCTCGCCAACGTGACGTCCACGAGGTTCGGCTTGAACTCGCGCTTGGTCTTGATGTTGGAGTGGCTGACCTTGTGGCCGATCTGGCGGTTGGTTCCGGTCAGTTCGCAACGGCGGGACATTTGAGGACTCTTCGGGGTCGGTAAATTTGGAAGCGCGGACGCTTACGCGAACAGGCCCGAAGGGTCAAGTTTCGGACCCGATTTGCGCCCCGGATTGGCCAGGTTGGGCGCATAGGGGGGAGGGGTCGAAATTGCGCCCCATTCGGTTCATGTCTGGATCAGCGCCGTACCGCTAAGAACGCCGCCAGTTTCCGGGAGCTTCCTTCAAATGAAATCGCCCCTCGCCGCCCTTGGTTTGAGCCTCAGCCTCCTGGCTTTGGCCGGCCCGGCTTCGGCGCAGAGCGCCCAGGCGGCGACCGCCGGCCCGCGGGTCGAGGCGGTGTATTCCGCCCATGCGCGCGGCATGAACGTCGGCGATTTCACCTATAATTTCAGCCAGAACGGCCAGGCCTATGAAGCGAGCGCTCAGCGCCGGGTGACCGGTCTCGCCCGCAGCCTGCTCGGCAGCCAACAGGATTATTCCTATTCCGTGCGCGGCGCGGTGGCCTCCAACGGCGATCTGCGCCCGCAGGCCTATACGCACCGCGGCGGCCGCCGTGACCGCGTCGTCCGCTCCACCTTCACCGCCGACGACATCACCACCACCGCCGAACCGCGCATGGGCATGGGCAATCCGGCCGCCACCCAGGCGCAAAAGCGCGGCGCGGTGGATCAGCTCACGGCCATCGCCTCGCTGATCACGGCGGATGCTGATCCGTGCTCGGGCACGGTGAAAGTCTATATGGATGGCCGCTCGCGCTTCGATTTCGTGCTGACGCCGAACGGGCGGGTGAACGTGAACACGGCCGCCTATCAAGGCGAGGCGCTCCGCTGCAGCGTCCAATTCCGCCCAATCGCCGGCTTCTCGGATCCGCAAGAGGCGGCGACGCTCACATTTCTGTTCGCCCCGACCGCCAGCGGACTGTTCGCGCCGGTGCGCATCGAAATGCCTAGTGACGATGTCGGCGTTATCCGCCTCGAGGCGCGCCGCCTAACGGTGAACGGGACGCGGCTGCGTTAGTCGACCAGCGCGCACACAGCATCTAGCGTTCACGAGCGGTCTCACCACAAGAATTAGTGAGGCCGCTATAGTCTTGTGTGTTACTTATGTATTAACCGCTAGATGTAGCCGTGAACGCCCAAGCAACGAATCAAATGCAGTGATTCGCATTTGATTCGTTCTCCATGGGTTCTCCTCCGGGGATTCACTGTTTACTCACCGGCCGTCGGCTGCGGAATCCCTACCCGAGACGCGTTCGCCGCCTGTTTCTTGAATTCGCCGCAACGTCCGCCCATCCTCGTTAGTGATGTCCGCGCGCGCGCCCGCTTCGTCTCAACCGATCGTGCGCGCCGTCTTGGGCCCCACCAACACGGGCAAAACCCACCTCGCGATCGAGCGCATGCTGGGCCACGCCTCGGGCATGATCGGCCTGCCGCTCAGGCTGCTGGCGCGCGAGGTCTATGACCGGGTGGTGAAGGCGAAGGGGCCGGCGCTAGCCGCGCTCATCACCGGCGAGGAGAAGATCGTCCCCGACGGCGCGCGCTATTTCATCTGCACCGTCGAAGCCATGCCGCTCGATCGG
>Ga0187894_10005805_pt1 | contig 12396 bp, 14 predicted proteins | sample GBC1701081metaG_FD_136650 | JGI IMG/M metagenome (GOLD analysis project Ga0187894, IMG submission 136650) | White microbial mat communities from a lava cave in the Kipuka Kanohina Cave System on the Island of Hawaii, USA - GBC170108-1 metaG ... | reverse complement strand
CTCAAGGGACTTGTGTTCGATGATGAAGTTATGGATTGGATCGTCGATGCCCTGCATCAGAGCCACGCTGACGAGAAACGATTCAGACGTGATGCCATTGCTCGCTTACAGGACGAACAAAGCAAGCTACAGAACCGACTTGATAAGCTCTACGATGATCGTCTTGACGGCTTTATCGAGCCGGATTTCTTTGAGCGGAAGTCGCGGGAGTGGCGACAGACTCAGAAGCGTTTAGCGGATCAGATCGGCGAGTATGAGAACGCCGCGCATGATTATGTGCAGGATGGTGTGCGCCTACTAGAACTCGCAAAAAAGGCGTATTTTCTATTCAAACAGCAAAATTCAAGCGAAAAGCGGAAATTGCTGAATTTCGTGTGTTCGAACTCTACTTGGAAAGATCAAACCCTCACCGCAACCTTCCGCCAACCCTTTGATCTTCTTGCACTTACAAACACGACTTGGCAAAGAAAAAAGGCCACCGGAACCTCTTCCAGCGACCTTTGTCCTGAATGGCGGAGGGGACAGGACTCGAACCTGCATAGCCTTTCGGCCGGCGGTTTTCAAGGCCTCAAAGGGGCCTTGGAATGGGACCGGACATATCATGTGCTAACGACACACTGTTGCTCTGAGCCTTGCGGGTTGAGTGGAGAGACGTGTATAAGACCCTCGATCTTCAAGTCCCTGATACTTGGAGTCTCCCACCATGAATCAATCACGGCGCCTTTTGGTTTCCGGAAGTCTTATCCTGGGAGTCAGTGTCTTTCTGTCAGTGATCACTCTTACCGTGCAGGCCGACTCGCCGGAAATTGTGCATGACGCCTCTGAGCCAATCTTTCGTGTCACCGCCAAGGACGCCAAGGATATGCTGAAATCCGTGCCCGGTATTCTCAAGGATCTCGGCCAAAGTGCTGAAGCAAAAGACGCCAGCCAGATCGTCGGCAAGGGCGTCGGCAAAGCAGTTACATGGGTGGACGCGGTGATCCTCGCGGAAGACATCGGTCTCGAACTGCTCGACTCGGAGCAGGAGCGTCAGCGAATACGGCTCACCGTTCTCGATGAGCGCGCGACGGAATGGAAGGAACGTGTCGACAAAGGACCTCCTCTAAGCGATGAGGAGAAGCGTTTGATGCGCGAGGAATTCCGCGTGATGATGAAGCAGATGGAGACCACGCCGACGCGGTTTGTAGGCGGCGCGCTGTCACAGCCCGGCGCATTCAAGATCGTCGGCGTCGCGGCGCTCAAGCACTATGGAGCGAAGTACCTCTCAGAATGGCTCACTTCGGGATTCCGCACGGGGATGCACGCGAAAGAAGTTATCTTCAGCGGTCGACTGCTGTCAGCACCAAAGAAGCGCATGCTCCAGGCAGCCTGGAAGACGCTGGAGAAGCGCCAACTCGAAGCGAACAAAGCGGTCGATGCCCTCTTCCATTATCTGGCAAAGCAACTGCTCAAGGACGCAGCCCAACGAGGACTATCAGGAACTGAACAGGCTAATAAAGATGAGCGCGAGCGTGAGGCCAGCAATAGCGCCGCCGCGAGTTGGACCACTGCGCGTTGGAACACGGCGATGCAGATTGAACGGTTACAAACGATCCCTCTGATAAGTCCTGCTCCGATCGCGCCCTTGCCTGTTCCCGCGCCAATAATACCGGCTCGTGTTTTCGTGCCGGCTGATCCGGTCCTCCGAGCCGTAAGTGTTGACTACCAGATTTCTCGCGCTCCAAACACCTATCAGTCAGAAGGTAATGATCGCCCGGTGACCTCGCAGTCTTATCGTGAAGAGCGATTTTATCCGCCCCCGGAACGTCATGATTTCAGCGAACCCTATTCGATGCGGCAGGCTCGCAGCGTCAACATCCGCGGCTGGGGTGGTAACTAAGCCAGGAGATCTCACACATGAGCAAGCGATGGCTTTTCGTCCTAGGTATGCTCGCCTCCCTCGCCGTAGCGTTTGTAATCGTCATCCGCAACGTCGGGGTTCCTGTCCCCTTGCCAGAACATCATGGCCTCGACGGCGTGGAGGTGCTTGATGGGCTCCAGTTTGATGTGATGTTGCCGGTGAATGCGTTTCAGCAGATGACCGCCGCGCCCGATCCGGATTTCGCGGTAGATCCGGATGGCGGGATTTGGATGATCAGCAATGGTGAAGTATGGCGGGCTCGGGAAAGCGGTGAATCTCAAATTGCCTGGGAACAGTTGGATCCCGATTGGAAGGGACTACATTCGCTAGCGCTCACGCACGAAGGCGCGTTGATCGCGGCGCGCGGGCTGCTGCTGACGCAATACTCGGAGTATACCGAAGGACAAAAGCCGCTCGCCAAGCTGCTCGGGCTCGACGGATTGCTGCTGCCTAACAAGCAGATGAAGCTTGCGAGCTCAAATCTTCCCGGCACGATCTACGCCTTCGGCACTGGTGAGGAGATCAACAACAGAGTTTACGGATTCTACGACGCTGGCGAAACGGCGATCATTTGTGAGGTCCCGGATCCGGTGCAGGCGGTCGCCGACGGGAAAGAGGGCCTCTACGTTGCGACCGCGCGCGAGATCTATCGATTCGACATTGATGGGGAGCATAAGGCGGTCATTTTTCGTCAGCCGGCCGACGCGCCTCCAATCCGCGCAATTGCCATCAGTCCGGATGAGAAAACGCTTGTCTGGTCGACAGACAAAGACATTAACGTGATTGAAGGCCGTGCCAGCATGCCACTGGTCGTCGGATTCGGTGGCGTCGTTCGCATCCTGAAAGACTCGCTCTACGCCTACTCGGACGCGAGACACAGCCTGATTCGCATTCGGTTGCCTGAGCCACACTAAGGCAGTCAGGAGTCAAAAGTCAGTCCTCGCTACCTGATGACTGATAACCAACCATGAAACTAACTATTCTGGTCCTGCTATCCCTGGCGTCAGTAATGGTGCTCGGTTGCTCAAGCACTAAAGAGCATACCGTTGAAAGCGTGGCAACCCCGACGCCGACTCCCGAACCACCCAAGCCACCTACGGAGATCACCATCCATGACGCAGCTGCGCAGCACGAGTTTGTCACCATTCGCGCCACCGGACAGGATCTCGATTTCGTAAACCTTACGGTAACGGCGAAAGAGCACGGCTTTGACTTCACCATTCCGGCCGGTACTTTGCTAATCAACGGAAGCCGAGACAATCAAAACATGATGGTGGCGCGCACTGTAGTTTTGTCTTTCACAGATCCATCTCAACCGCTGCAGCAGGAAACGAAGCTGGAAGTGTACTGCGTGAATCTTTTCAAGCACGTACCCACCAGCAGCAACACGTTTTCAGTTGGGTCGTACCAGCCGCAGAGTGAACTGGTAAAACTCGTTCAGTGTCTCGAGAACAGCAGCGAAGAGAAGGACATCAGGCAGCAGTCGGTATGGATCATGTCGGACAATCCCACCTGGGAACAATACATCAAGCGGGATCGCATTGACATGATTTTCAGTCGAGACACGTTTCGAGAGTTACTAAAACAGAGTAGCGGGCAGGAACCCACGGAAGAGCAGCTTGACGCAGTGATCGCCGAATACCGACAAATGCCGGACGACGAACTGCGCGAGTTGGTGAAGCCTTATGTGACGCCGCAAATCGCGCGTTCGCGAAAGCTTTTTGAGGAATGCAACGTGCCTACGGACGACCGGAATCTCTTTCAGAATCTGCCGGAGTAAACTTGGGTCTGAAACGGGGGCAAGAGTGTCGACCCATATATGCGGCGAGCGACGGTGGTTATTTCCACAATCGTATCGATGAAATTGTTTGCGAACTTTTACAAACTTCGCGACGCTCTCGCGCAATCACAGTTGAGATCACCACTACCAAAGACACATTCACGATAAGAACAACCGTCATGGTCTGATTTAAGGTTTGCTGCAGAAGTCTGAGCTTGCTTCAATTTGGAAGCATAAGTTGGCGGTGCGCTATTGGAAGCATAAAGTGTCCAAACCCGCCAAGTTATGGTTCAAGTAACATGTACGGTTGCAGAATGTAAATATGATTGGTGGAGCCGAGGGGGATCGAACCCCTGACCTCATGACTGCCAGACACTTTTCGGTTGTTTCCTGAGTTTTCGCTAGTTTGTCTCACAGCGTTTTGTTTCGCTTACATCATGTGCATGTTGCTTCCCGATTTCCTGAGTTCTGGCATGACTGATTCATCTGTCACACAATAGTCACACAGTTTTTGGCACTCTTAGTTGCGCCTCCCGCCAGGTTCTCATGACCAAGTTGAATGCCTTGCTGTCCGTCTTGTCAGATGCAACGGCGGCTGAAGTTCCTCAGCGTTCACCGTCATGGTTTGAGTAACACATACAGAGCGACGGCCCCGACGATCAGAAGGACCCAGGGCAACAGAGAACCCACAGAGACGGGCGAGCCCTGCGAAACTGATTGTATCGAGTCATGGGACGCCACACGTAATTGCTTAATGAACAGAGTTGCTAATCTCACGTAAACCAACGGCACCAAAACAATTACTGCAAAGCAGGCAATGACGCGAGGATCTCGGTAGTCGGCACCAGCCTTTCCTAGCCTAAACAACGCCATTGGTGCAAACGTTAAGGATAAGCAAGTCAATGCCGTCATGAACACCATCGCCTGCGATCTAACGAATTTCAGCCATCCTTCTGATAGCTCGATCCGCATATTCACCATGAAAACTTACTCCTTTCAGCAACAAGCCCAAAGCGCCTATCGTTTGCTACTCAATTTCTAGGTTCCATCTCACGATCAATAAAGACTGGTTGAGGATTCTCGTGTATTCTGTCACTCTCCAGCGTTATAGGTTTCTTCCCTTTTGTCTTCAATATCTTAACAATTTGCTCAATCGTGTCGTAGTGCTTGTCGTCAATCCCCTGTTGTTTAGTGCGCGCTTGTTGATTAGGTTTACTGACGCTACCACTAGTCGAAATTCCAACCACGTAATATCGTCCTGGTGGCAGCGAGTGAATTCTAAACGAACCAGCAGAGCAGTTGGCCTTACGAACAAAGTAAATCTCATTGCTAATCGAATGCAGCCCGACTACATAAATAGAATTTCCTTGACACATCCCGCCATAAACTACTCCGCGAATCTCCGCTGCACCCGCTGAGAGTTCAATCGAAATTCCTCGTAGGTCCGATGCCTGATCAAGCTTTACTGGTTTATTCGTAATGTCCTTGCCATCCAGCAGAATTCTATTGACAAAATACTCCGGCTGTAGTTCGTGGAAGTTCCACCAAAAAGATCCCTCCGCACCCGATCTCTGTGAAAACGAGCCGCCCTTGTCGGTTACTAATTCAATCCTGTCCTTTCCATTTTGCGTCGGCTCAAGTTGAAACTTAAACGATGGTAACGGCGCAATTCCGGTTTTGTTTTTGAGGTACGCTCGCCCGGCAATTAGCGAGTGCGATCTCAATTTCAGCGTTACGTTATTTGTTGCTCCATCTTTGATGACGATTTCCCGTTGTAGGTTGAAGTAGCCTTGTGAATTAAGGCTGGCCGTTAATAAGTATTGGCCGGACGACAAGCCCTCGAAATTAAATTGACCCTGGCCGTCGCTCAAGATTGAATCGGAGAGCTGAGAATCGACGCTTAACAAGGCTAGCGACACCCCTTTCAGTGGTTTGCCTTGTTCTCCTTGGACGACCCCAGTTAATGCACTCTGGTTTGCGTGTGTGAGGTCTAGGACCATTTCAGGTATAGCAACTTCCTGACCGAGCAAGAGATCAACGGCGGTCGCATTGGCTAGCTGTCGTTCCCCTGGATAGAACAAAGCAGGAAAGGTTTTCAGTGGAGACGCACCTCGCTGGGCGTTTACTGCAAGTATGTACCTACCTGGGCGAAGACCGTAGATGCGAAACTCACCACGATCATCCGAAATAGCTGTAGCATTCGATTCCTTTGTGGACGGAAGCGAGGGCTCTTTGCCTGTTAGCTTTAGAGCGCTGATTGGCATGCCAATGATGGGAGATCCTTCAATACTGACGAGTCGCCCTTTCAGCACGCCCCCTTTTATGAGGTAGAAATCGAGTGACTGAGATTGACTGTTTCGTATCTCTATACGCTGCGAATTGTTTTCTGATTCTTCGCTTGGAAAAAAGCTTCGCTGAACAACCTGTAACGAATACGCTCCTACCTGCAAACCGCGAAACTCGCAAACTCCCTCAGCATTGGTGACATTGAGCCGTTGCCCCGCAAACTTACTGGTTAACACTACAGTAGCACCTTCGAGTGGTCCTTCGGAGGTCTTGACCCTAATGGTGAGTTCACTCGAGCCAGAAAGCTTCTGACCATCCGCCAGTACGTGAGCGGCGTGAGTCACACATATCAGGATGGATAGGACGGCGCTCCCCAACCTCATGGCGTTTTGTCGGCAGCCTCCTTAAGAAAGATCTTGACTACTTGCTCTCCAGCGGTGAGATCGATTTTAAGTATGCCGAATGGTCCCGCAGAACCGCGCAAAAATTGTGTTCCGACTTGTGCCTGCTCATATTGGAGTGACGTTCTCAGGGGCAAGACAAGGAGCGAATAAACTCCTCTCGGTAGTCCCGACAGCTCGAACCTGCCGCGGTTCAGAGTTATCCGATAAATGTCACCGTCGCCAACTGCTAATCCGTCTCCCGCCTTCAATGCGATCGAGCAATCATTATTATTAGCCGAGTCGTTGTTATTGATGGTTATTTCGCCTCGAATAGAGGCGGTTAGAGATGTGCATTGGATAACGAATTCACTCGGATCAGTCTCGCTTAACTCAAAAGCGATGGATTGGAATGTGAAGAATGTATCGCCACCGACCTTGAGCGCAGGTTGGATACGATATCGACCAAGCGCTTGATTCTCAACCTGGAATTCGCCAATCCCGTCACTGTTTAGAGTCGAGATACTGCTGATACCACCTTCGACATACCTGACAAGTTGAAAGCTCAAATTCGGCACGGGATCGCCAGTCGCTGAATTGATAAAGCTGCCTTTAATACGACTTGTTCTAGTCTGGTTCTTTAAAACTAATGTCCCCAAATTACGTTGTTGTCCCGCGGTTATTTCTACCAGTTGAGCATCCTCTTGGCGTTGAACTCCCGGATAATAGTTTGGTGAAAATGGTGCTGACAAATCTGTGGATAAACCATTCACAGGCTTGCCAACGCCTACTCGATATTTCCCGCTTGGCAGTCCGTATAGTCTGAAGCAACCCTGATCGTTGGTCGTGACGGCGTTTCGAAAACTCATTAGAGAGAAGCCGTTGAGCATTAAAGTAGTGTTCTCATAGATTACCTGACGCTCAATTGCGGGCTGTTTTGACGCGTATTCTACGCATCCGGTCGCGACGCCGCCTTCGGTTAAAGCAATGTCAGTCGTTGTGACGCCGGACCCGTTAATCTCTAATTGCCTGAAAGTGCCGGCTATGCCATCGCTCAGTACGTAAGGCGTATTCGCAATCGTTAAGAGGTACGTACCATGATTCAAGTTGCGAATCTCATATTCACCTTTGGAATTTGATAGAGAACTTTTTTGCCCTCCATCTACCGAGCGGAGTATAACCGTTACTCTTGCAAGCGCTTTGTCCCTTAGCTTGACGGTTCCTCTAAGGACACCAAGGTTCTGTCCACTGGTCTCTTGAGCATTACAGCAAATAGCAGCCAAAATAAGAGTTAGGTACGTCTTAAGAATCAAATTTTGCATTCCGTTTGCAATCGCTGAGTTCGAGTTAAAGAACGAGAGCACTGTAGTCTCGACGAATTTGTCGGCGTTACGCGGGCCTTACTGAAAAACACGAATTGTTTCTGGATGAAAATGATCCTTGGGCCACTGCATTGCCAATTGCCACTTTTGTATCTCGCGCGTTGCCATTGTCGTACCATCTTCCCTCGCTGCAACAATCGTGTGCGGCAACATCACATTGGCAACGCGCCTGTAGTCGGAGTACTTCATTACGCTCTTATCGGTTCCTATGGTGCGGACCTGTTTTTCACATAGAAATGTTGTTCGCTTGAAGAAAAACTCGTTGAGGCTCCGTTCTGTTCGCCATTTCAGCACAATTCCATTAACGGCGGAGATTACTTCCACTTCCGTCCCGCGGAGATGATCTGAGTTCTGCAAGAGTGCAAGCAACGCTGGCAGTGAGTGTTTGGCATTCTCAACCAATGCGTCATATTTCATCTTGTGCAAAGCTGACATACTTCGCGTGGGATTACTGCCGCTGAATGTAGCAGGATCAATAATCTGCCAGCCTTTTTCTCGTTGAATGTCAATCAGTTCTGTAACCCGACTTGTACCTACCGCTACACTCACATACGCATGCAAGGGCTGAAGCACTCCTGTCTCCTCTCTTATGCAGTTTAAATTCGACTTGGGTGCGGTTTTGGGAAGTGCGCTTTGATCAATTTTCATGCACCCCGACAGAAGAAACGAGTCGAAGGCGTTCTTTGGGACATTCGCGAGAATGTGTGCTCTGCGGATGCGGCTAAGAATTTGATGTGTGGTGAGTGGTTTACGCTGAGGCTTGGCGGCCGCAGACTGACTTAGCGGCTCATCAAGCATCAGCACCATCAGGACAAAGCTTCCCAGACACACAACCGTCTTACGTAAAACTGGAAAGACATACTGGGTCATAACTTGGTTTCGGCGCCGCTCATTCATTGTTCTATGACGATCCCGTCGTTATTGGCGTTTTTACAGGCAGTAGTAGTGTTGCATATGGCCTGGCATCCAGCTTGATACGCAAGACAGACAAGTCCACACGCCGGGCAAGCAGTAATGATTGATATTGCGATACAGGCTGCGCTGGTCAGCAGACACTGATTATGGCAAGCGTCGCAGTCATCCGAAGCTCCTAACAGTGGAGGATGATGGGCCAATTTGCGGAATCTGTTTCCGGATTTGAGGTAAGCCTTCTTTGAGCTGTAGCTGGTCCTAGAGCGTAAGCCGTCTTTCTTAATCGTCCTTTTAGTGGAAACGGTCACAGATTTGGATTCGTTAGGTTTATTAGTTGGCCGCTCCGCAGCGATAGTTAATGGTGTGCGAGCACCAGTAAAATCATTCACGTTTGAAGCAGTGGGCTGATACGGTGTTTTTTGAGATGTCGGACTTAGTGTGGATGCCGCTACCAGAGCCGGCTGACATAGCACAAAACAGCTCACTAGTGCGAGGGCAGTTATTTGAGGAATTATCCTGGACATGTGTTCTCCTTTAGGTGGTCGGGCAATATGTATCCCGTCGGGTTGAGGTTTCAGAGTCGAGAAGGAAAGCGACTGATGCCGGTCTCTGGTGATTGCTGAACGTTTTTCGTTTGTATCGTGAGCAAGAGAGCGCGAGCAGCGTACACTTTCGTAGCAGCGGAAGTCAATGAAAACCGTGCTCTCAAGCGGTGCCACTCACTCACATCCATTTGATCACCCTTTCCGAATTAATTCATCGTGAGTTTGCCTGCGAAACTCATGTCATATCGGTCCACATCTATGGGGCCGACAGCCTGGGCATTCATGTCGGCCCTTCTCGCCACGCCCTCTTTTGATAACCGTGGCGATCTTTTTTAGAGCCACCCGTCTTGCAGTGGCTTGCTCTGAAAGATGCGTGGCTTCGTCACCGCTCCACAGCCTTTCAGAAACTCGACGACAAAAAGGCTTCAAAGTAGGGCTGGCAACCATGGGAGCCTTGCCAGCCCTGCCAGCACGCACCGGCTACGTGGCTACAACCCCCCGCAGGCCACTCGCGACCGCTCTTGCTCGCGCTCCCACGTCGCGAGAGACGGCCTTTTTGTCCGCGTTGTTTGCTCACGCAAGCACGTTAGAAATGCCGACACCATTAACGGCTTACCGTCTGTTTACTCGGCAGTCTCCCGAAGATTTGCTTAAGCAGTTGTTCGATTCGCAATCGGAAGCCGCTAGAGAACAGGCGCTCGTATTCTCACAAACCGATCCAAAAATCCGAGGTTCCATAGTTCCGGCTATTGCCTCTAAGCTCCAGTTCATGCGCGATCCTGACATTGCCAGGTTCACAAGCGGCAGCTTCAAACCGCCGGAGTTTAGCGAGCTGCGCCGAACACCAACCGCAGTCTATTTCTGTATGCGTGAACAAGACATCTCTCGCCTCAGACCGTTAACCAGCTTGTTCTTTTCTTTTATGCTTGAGCAGATAGCGGGCGCAGAGATTCCAGCAGGATCTGCGAGCGTTCCGATCACGATGATTCTTGATGAGTTTGTAAACATCGGAACCATACCAGAGTTTGCAACAACAATTTCGCTAGCTCGCGGCCGCGACGTAGCCATCTGGTTATTGGTACAGTCCTACAGCCAATTTGAAGCTCGCTACGGCAAAGCGAATGCAGCCACAATAATTACCAATTGTGGAACTAAGATCGCGCTATCTGGACTGGATGCGACAACTGACGCTCGCGTCAGTGAAATGCTTGGAGACATGACCGTGGTAGACAATAGACCAAGTCACAGCGCAACACGGGGCGGATTACGAAGTTCATTGAGCCTAGGCCGAACAGAGCACAAACGTAAGCTCCTAACGGCGGATGAAGTGATGCGCTTGGATCGCGATCAAGGCAATCGTAAGAATAGGTAATCGCCATCCGATGCTATTACGCAAAATCTATTACGATGGTCCGCAGAACAGGACTAAGGTGAACGGTATCGGGCCAGCATTGGGTATCGACTTGGCCCTGAAAGATTTGAAATCAAGGAATCCGCGAAAGCGCATAGCATCGAATATGCGAGAACCGTTGGTTGATCTTCCACGCTTGCCAGATCCGCCACAGATTGATTTTTAATTTTTAAGGAAAATAGAAAAATGATTAGAAGGCTTCTTTGCGCTGATTGCGGCAGTGACGTTAGTCCCGGACCTGATGAGCTTGGGTGGGAAACGAGAATAGTAAGAGGATTGTCGCGACTACCGAACTTGGTATGTGACGTATGCAGTGCGAGTTTGCAGGAAGGCTCAACGGCTATCGCGGTTAGTTACTGGCGATATGACCCGCCGATTGACTGGGAAGGGGACTACTTGACGGTACAGTCTTGCGAATAGATAGGCTGATGATCAAGTTATGGCTTAATCATGTGCAGATACGAATTTGATAATTGGGAGCACTGACAGCCTTTGGCCAAGTACTGACACCCTTCAGTCAGCACTGACAATCTACCGCCTTCACTGACAACCTATGGCCAGTACTGACACCTTTCAGTCAGCACTGACAATCTTCTGCCGGTACTGACCGTCGGGACCAGCACCCCTCGGCGCCTTCAGGGCGCGCTCTTTCCGTTGCAAGGGGTGCGCGCTCCGTTGCAGGGGTGCGCTCTCCGTTGCAGGGGTGTGCTCTCCGTTGCAGGGGTGTGCTCTCCGTTGCAGGGGTGCGCTCTCCGTTGCAGGGTGTGCTTTCAGGTTCAGCACTGAAATCTCAGGTTCACTGCTGAAAGAAAGTTTTCATCCCTTGCGAGCGGCGGAACCGACAATTTGCCTACTCAGGTAAAGCAATGTCAATGGCGGTTAGGAACACCTTAAGCAAGCAGTACACAAGACCGAATGACAACGCAACCGCAAAATCCCGCAGACTAAGACTCCAACTGAATATCGAAACCGTCAGATACATAATCATGCTTCCGAAACACACGATTCGTAAGGTGAGATCTGCAAATTGAACTTGGGTTAGTTCCATGATGTTATTGCATAGAATCAATGGCGTCCGTTAACTCATTCATAAAGTGTCTTTGTCCTTCTGGCTCAAAACGCTCAAGCCGACTCCAATCTAGCGAGGTCGTCGAATCCCGGTCAATGAAATTCTTAGACGCATTTTTGAGTGAATGGGCAATCAGTCCGCTTGCTTGTGTCACACTATAGTCACACAGCCTCAGAATTGGCTTAAACGGGAGACGGAAAACGGCTGTATTTATTGGTGGAGCCGAGGGGGATCGAACCCCTGACCTCATGACTGCCAGTCATGCGCTCTCCCAGCTGAGCTACGGCCCCAAGGTGGGTTGTCGGGAAACTGACCGATGCAGACTAGCCTAGCATTTTGGATTGAGTCAAGCAGCCGCTCCGCCAAGATCAATCTGTCGTCTCCGCACCTCACTCCTCCATCGGCGGATAATCGGAGCAGTGACATTTGCCATTCGCTTCGTGCCAGCTCTCCTTGTTTCCCGAGCCAGAAAGCGTATAGGAACTGCTTACCGAGTTTGCTGTTCGGAGTTTTAGATACCGCTATGGCGAGCATTGAGGATCTCGCTTCTGTAGACCTAAGACGTTTGCCCAAGGGAGTGTTAACACGAGTTTTAAGGAGTGACGAACCTTCAAACGCCGCGATCCGGCTGCGCCTCTGGTACGTTTAATTCGCGCCAGACTGAATCATCGCCAAAGACCATTGGCGGCGGATCGACGAGCGGGGCGCTCTGCGTTTTCTCACCCCAGCCG
>Ga0187894_10005804_pt1 | contig 12398 bp, 8 predicted proteins | sample GBC1701081metaG_FD_136650 | JGI IMG/M metagenome (GOLD analysis project Ga0187894, IMG submission 136650) | White microbial mat communities from a lava cave in the Kipuka Kanohina Cave System on the Island of Hawaii, USA - GBC170108-1 metaG ... | reverse complement strand
TCCCGAGCCCACCGCGGCGGTGAGCTGACGGGAAACGAGGTGGGCGTAGAGACCGCCGCGGGCGAGCAGGCCCGCGTGGGCCCCGATCTCCGCGACGCGGCCCTGGTCGAGGACGATGATGAGGTCGGCGTCGCGCACGGTCGAGAGCCGATGCGCGATGACCACGGTCGTGCGGTCGCGAGACAAGACCTCGAGCGCCGAGCGGACCGCCTGCTCGTTCACCGCGTCGAGATGCGAGGTGGCTTCGTCGAGGATCAGGATCGGGGCGTCCTTCAGGAACGCCCGCGCGATCGCCACGCGCTGTCGCTGCCCGCCCGAGAGCTGTGTGCCGCGCTCGCCCACGACCGTCTCCAGCCCGTCGGGGAGCGACGCGACGAAATCGTCGAGCGCCGCCTTGTCGACGGCCGCTCGCAGCGCCGCCTCGTCGGCAGCCGGGCGCGCGAGCAGGATGTTGCTGCGGAGCGTGTCGTTGAACAGATAGGTGTCCTGTGCCACGAGGGCGACGTGGCGGCGCAGGTCGTCGAGCCGGTACTCGCGCAGATCGTGTCCGCCCAGCCGCACGACGCCCGCGTCGGGATCCCAGAAGCGCAGCATGAGATTGGCCACGGTCGTCTTCCCCGCCCCCGACGGGCCGACCAGCGCGACCGTGCTGCCGGCGGGCACGGCGAACGCGACGTCGCTCAGCGCGCGCCGCCGGCGGCCCGGGTAGGAGAAGCTCACGCCGACCATCTCGAGCGCCGGTTCGACCGCCGGCCCTGCGCCGTGCGGCTCCGGTCGCACCCCCGGGCCGTCCGTCACCGGCACGGGCTCGGCGTGCACCGCGTACACGCGCCGCGCAGCCCCGAGCGTGTCGGCGAGCTGGCGGCCCACCTGCGCGATCTCCCACACGGGCACGAAGGCCGACATGGCGAGCAGCGTGAGCAGGGGCAGGATGCCGCTGTCGAGACGTCCGCTGGAGGCCAGCCAGGCCCCGGCCAGGACCACGGCGAGCCCCCCGAGGCCGGTCGCGATTTCCTGGCGCGCGGTCTGCAGCGTGAGGTCGTGCAGGAACGGCAGGCGCACCTCGAGGTACTGCCGGGCCTTGGCCGCGAACTCCTCGCCGCGCGCGCGGACGCGCTGGAAGGCCACGATCTCGGCGAGCCCCTGCACCGAGTCCACGGCGTGCGCGTTCAGGTCCCCCGACATCTCGCGCGCCCGCGACCCGAGCTGGTCGATCCGCGCCCGCGCCAGCACGGGCGTGAGGGCCGCGTAGAGCAGGAACGGCATCAGCACCAGCGCGAGCGGCCATCCGAACGCGCCGAGCGTGGCGAGCACGCCGGCCGGCACGAGGATCGCCACGAACGCGGGCGCGATGGTGTGGGCGAAGAAGTACTCGATCAGCTCGATGTCGTGCGTGGCGACGCCCACGAGATCACCCGTGCGCCGCCGCGTCAGGTACGCGGGCGCCAGCGCGTCGAGCTTTCTGAACATGTCGAGGCGCATGTCGGCGAGGAGTCGATACGCCATGTCGTGGGCGAGCCACGACTCGATCCAGTGCAGCACGCCGGCGAGGGGCGCCACCACCGCCAGCAGCACGAGCAGCCTGCCGAAGGGCGCGCCGGTCTTGACGGCGCGCACGACCAGCGCGCTCACGACGCCGACGCCGATCAGCGCGACGACACGGGCCACGCCGAGCACGAACGTGACGGCGAGCTGCCCGCGGTACGCGCGCACGAGGTTCAGCAGCACGCCGATGAGCCGCGGCCAGCCCATGCCCTCCGCGGCGATCGCGTCGCGCTGAGGCGCGACCGACCCCTCGGCCGGCTCCGCCGCGTCGGCGTCGAGCCGCTCGATCCTCGGATCGCTGGGCGAGCCCGCCCGCGCTCCGTCCTGCGCCTGGGCAGCCATCAATCGGTGGTAGGCGCCGCGGCGGGCCATCAGCTCGGCGTGCGTCCCCGTCTCCGCGACGCGGCCCTCGTCGAGGGCGACGATGCGGTCCGCGCCGATCACGCTCGAGAGACGATGCGCGAAGATGAGCGTGGTCCGGCCCTGCATGAGCCGGTCGAGCGCCTCCTGGATGACGGCCTCGCTCTCCGCGTCGACGGACGACAGCGCCTCGTCGAGGATGAGGATCGGCGCGTCTCTGAGGAGCGCGCGCGCGATCGCGATGCGCTGGCGCTGGCCGCCCGAGAGCCGGACGCCGCGCTCCCCCACCACCGTCTGATAGCCCTGGGGCAGGCGCGCGATGAACTCCTCCGCATTCGCCGCGCGTGCCGCCGCCTCGAGCTCGGCGGGGGTCGCGTCGGGCTTGCCCATCCGCAAGTTGTCCTCGACGGTGCCGTGGAACAGATACGTGTCCTGGCTGACGACCGCGATCAGGCTCCGCAGCTCGGCGAGCGAGCAATCGCGAATGTCGCGCCCGCCGATCAGCACGCGCCCCTGGTCGGGGTCGTAGAACCGCAGCAGCAACCGCGCAACCGTGGACTTGCCCGACCCGCTCGGGCCGACGATGCCAACGCGCTCCCCCGCTCCCACGGCGAAGGAGAGCCCATCGTGCGCGGGACGCCGGCCGCCGGGATAGGCGAAGCGCACGCCGTCGAAGGTCACGGTGGGCTCGAGCGCGACTGCCGCCCGTGGCGCGTCGGCCGCATGGTCGTCGCGCACCAGGGGCCGCGCATCGAGGATGCGGAAGATGCCCTGCGCGGCGGAGATGCCCAGCATGCCCTGGTGCAGGAGCACGCGGAGCTCGCGCAGCGGGCGGAACACCTCGACGCCCAGCATGAGGACGATCAGCAGCGCCCCCAGATCCATCTCGCCCGCCCGCACGCGGTACGCGCCCCAGCCGAGCGCCACCGCGGCGCCGACGGCGATGCCCGTGTCCGTGATGCCCCGGGCGAGCGTGTTGCTCCCGAGCACGCCCATGGTGCTCTCGAACAGGGCCTGGCCCTTGGCTCGGAGGAGCTGGCCGCGGGCGGCGCTCTGGCCGAACGCCTTGAGCGTGCCGAGCCCCTGCACGGAATCGAGGAACTCGGCGCCGAACGCGGCGTAGGCGCGCGAGCGCTCGAGGCTTCGCGCGCTGTCGTGCCGGTGCCACGCGACCGGCGCGATCAGCGTGACGATCGCGGCGCCCAGCAGGACAAGGGCGATCGGCCAGTCGACGAACGCCACGCAGGCGAAGATGAGCACCGGCGTCAGGAGCGCCACGAAGAGCTGCGGCAGGTACTGGCCGAAGTAGACCTCGAGCTGCTGGATGCCCTCGACCATCGAGAGGATCACGTCGCCCGTGCGGGCGCGCGTGAAGTGCGCGGGGCCGAGCGCCGTGACCTGATCGTAGAGCGTCTGGCGCAGCTTCGCCTGCACGCGCGCCGCCGTCCGGTGCGCGACCATGTTCCGCGCGTACTCGAGGGCCCCGCGCAACAGGATCGCGAGCGCTGTGAGCGCGGCCGGCCCGAGCAGCGCGGCCAGCGGATCGCCGGCGATGACGCGCGCGAGCAGCCAGCCGAACAGGGCGAGGCGGGCAATGCCGACGGTGACTGCGGCGAGGCCGACCAGCACCGTCCAGGCGATGCGCAGTCGAACCCCGCGCGTGAAGGCCCAGAGTCGAGCGTCGAGATACACGTCCGCGATCTCCTTCGTATCGTGTGATCGGCCGGGTCCGTGCCCGGCCGAGAGCCGCCGCATCGCGCCAGCACGACGCGCGTGGAGATCAATCTAAAGGAATTCGGTCGGCGCGCAAGCCCCGGGCTACGATAGGCGCGCATGATTCATCTCCACCTCCGGGCCCGCGCCGCCCACGCGAGCGCGCCCGCCACGCGCGGCGTACCGACGCCGCCCGCAGAGGGCTGGCTGCGCCGCGTCCTGATCGTCGCCGGGCTCGGACAGGTCTGCATCAGCGTCGACTACTGGGCACTGTCGGTCGCGCTGCCGCCGATCGCGCGGGGGCTCGGCGTGACCGCCACCGATCTGCAATGGGCGCTCAGCGCATACCTCCTCGCGTTCGCGGCGCCGCTGATCGCGGCGGGACGACTCGCGGACATCTTCGGGCGGCGGCGCGTGCTGCTCGCCGGGGTGACCGTGTTCGGGATCGCCTCTGCGCTCTGCGGCGCCGCGCCGTCCGTGGGCTGGCTCGTGGCCGGGCGCGTCGTGCAGGGGCTCGGCGCGGCGATGCTCTTTCCGACCAGCCTGGCCGTGCTCGCCGACGCCTTCCCTGCGGATCGCCGCGACAGCGCCATCGGCGTCATCGTCGGGCTCGGCGGCCTCGGCGCGGCCGCCGGTCCGTTCGTGGGCGGCTTCGTGGCCGAGCACCTCGGGTGGCGATGGATCTTCTACCTGAACGTCCCCGTGGCCGTGACCGCGCTCGTCCTCGGCGCCGCCACGGTGCGCGAGTCGCGCGACGAGTCGGCGCCACGTCACGTCGACGTCCTCGGTCTCCTCGCGGTCAGCGCGGGAGTCGTCGCGGTGATCCTCGCCGTCGATCGCGCGCCGGACCGGGGATGGATGGCGCCGGCGACGCTTGGCGTGGCGGCACTCGGTCTGGGGCTGCTCGCCGTCTTCGTGCTCATCGAGTCGCGCGTCCGGGCGCCGCTGATCGAGCTCGCCCTGTTGCGCAATCGCGCGTTCGCCTGGCTCGGCGGCGTCGGCGCGATCTCGAACGGGACCTGGTGCGTCGTGATCTTCTGCGTGACGCTCTATCTCCAGCAGGTGCGGGGCCTTTCCGTCTCGGCGGCCGGCGTCTTCTTCCTGCCGCTCTCGGTGGGCGCGGCGGCCGCCGGTCCGCTGTCGGGTCGCCTCGCCCATCGCACGTCGGCCCGCAACCTGATGGCCGGCGCCATGTTCCTGACCGCCGGCGCGGTCACGGCGATGACGTTCTCGCACGCCTGGATCGTGTGGATGCCGGCATTCGCCGTGACCGGCATCGGACTTGGGCTCGCGTACGCGACCACGAACGCCGGAACGCTCGCCGCCGTCCCGCCGAGCAAGGCCGGCGCCGCGTCGGGCATCGTGCTGACGGGGCTCTTGATCGTCGCCGCCATCGCCGTGACGCTGACGGCCTCGCTCGTCGAGGAGTTCCAGCGGGGCTCCGGTCCCGTCGCGGAGACGCTCGCGCTGGACACGGTGCTCAGGATCGGAGCGGCTGCGTCCGCCGTCGCGGCGCTATGCCTGCTCGGAGGGCTGGCCGGACAACGCCGCCCCGCCACCGCGACGCCGCCGACTGTCAGGACGTGACGCCGCCTCGAGCAGGCGCGGCGACTCGCGTGCTCGGGGCGGCAGATGTCCTGTCCGGCGTCTGCTCCAGTCGTCGCGGCCGGCGGCGGGTCGGCCCTACCGAGGATGCTGGCCGTCGTCGGCCGTCCGGCGGTCAGTCGGTGATGTCGCCCTGGCGTCCCTCACCTGCCATCTGGGAGTTCCACACCGCGTAGGCGCCGTTGTTGCCACCGTGGAAGATGAAGCCCAGCCACTGCATCTGGTCCAGGCCGATGTTGTCGAAGTAGTCGCGCCGCCAGCTCGCGATGTCGTCGGGCGCCGGGACCGTACCGAGGTGCCCGCGGACCTTCGGGGTCGCGCCCGACTTCTCGTCCGCGTTGAACACGAGCCGATATCCACCCTGGAAGGACCCGTCGATGCCCTCGGCGACCAGCGACGATCCCGCGGGACTCGGCCCGGCGTGAGTGGTGAACGAGCCCTGGTAGTGGACGAGCGCGCAGAACCGCTCTGCGCCGACGGTACCGCCACCACCGCCGCCCGTCGTGCCGATCTGCCACACCTGGATGTGCTGGTTGTACTCGACGGTAGCCCACGGGCTGCCGAGCGTGGACCACGGCGCGGCGAGCAGGGCAGCGGTCGAATCGCCCTCGACCTTGCGCGTCACGTTGATCTCGAGGTAGCGATAGCCCTGGTCGTTGGGGCAGCGCGACGGGTTGACCTCGCTGCCCCAGTTGAGCGACACACCTTCTGCGGCAACCGGCGAGGGACCTCCCAGGAACAAGAGCGACGCGAGCACGGCAGCTGCGGCGAGTCGGATCATCGGCATTGACACCTCCAGGTGTGATTTGGCGCGACTAATGGCAAGCGTGGTGCCAGACCGCGGCGACCGGATTGCGTCAACGGCCACAATGAGTTCCGTGCATCGGCCCCACCCGTCGCGTGGGTTGAGCGCGGCAAATCGTGCCGGCCTACGTCGCGCTCGGCGACGAATCCCGCGTCCGCAGCTCGCTCGTTTGACGCCTACGGCGACCGGACGCTAGTATCGGCCTCGTTCCCGACGTGGGCGGCAAGGTCGACGCCACCCGCAGACCCGACGCGCCACTGAGCGCAGGCCGCATCGACGATCGAGAGGAGATCGCATGGCATTGGACATGGAGGAGCGGTTTCAAACCCTGCAGGAGATCGTGAAGGCCGCGAAGCAGAACCTGGCCCCCGGCCCATGGGACTACCTGATCGGCGGCGCGGAGACGGAAACCACGCTGCGCCGCAACCGGCAGGCGCTCGACTCGATCGCGTTCCGGCCGCGCGTCCTCCGCGACGTGTCGTGCATCGACTGCACGACGACGCTGCTGGGTCGCCGCATCCGCATTCCGGTGATGCTCGCGCCCATCGGATCGATCGAGAGCTTCGATCCGGGCGGGGGCGCGTCGTCGGCCAAGGCCTCGGCGGAGTTCGGGATCCCGCAGATGTTGAGCTCGGTCTGTAATCCGGGGCTCGAAGCGGTAGCGAAGGCGGCCGACAACTTCCGCATCTTCCAGCTCTACGTGCGCGGCGACGACGCCTGGGTCGACGACCATGTGAAGCGCGCGGTGGATCACGGGTACGCCGCGTTCTGCCTCACCGTCGACACGGCCTCCTACAGCCGTCGCGAGCGCGATCTCGCCAAGCGCTTCGTCAAGCCGTGGCGCGTGCGCGCGACCGGCTTCGACTTCCAGGCCGGGCTCACGTGGGATCACGTCAAGCGGTTCAAGGACACCCACGACGTCCCGCTCGCGCTCAAGGGCATCGCGACCGCGGAGGACGCGGCGCTCGCGATCGATCACGGCGTCGACGTCGTGTACGTGTCGAATCACGGCGGCCGGCAGCTCGATCACGGGCGGGGCAGCATGGAGGTGCTGCCCGAGGTGGTCGACGCCGTCGCCGGGCGCGCGACGGTCCTGGTGGACGGCAGCTTCATCCGCGGCACCGACGTGGTCAAGGCGATGGCCATGGGGGCGCACGCCGTGGGCGTCGGACGGCTCGAATGCCTCGGGCTCGCGGCCGCAGGCGTGCCCGGCCTCGTGCGGGCGCTCGAGCTGCTCGAGGACGAGGTGCGCATCGCGCTCGCCCTGCTCGGCGTGTCGAGCGTCGGCGAGATCGATCGCTCGTATCTGCACGCGGCGACGCCGGTCACGCGACCGCACGCGACCAGCGCGTTTCCCTTGCTCGAGGAGGGGTACTAGCGTTCACGGCGCGGTGACGATTCACGTGCCGACAAAGCGCCGGGCTGGGGCTGCCGGCGGGCGGGCGGCGGGGGCGCTCCCTCCGGGACACGCCGAGTCGCAGCCCGTCTTCCGCACTCAATGGGGCCACGAGATCAAACCGTTTGTGGCTTCGACAATCCCCAGAAGATACGGTCCCGGAGGGAGCGCCCCCGCCGCCCGCCCGCCGGCAGCCCCAGCCCGGCGCCGCGAGGCGACGGATTCCCGCGCCACGACACTGGTGCGCTGACGACGCAAGGTTGATCACATGACGAAGCAAGAGCTGAAGGCTCGGGTACTCCAGGCTGTGGATCGGCGCAGCTCTGACATCGTTTCCATTGGCGAGCGGATTCGGCGGACTCCTGAGCTTGGATTCAAGGAGGTGCGGACTGCCAAGCTTGTGGAGGAGACGCTCCGTGGTCTTGGGCTTGCTCCGAAGACCGGGCTTGCCCACACCGGCGTGCGCGCCGAGGCTGTCGGCGGGCGGGGCGCGGGGCCTACCTTTGCGCTCATCGGTGAGCTCGACGCGCTTGTCGTTGCCGGTCATCCGGAGGCCGATCCCGCCACGGGCGCGGCTCACGCGTGCGGGCACAACGCGCAGATCGCTGGGATGCTCGGTGCCGCGATGGCGCTGCGCGATTCTGGCGTGATGGCGGAGCTGTTCGGACGCGTCGTGCTCTTTGCCGTGCCTGCCGAGGAGGGTGGCGACCTCGAGTGGCGCGTGGCTCAGCGCTCGGCTGGCCGGCTCGAGTTCTTCGGCGGCAAGCCCGAGCTGATGCGCCTCGGCCACTTCGACGATGTCGACCTCGCCATGATGATCCACACGACGCCGCGCGAGGAGGACGGTCGCGCCAGCGTGCCCTTGTCCAACAACGGCCGCGTCGGCAAGCTCGCGCGCTATGTCGGCCGCGCGGCCCACGCCGGCGGCGCGCCGCACCTTGGCGTGAACGCGCTCTACGCCGCGCAGATCGGCCTCATGGGCATCAACGCGCTCCGCGAGACCTTCCGCGACGAGGACAGCATCCGCGTCCACCCGATCCTGACGCACGGCGGCTCGCAAGTGAACGTGATCCCCGCGGAGGCGCGGATCGAAACCTACGTGCGCGGCCGCACGCTCGACGCCGTGGTCGACGCCAACGCGAAGGTGGACCGCGCGCTCAAGGCTGGCGCCCTCGCGCTCGGCGCCACCGTCGAGATCGACACGCTGCCCGGCTATCTGCCGCTCGACTGCGACCGGACGATGGCGGAGTACTTCAAGGCGAACGCCGTCGCCATCGTGGGCGCCGACGGCTATCGCGAGGCCGGGCATCGAGCGGGCTCGACGGACATGGGCGATCTGAGTCAGGTCATGCCGGTGCTGCATCCCTACATGGGCGGCGCGCGCGGCACGGGGCATGCCGCCGACTACGAGATCGTCGATCCGGTGCTCGCGTACGTGGCGCCCGCCAAGGCGCTCGCGACGATGGTGATCGACATGCTCGCCGACGGGGCGGCCGGCGCGCGCGACGTGCTCGCCAAGGCGCGGCCGCGGCTCTCCCTCGAGCGTTATCTCGAGTTGCAGCGCGGGATGGCCCGACGCGAGGTCTACGCCGGCGGCGACGCGCGCTGAGCCGGTCGCCGCTCACACCCTATCCAGCCAGAGAGGATTGCCATGAAGGTCACAGCCATCGAGAGCGTCGTCCTGAGTGTGCCCACCGTGAAGCCGGTCGCGCTCGAGTTCACCGAGCATCGGCTCGTGGCCGCGCTGATCCACACCGACGAGGGCGTCGACGGCCTCGGTTACACGCTGGCGTTCGGGGGCGGCGGCGCGGAGTCGATCCAGGTCTACCTCGAGACCCGGCTCAAGCCGCTGATCCTCGGCGAGGATCCACTCTTCGTCGAGCGGCTCTGGGAGCGGATGTTCCGCGCCGACCGCGGCATCAAGCGGCAAGGCGTGGCCGCGTACGCGCTCTCCGCGATCGACATCGGCCTCTGGGACATCGTCGGCAAGACCGCGGGCCTGCCACTCTTCAAGCTGTGGGGCGCGGCCACCGATCGGGTGCCCGCCTACGGCAGCGGTGGGTGGGGCAACTACCGGACCGAGGACGTGATCGCCGAGGCCCAGCGCTACGTCGGCCGCGGCTGCCGCTACTACAAGATGAAGGCGCATCATCCCGATCCGCGAGTGAATCGCGAGCGGGTGGTGGCGGTGAAGAAGGCGGTCGGCGACGGCGTCCGGATGATGGTCGACGTGAACCAGCGGCTCGACGTGCTCGGCAACATCCGCCAGGCGCAGCTCCTCGAGGATCTCGACCTGGTCTGGTACGAGGAGCCCGTGCTCGCCGACGACACCGCCGCGTGCGCCGAGGTGGCGCGCTCGATCCGCATCCCGGTGGCGACGGGCGAGAACAACTACTCGCGCTTCGAGTTTCGCGAGCTGATCGAGCGCCGCGCCGCGCGCTATCTGATGCCCGACGTCGGGCGCGCCAACGGCTTCAGCGAGACGCTCAAGATCGCGCGCCTGGCCGCCGCGCATCAGGTGCTGGTGTCACCCCACGTCGTCCACGAGCTGTCGCTGCAGATCGTGGGCGCCATCCCCAACGGGTTCCTCGTCGAGTACATGGACTGGGCGCCGGCGGACCTGTTCACCGGCCTGCCGGCCTGCGAGGACGGCCAGTTCCGGATCCCGGACCGCCCAGGCCACGGCATCGAGCTGGCGCCAGGCGCAGTGGAGAAGTACCGGGTGCGGTAGGCCGCCTGACTCCACAGTCTACCGAGGACCGAGCGTTCCCGGCCGGGAACGCTCGGTCTGCCCGTCACTTGCCGTGCCCGAGCAACTTGCGATCGACTTCACTGACAGTGACACGCCCGACACACCTCGACTCCGGACACGCGGTTGTGCGGCCGGTCAGTGTTGCCGGCTACGGGAGCAACTCGACCCCGATCCGCTGCGACGTGACCATTCCACTCACTGACAAGAGCAACGTCCCGTCGAGAGAAAAGAACTCCGTCAGGAATGGTCCTCTGAAGGTCTGCCCGTCATCGCCGAGGGAAACCGTCGCGCGAACCTTGTAGGTGCTGTTGATCTCACCGTCCCCGGGGGTGGTGAAGTTCAGCCCAACGCATGTGACGGCGACCCGATTGTGTCCGATTCTCCGCCACTGGCCGTATCCAGGGCTCACATTGACGTTGCATCCCTGCGCGACGACTCCTCCGTCGGCGCTTCACTTCCGCGAGGCCGGGCTCTGGGGGAAAGTCGTGTCGCACATGTGGCGCGCGGGAACTCAAGCGCTGGCGCGCTCGGCCTATCGGCAGGCCGCGGAGTGCGTCGAGGAGGCTCTGGCGGCGCTGTTGCACGCCTGCTGGCAACGAAGTGGTTCGGCCGGAAAGGCTTGGTGTCGGCGAGGCATACATGATGGCTGGCCGGCTCGTCGAAGCGGTCGATGCCGCGCACCGTGGACTCGCACTGGCCCGCCGGCAGCATCAGCGCGGGTATGAGGCGATGACGCTTCGGCTCCTGGGCGAGATCGCGATGCACGGCCGCCGGCCGGATGCGGTCGGCGCCGAGGCATTCTACCGGCAGGCGCTTGCGCTGGCCGAAGATCTCGGCATGCGGCCGCTCGCTGCGCGCTGCTACCTCGGGCTCGGGCGACTGTACCAGCAGGTGGACAGGCGCTCGGCTGCCCGGGAGCATCTCGCCACGTCGCGCGCGATGCTGGCGGAGATGGGGATGCGGCTCTGGCTGGAGCAGGCGGAGGAGGCGCTGCGAGCGCTCGCGTAGAGCCCGTAGTTCCCTCGACGGGGCAATATTCGCCGGGCGACGGCCATCCGTCAGGAAGAGGCGCTGGCCTGCAGCGGGAGCTTTTCGATGACGATGCTCGAGAGGTCGCTCGGGCTCAGTCTCTTGCTCGCGTCGAGAACCTCGATCCCGACGATGTGCTTGTTGCCGTCGAAATCCACGGAGACCCCGTCCTCGATATCGAGGTTGTCCTCGACCTGTGCCTCGCGGAGCTGGATGTAGAGCGCGTCCGCCTCCGGGTCGTACTCGATTCTCACGGCGTCTTCTCCTCTGCAGGCCTGGTTCGCTTGAGCGCGGCAGTGATCACGATGATTTGCTCGGCCTCCTCGCGCACTGTCACCCTCAGGAACCTGTCTCTCGCTCGCCTCCACCGATTGACCCGCCCGCTCACGGATGCTTCCTCCCACTCTGGCGCTCGGGCTGTCTCCTCTACCCACTCTACGGGAATATCACGCCAGCGCATTCGGCTCCTGGCATGACGAGTGAGCCGGACAGCCTTCACCCGGGAAGTATATCCCGGTAAGATACCGGCACCCATCGCGCGCGGAGAGGGCCCTGGCGCGGATGAGCACTAGGTGCGACGGTCCAGCGCCCAACGAGGCCTCCTTCACTCGCAACTCAGATTGCGAGAACGAGGCAGTCAAGGGATGGGCAGTCACGTACCGCCGCCGAACATCCGGCCGCGCTCGTCGGCCCGGACGTCACGCAAGGCGCGGCCGCCGTCCGCCTTGCGTCTTCCTCCTCTTTCGGACTCACCGTGTCTGGACCGCCACGCTCGTCGCCCCGCGGAGCTCGTTGCTGGCGTCCTTGAACAGCACGCGGACGCGGTGCACCGCCGGGTCGAACGGGACCACGCCGGTCCCGGTGACGAAGATCGAGAATGTCGGCGTCCCGCCGGTGCCGATGTCAGCCGTCGCGCTCGCATCGGGCGGCGACAGGCACTGCGCGGTGATCGGATCGGTCCGGCAGACCGACAGGACCACCGGGAGCACGGCACTCCCCGTGTCGGCCGTCGCCGTGATGCTGCCGGGCGCGCCGACGTTCACGGACGCGACGGCAAACACGCCGATGCCCGCCGCACCGGGGATCTTGACGATGCCGTCGTTGTCGGCGGTGGCGGCCAGGGCGACGATGTCGGGCACGGGCGTCGCCGAGGCGGAGAACAGCAGCGTGTTCACTCCCGAGATGACGGCTGC
>Ga0187894_10005803_pt1 | contig 12401 bp, 13 predicted proteins | sample GBC1701081metaG_FD_136650 | JGI IMG/M metagenome (GOLD analysis project Ga0187894, IMG submission 136650) | White microbial mat communities from a lava cave in the Kipuka Kanohina Cave System on the Island of Hawaii, USA - GBC170108-1 metaG ... | reverse complement strand
GGGTGGGAGGCCGGCGCGCTTCGTGGCGGTGGAGTCCGCCGAAACCGCTGCGCCGGGTGACCGACGTAGCCAATGACTCCAATGGCAGGGCGGCGCCGTGGGAGTCCCTCCAGACGCTCGAGAGCCCGACGGTCACTCGGGCGCCGTCGTAGGTGAGGATCTCCTCCTATCGGGTTCGGCACCGATGCTCAGATCGGCGAACGGGCGAGCGAGATCACCCAGGGCCAGGGGTCGTCATCGTGACTAAACTGAAACGGGATCATGTTTGCCAGACAAGCTGATCGAGCTCGCGGCGAGCGGGGATTCGGCTGCCCAGGTTCCGGCCTTGCAGTACAAGAGTCGAGGTTCTGATGCTCACTCAAGCCTCAGAGGCGGCATCGGCTGCCGGCTCCCACGGCGACGCCATCGCGAGCCTCGTCCTGGCGCTCGCCATCTCGCTCCTGGCCGCAAAGATAGGTGGCGACCTGGCCTCGCGACTGCGTCAGCCCGAGGTGCTCGGAGAGCTGATCTTTGGCGTCTTGCTTGGCAATCTCAACCTGATTGGGGTCACCGCCTTTCACCACCTGAAGACCCACGAAGGCCTGGACCTCTTCGCGCAGGTCGGCGTTCTCATCCTTCTCTTCGCCGTGGGCCTCGAGTCCACCGTGCGCCAGATGCTCAACGTCGGCATCTCGGCCTTGCTTGTAGCCATTCTCGGTGTTGCGGTGCCGTTCGCTCTCGGGTGGGGGGTCGGCGTCCTTTTTCTGCCTGAAGGCGGCCAATACGGACATGCCTTCTTGGGAGCAACGCTGAGCGCGACCAGCGTGGGCATCACGGCTCGAGTGCTGAAGGATCTTGAGAAGTCGAAGACTCAAGAAGCTCGTCTCATCCTCGGTGCCGCGGTCATCGACGATGTGCTCGGCCTTGTCGTCCTCACTGTGGTCGCCGGCGCGGCGAGCGGCGCAGGCCAGGGGACCTCAATATCTCCCGGTCAAATCGGGATCGTCGTTGGGAAAGCAGCCGCGTTTCTCGCCGGCTCGCTCACGTTGGGCGTCTTCTTGTCACCGCGACTCTTCGCCCTCGCCTCTCGGCTGCACGCGAGGGGCGTACTTCTCGCGGTCGGTCTCGCATTCTGTTTCGTCCTTTCTTGGCTCGCCCACGTCATCGGCCTGTCCCCGATCGTGGGCGCGTTTGCGGCGGGACTGATCCTCGAAGACCTCCACTATCGCGAGTTCGTGAAGCAGGGCGAACAGACGCTCGAGGAGCTCGTCCGACCGATTGCGTCGTTCTTGGTGCCGGTGTTTTTCGTCATCATGGGCATGCGAGCGGACCTCCGGGCGCTCGCCGACCTCAACGTCCTCGCCCTGTCCGGGGCGCTCCTTGTCGCCGCAGTCCTCGGCAAGTTGATTTGCGGTATGGGCGTCCTTGGCCGCAGTCGTGCCGATCGATTGATGGTAGGCATCGGGATGTTACCGCGAGGTGAAGTCGGGCTGATCTTCGCCAGCGTGGGCATGACGCTCGAAATTGCGGGCCGTCCACTCATTAGTCATGCGGTCTATTCCGCGATCGTCATCATGGTCATCGTGACAACCATGGTGACGCCGCCAGCGTTGAAGTGGCGCCTGGGCCGAATGAACGGTGAGGAGGCGAGGCCATGAAGGTCGGCCGCCCTGAAGAAGACGTCCGCCGACAAGCAGATCATCCCTTTCGATGTACACCACGAATAAGCGGGAGCGGACGTTCCTTACGCACCTTGTCGCGGCTGATGGGGTGGTTCATGTCGAGCGGCCAGGAAACGTCGGGCGCGGAGGACCACGCCGAGCATCCAGGCGACACCCGCCGCGCCGAGACCCGCGGCCAGCCCGAACGCCCAACGCTCCTGGCCGTGCTGCAAGAGGAAGCCGACGTAGAGGCTCGACACCATGTCGCCCACGGCGTTCGCGCAGGCGAGGATGCCGAAGCCGAGGCTGCGAAGCTCGCGCGGCAGCAGCTCTGCGGCCACAGCCTTCTCGAGCGTCTCTTCGACGGAGATGTAGATGCCCGACAGGACGATGGCGCCTGCCAGCCAGCCTAGCGTACCGCCAGCGACGGTGAGGAGCAGGTTGGTGACGACGCCGAGCCCATAGCCACTCACCAGCACGCGAAGCTTGGAGCTGCGATCGCCGAGCCTGCCGGCCGGGTACGCCGAGCCCGCGGCGACGAGGTTGTGCATTGTGTAGAGGAGCACGGCGATCGAGATGGTTCCGCCGGCCTGCACACCGTTCTCACCGACATCCCTCGCAACGAGCCAGATGAGGAAGGTGCGGGAGAAGTCGCCCATGCCGAAGAGAAAGACTCCGACGAGGAAGATCCAGAATGGACGCGGGAACCTCGGGCGAGCTCCGGTGCGCGGCGCGGCTTGCTCTCGGCCATCGTCGCGCTCAACTCCGCGGGTCATGAAGAACATCGCGCCCGCCGCGACGAGGCCGGGGATGAACGTCCACAAGATGACCGTACGGAAATCGATGGCGAGCCAGATGAGGAGCGTTGCAACGAGGGGACCCGCAACAGCGCCGAGCATGTCGCCGGCGCGCTCGAGCCCGTATGCCCGGCCGTAGTGAGTACCCGGCACGGCGTCGGCGAGCAGATGATCCCGAAGCGGCGCGCGGAACCCGCGACCGAACCACGCGAACCCGCGCAGCGACATCATGGCCGCGACGCTTCCAACGAGTCCGATTCCGGCCGTGCCCACGGTTGTCACGAGGTAGCCGAGGGATGCCAAACCACGTTTACGCTGGGTATGGTGCCCGACGTAGCCGCCGAGGAGCTTCGAGATGCTGACGAGAAAGTCGGCGACTCCCTCGATCATCCCAAGGGCGGCTGGACCGAGACTGACGGTCGCGAGGTACATGGGTAACACGGCGGTGGCCATCTCATGGCTGAAGTCCGAGAAGAACGTCGCCAGGACGATGCCCATGAGCGCGCGCGTGACCCATGGTCGATGGGTGGTCGGTGATGAGCCGCTTATCATGCGTCCTCACCGAGCCTCGCGGCATCGGGCCTCCGTCGCAACATCTCGAGACGCCTCTGCGACGACGTGTAGGGCGAGCGTCGCCTTGCCCGGCGATCCGGGCCTCCTCGATGTACGCCCGGTCCTTCCCCACCACCCTCCTGTAACGACCGCCGGAGGCGAGATCTACGAGCTGCGCGACCTCGCGCAAGCTGGCGAGCGTCTTCTCCCTCAGCCACGGGCCCGGGTCCCACCCGCGACGAGGGAGAATCAGACGACGGACACGACGTGCGCGTCGCGAATCCGCCGATCGGCGGTGACGAGCAGCAAACCGTGCGTGCGCGCGGTCGCCGCGATGATCTGATCCGCCGGGTCACGATGGAACCTCGGCCCGAGTCGAGTGCTCTCCAGGGCCACGCGAGCCCCGAGCGGCAGCACCCGAACGCCCGGGTGAGCCTCGATGCCCTCGAGAAAATCGTCGACAGTCACCGGGAGGGTGATCCGGCCGAGCTCGACGAGCTTGGCGACCTCCCACAGGCTGATCGACGCGAGGCCGAGGGGCTCGCCTGCCTCGGATGACGCCGCGAGCGCGGCCACCTGGGACGCCGTCAGCTTCTCCTCGTCGCTCAGCCACCAGATCAACACGTGCGTGTCGAGGAGCAGCTTCACCTGGTCGTCTCCCAGTCATCGGTGAGATCGATCTCGACGATGTCGCCGCTGATTCCGATTCGTCCCTGATACAGGCCGCGCAACGGCCGACCCTGCGACCGCAGGGGCGAGACGCGGGCGATGGGCTCGCCCCGCCTGGTGAGCACGAGGTCTCGACCACGGCGCTGCAACGTATCCAGCACCTCGAGGCAGCGAGCCTTGAATTCGCTGACTGCCATCGTCGCCGGTCCGCCGGCGTCTTCCTTGCGTCGTGCCATGAAGATTAGGCTAGCATGGTCTTATGACCAGGCAACTGGTCATTTGGACGATGGCGATCTCAGCTTTCCCCTTGCCACACCTGCCGCCCTGGCGTTAGACGTGACCCTTGCTGACAACTGAATAGCGCTTCGGGTGCCCGCAAGGGGCTTAACAGGGAAGACCGGTCAAAGGCCGGCGCGGTCCCGCCACTGTAGGTGGAGAACGTTTCCTCGAAGTACCACTCGACGCTCAGGCGTCGGGGAAGGTGAGAAGCGGAATGGAGTCGGACTCTGATGCAACGACGCAACAGAGCGCACGACACCTTCATCCACGAGCCAGGAGACCTACCCGAGGCGATTTCGCCTTTTGCTCCGCGTGGAAAACGGAGGACCGGCCGCTCGTGATCCGAGCGTTCGCCCTTCGTCTCCATCCGGAACGAGGGGTTTTTCATTCCTGGCGCAGGACCAGGAGAAGGGACGCAAGACATGAGGACCACGGGTCGTTTCGGAGCACTGGCTGGCGCGCTGCTCGCCGGCATCGCGCCCGAGCCGCTCATCGCGCTGGCCGACACCGCGACCGAGATGCACGCGGTGAAGCACCGATTCACGGACGGTCGCAAGGCGCTCATCGGGGTCGACTGCTAGATGACGAGCGCGCTCGAGATCCCGCGCCTGGTGATCGCCGGTATGGCCAGTGGGGTGGGCAAGACCACCGTCACGGTCGGCCTGTGCCGGGCGCTGCGCGCGCGCGGGTTGTCGGTCGCGGTATTCAAGTGTGGCCCCGACTACCTCGACCCGACCTACCACGAGCGCGCGGCAGGCCGCCCCTGCCACAACCTCGACGGCTGGATGATGGGACGCGCCGCGGCGACCGCGACCTTCGCGCGCGCGTCCGCCCACGCCGACGTCGCGCTCGTCGAGGGGATGATGGGGCTCTTCGACGGCGCGTCGCCCACCGGCGACGAGGGCTCGACCGCCGAGATGGCCAAATGGCTCGACGCGCCGGTCCTGCTGGTGGTCGACGCCAGCGGCATGGCCCGCAGCATCGCGGCGCTGGTGGGCGGCTTCGCCGCCTTCGATCCTGGGCTGCGCGTCGCCGGTGTGGTCGCCAACCGTGCGGGCAGCCGCGGGCATGTCGACTTGCTCGGCCAGGCACAGCGGATGCCACCGATGTTCGGCGGCCTGACCAAGGACGGCGCGCTCGGCTTTCCCGAGCGGCACCTCGGCCTGCGCACCGCCGAGCGCGACGTCGTCCCCGACGCCGTGCTCGATGGCTGGGGCGCGCGGGTGGCCGAGGCGATCGATCTCGACGCGCTGCTGACGCTGGCGCGGTCGGCGCCGCCGCTGCCGGCACCCGAGATGCCCGCAGTAGCCGCTGCAGCCGCCGCTGCCCCAGCGCGCTGCCGCATCGGGCTCGCGTTCGACGACGCGTTTCATTTCTATTACGAGGACAACCTGTGTCGGCTGGAGGCGCTGGGCGCCGATCTGGTCCGGTTCTCGCCCAGCCGCGACGCCCGCCTGCCCGACGTCGACGGCCTCTACATCGGCGGCGGCTACCCGGAGGTGCACGCCGCGACGCTCGCCGCGAACAGCGCCATGCGCGAGGCTGTCGCGGGGTTCGCCCGATCCGGGCGGCCGATCTACGCGGAGTGCGGTGGCCTCATGTACCTGGCGCAGGCGATCCGCGGGCTCGACGGCCGGACGCACCCGATGGTCGGCCTGCTGCCCGGGACGGCGGTGATGTCCGACCGCCTCGAAGCTCTGGGCTACGTCGAGGTCGAAACCCGGGAGCCGTCACCGTTCGGTCCGGCCGGACTTCGCTTCCGCGGCCACCAGTTCCGGTATTCGCGGCTGGAAGGCGGCGATGTTGCCGCCGGCGCGTACACGATCCGCCGCCGGTGGGGCGGCGAGGTCACGCGCGAAGGGTTCCGCACGGGCTCGGTGCTGGGCAGCTACGTCCACGCGCACTGGGCCTCGAACCCGCTGGTGGCCCAGGGCTTCGTCGCGCGCTGCGCGGCGGGGAGGCAGGCGTGAAGCCGACGGAGGTCGAAGCCCTCAGCCCGCCATCTCCCCGCCCCGACGCCCGCAGCGGCGCGCGCTACGCCGGCAAGCAGACCGTGTTTGGCCACCTGGTTGGCGCGACCGTGCGTGCGCAGTCGCACGCGGTGCCGCGGACTGGCGCCGCCACGCGCGCCGCCGAGATCTACCTTGCCGCGCTCGGTTGCGTCCTGCGCCTGCGTCCCGCCCCTGTCGTCACCGTCAGCCCGGAGATCCCATGAGCACACTCACGCGCACCATCGCCGCCGTCCAGGAGATCGACTCCGCCGCCGCGCGCGCGGTGCAGGACAAGCTCGACGGCAAGACCAAGCCGCGCCGCAGCCTCGGCCGCCTCGAGGATCTCGCCTGTCAGGTGGCGGCCGCGCGGCGCACGACGTCACCCGCGGGCGGCGACAAGTCCATCGTCGTGATGGCGGCAGACCACGGCGTCGCCGACGAAGGCGTCAGTGCCTTCCCGGCCGACGTGACCGCGCAGATGCTGCTGAACTTCGTGCGCGGCGGCGCCGCGATCAACGCATTGGCACGCCAGGCCGGCGCCAGCGTCGTGGTGGTGGACATGGGCGTGCGTCTCGCCCCGGCCGATCTCGAAGGCGTGCGAAGCCTGCGCATCGCTGCCGGGACCCGCAACCTGGCGGACGGGCCGGCGATGACGCGCGTCGAGGCCGCCGCTGCGATCGAAGCCGGCATCGACCTGGCCGGTGAGCTGGCCGAGGGGGGCGTCACGCTGCTGGGCCTGGGCGACATGGGCATTGGCAACACCACCGCCGCCAGCGCGTTGACCGCCGCCTTCACCGGCCTACCGCCCGAGGAGGTCACCGGGCGCGGCACCGGCGTCGACGACGCGGGCTACGCGCGGAAGCTCGCCGCGGTCCGCCGCGGGCTGGCTGCCAACCGCGTCGAGCCAAGTGACCCGCTCGCGACGCTCGCCGCGCTAGGCGGCCTGGAGATCGCGGGCCTCGTGGGGGTGGCCCTCGGCGCTGCCGCGCGCCAGGTCCCGGTGGTGGTCGACGGGTTCCCCACCAGCGTAGCCGCGCTCTGCGCCGCGCGGCTGTGCCCGGCGGTCCAGGGCTACCTCATCCCGTCGCACCGGTCGGTCGAGATCGGACACGGCGCGGTCCTGCGCGCGCTCGGCCTGAAGCCGCTGCTCGACCTCGACTGCCGCCTCGGCGAGGGCACCGGCGCGGCACTGGCCATGACGCTGGTGGACGCCGCGCTGCGCCTGCTCGACGAGATGGCCACTTTCGAGTCGGCCGGGGTCAGCGACTCGGGCCCGCCTCGCCGCCCGTCCGTCCGCCGATCGCGAGCGCTTGCTGCGCGCGCTGAAAGAGGAGCTCCGATGCTAGCGCCTTCGCTGATGATCCAGGGAACCGCGTCGTCGGTGGGAAAGAGCCTGCTCGCAGCCGGCCTGTGCCGGCTCTTCCGCCAGGAGGGACTGCGCGTCCTGCCGTTCAAGTCGCAAAACATGGCGCTCAACGCATTCGTCACGCCCGAGGGCGGCGAGATCTCCCGCGCGCAGGCGGTGCAGGCCGAGGCGGCGGGCGTCGCGCCGCACGTGGACATGAACCCGATCCTGCTCAAGCCCGAGAGCGATCGCCGCTCGCAGGTCATCGTGCTGGGGCGCGTGGTCGGCGCGATGACAGCCACCGAGTACCACGCCTGCAAGCCCGAGCTGCGCGGCATCATCGCCGCCGCGATCGAACGCCTGCGCCGCCGCTGCGACGTCCTGGTCATCGAGGGCGCGGGCAGCCCGGCCGAGATCAACCTCAAGGCCCACGAGATCGTGAACATGCATGTCGCCCGCGCGGCTTGCGCGCGCGTGCTCCTGGTCGGCGACATCGACAAGGGCGGCGTATTCGCGGCGCTGCTCGGCACCCTCGAGCTGCTCGAGCCGGACGAGCGTGCGCTGGTGGCCGGCTTCCTGATCAACAAGTTCCGTGGCGACCCTTCGCTTCTGACCTCGGGCCTCGACTTCCTGGCCGCGCGCACAGGTGTCCCGGTGCTGGGCGTGTTGCCGTACCTGCGCGGCCTGCGGATCGCCGACGAAGACTCGGTCTCGCTCGACCACCGGCGCCACCGCGGTCGCGCCGGCCGCGACGAGCTCGAGATTGCCGTGGTCCGCCTGCCCCGCATCTCGAACTACGACGACGTACAGCCGCTCGAGCACGAGCCCGGCCTGGTGGTGCGCTTCGTAGACAACCCGCGCGATCTCGCCGGCGCCGATCTGGTCGTCCTACCAGGATCCAAGAGCACCGCGACGGATCTCTCGTGGCTGCGCCAGGCCGGCCTCGCGGACGCCGTGGTCGAGCGCGCCGGCCGCGGCGAGCTCGTCCTTGGCCTGTGCGGCGGCTGCGAGATGCTAGGCGCCGAGATCCTCGATCCCGAAGGCGTCGAATCCAACGTGCGTGCCACGCCCGGCCTAGGCCTGTTGCCGCTGACCACCCGCTTCGCCCGCAGCAAGGTCACCGCTCAGGTCGTCGCGCGCCCGGCCGAGGCGTCCTTCCTGACCGCCGGCCTGGCACCCGCCGCCCATCTGCGCGGCTACGAGATCCACATGGGGCGCGTCGAGCGCACCCCCGACGCCCGGCCCGCCTTCGATCTGGTGGCGCGCAACGGCGAGCCGGCCGCCGAGCCCGACGGCGCGGTGTCACCGGACGGCGCCGTGGTCGGTACGATGCTGCACGGCATCTTCGAGGATGACGCGGTCCGCGCGGCGCTCCTCTGCGAGTTGCGCCGGCGGCGCGGCCTGCCCGAGCCGGTCGCGCCGATCCCACGGCCCCCGCGTGACACCGAATACGACCGCCTCGCCGCGATGCTGCGCGAGCACGTCGATCTGGCGGCGCTCCGGCGTATCGCCGGGCTGACGAGCTGACGATGCTGCGCCGGCTGGTCGTCGCGACGTCGTTCCTCACCCGCGTGCCGATCCCGGGCGGCGCGACCGCCGACGCCGCCGATCTGGCGCGCGCGACCATGCTGTTCCCGGTGGTCGGTGCTGCCGTGGGGGCGGTGCTCGCAGGCGTCGGCCAGCTCGCGGTCCATGTCTTGCCGCCGGTCGTCGCTGCCGTTTTGGTGGTCGGGCTCAGCGCGCTGCTGACCGGCGCATTGCACCTCGACGGGCTGGCCGACACCGTGGACGGCCTGGGCGGCGGCCGCACGCCCGAGGACGCGCTGCGCATCATGCGCGACCATGCGATCGGCGCGTACGGCGCGGTGGCGCTGGCCCTGCTGCTGGCGCTCAAGATCGCGGCGCTGGCCGAGCTGTTCGCGGTTCGGGGCGCGGCTGCCCCGCTGGTTGCGGCCGCCGCGCTCGGCCGCTGGACCGCGCTGCCGCTTGCCTTCGCGCTGCCCTACGCGCGCGTCGAGGGCGGGCTTGGCTCGGCGGTGGCCGGGCGAGTCAGCGCGGCGAGCTTGGTCGTCGGGACCGCGCTCGCCGTCGGGGGGACGCTCGCGGTCGCCGGCCCGCGGGTGGGCGCCGCCTACGCAGCCGCAGGGGCTGCGGTTGCGATGACGATGGGCGCGGTTTACCGTCGCCGTCTCGGCGGTGTCACGGGTGACACGCTGGGCGCCACCACCGAGCTGGTCGAGGCGGCCGTCTACGTGGTCGCGGTGTCCCTGCGATGAGTCTCGAGCCGTCGGCCGTCCAACCCGCGCGTTCCTGGTAAACGATGACGCCGTAAGTGTCCTTCAGGATGGACGAAGGCCGCCCGCAGGGGAGGGCGGTCAATCCCCGTCGGGAGCATCGCCAGCTCATGACGGATGAGATCGACGTCGGTCGGCCCCGGCACCGCGCCCCAGGCGCGCGCCGGCCAGGAGAACGAGTACGCGAGCCCCCGATCCGGCGCGTCCGGTCGCCGCGACGGCCACCGTCATGGGCGCTTATTCATTGACCCCCCAAGTGGGCGTGTGTAGGTTGAAGTGGTCGTGGTGCTCGCCGTGGAGAGTCTGGACGCGCCGATCGTCGACGAAAGACGGGCCGCACCTCGCGTCGCGACAGACTTTTACGCCGTCGAGCTGCGGGGTCCGTCCCGTTACTTCCGTCTGGTGCGCAACGTGTCTCGGACCGGCCTCCTGCTGGAGAACCCCATGGCGGACGAAGAGGTGGGGCAAGTCCTGGATCTCGAAATGCCGACGCGCGGCCGCCCGAGCCCCCTCAAGCTGCGTGCGGAGGTGGTGTACGTGACGCGCAGCGGCCGGATCGGCCTGCGCCTGCTGGACTCGAGCGAGCTGCTGGAAGTGATGAACCATCGGCAGCCCGAGACGCCCGGCAACACCTGATCTGCCGGTGGGCGTCGCCGTCGCCCGCCCGCTCTGGCGCCGGGCCGAGGGTGAGTTTAATCTCGGAGCATGGCGCTCATTGACAAGCCGGATCGCGCGCGGCAATTGGCGCGCGCCATCGCGTCCGATCTGACGCTCTATCACGAGGCCAAGATCGTCGAAGGCGTCGAGAACGACACGCTGTTCGACGTCATGCGCGACGAGATCGAAGAAGGCCGCGCCCTCTTCAAGAGCCGCGTCGTGCCGGAAGTGTATGGCCTGAATCTCTACGACCGCGCCCTGGTCGACGTGATGTTGAAGTCGAAGGGGCACGTAAAGTCGAAGATCTGGTAGCCGCGCCCGACAGCGCGCCGCGCCGAAAGTGGGTCGTGGACCGGCACGCGGCGGGAACCCGGCTCGACGTTTTCCTGGCGGCGCACATTTCCGAGGTGTCGCGATCGCAGCTGTCGCGCCACATCGCCGCCGGCGCCGTCACCGTCGACGGTGCGCGCGGCCAGCCGTCGCGCAAGGTGCGGGCCGACGAGGTGGTGGAGTGGATCCCACCCCCGGTGGCGCCCGCCGGGATCGTCGCCGAGGCGATGCCGATGACGGTCGCGTACGAGGACCGGTGGCTGATCGTCATCAACAAACCGGCGGGATTGGTGGTGCACCCCGCCGCAGGCCACGAGACCGGGACGTTGGTCAACGCGCTCCTGGCGCATTGCACGGACTTGCAGGGCGTGGGGGGAGAGCGGCGCCCCGGCATCGTCCACCGTCTGGACAAGGACACGTCCGGTCTGCTCGTGGTGGCCAAGGACGATGCGACGCTGAACGCGCTGGGGGCCGACTTCAAGGTGCATCGCATCACCCGCGTCTACGATGCTCTGGCGGTGGGGCGCCCGTCGGGGACCGAAGGGCGGATCGACACGCTGCACGGCCGGGATCCGCGCGACCGGAAGAAGTTCAGCATCCTCGTAAAGGCCGGGCGACGGGCGGTGACCAACTGGCGGTTGATGGAAGCACTGGAGGGCGCGGCGCGCGTTGCAGCCACGCTGGAGACCGGACGCACCCACCAGGTGCGCGTCCACTTCGCCGCCATGGGTTGCCCGTTGCTGGGGGACGCGGTTTACGGCAAGCCGCCGCGCGATTCGCGGATCCGCGACATCGGGCGAGCGCTTGGCAGGCAAGCCTTGCACGCGCGCCGGCTGGGTTTCCAGCATCCGGCGACGGGACAGCGCATCGACCTCGAGGCCGAGCCGCCCGAGGATTTTCAACGGGCGCTGGCGGCCCTGCGGCGCCTCGGGCGCGCATGACGGCTCCCTCATGATGGTCGAGACCGTGATGGCCACGGCGGAAGGCCCCCTTCCGGTATTGACCTCGGACGTGCTTCCAGGGGGCTTCGTCCACGGGTTCTCCACCCGTCTGGGCGGCGGCCCGCGCGGCGCGGCCGGCGGATTCGACGGTCGTGTGCCGGCCCATCGGCGGCGGCTTCAGGAAGCCTCGGGCGCGGCGCGGCTGTTCGTCGCTCACCAGGTCCACGGCGCCCACGTGATCGACGTGGGCCTGGACGATGATCCCGCCCGCATCGCCGCCGTGAAAGCCGACGGGCTGTCCTCCTGCGCGGCGGGGGCGGCGGTCGCGGTGCTCGCGGCCGACTGCGTCCCCGTTCTGCTGGCTGACCCTCGCACGGGAGCCGTCGCTGCCGTGCACGCGGGCTGGCGCGGCACCGCGGCCAAGGTCGTGGTCGCCGCTCTGGCGCGCATGACGCGCATCTACGGGACGCGGCCAGCCGACGTGCGCGCCGCGCTGGGCCCGTCGCTGGGGCCGTGCTGTTTCGAGGTGGGGCCGGAGGTCGTGTCGGCCGTCCTGGCGGCGGCGCCCGGCGCCCGCGAGGCCGGCGCCATTGTCGACCGCGCTCCCCGCCCGCACGTCGATCTTCGACGGGTCAACCAGGTCCTGTTGCATGCCGCCGGCGTTCCGGCCGCCGCCATCGACCCGGGCGGCGCGTGCACCCGCTGCGACGCGGCGCGGTTTTATTCGTACCGCCGGGATCACGGAATCGTCGGGCTGCAGGCGGGATTCATCGCACGTATTGTATGATGTAATCATTTGATAATACTTGATATTTTCAAGCATAGTTAGCACTCTCTATAGGCGCTTGACAGAAGCGGGCCAGTGCTTACCCTAGGCGCCACCCATGCCGATTTACGAGTACGCGT
>Ga0187894_10005802_pt1 | contig 12403 bp, 14 predicted proteins | sample GBC1701081metaG_FD_136650 | JGI IMG/M metagenome (GOLD analysis project Ga0187894, IMG submission 136650) | White microbial mat communities from a lava cave in the Kipuka Kanohina Cave System on the Island of Hawaii, USA - GBC170108-1 metaG ... | reverse complement strand
GCCGACGTCGGAGAATCGCTCTTTGCCGCAGCCGATCTCCATGTCCACGGGCGATTCGAGTTCATTTCTCCAGCTTATTACACCTCGATGGGATTCGCCGTCCCGGCAGCCGTAGGCGCCTCATTTGCCGATTCCACCCTCAGACCGATCGTGCTGGTCGGCGACGGCGCATTTCAAATGACCGGAACAGAACTCTCGACCGCTGTGCGATATGGTCAAACCCCTATCGTCGTCGTATTGAACAATCGCGGCTACTCTACTGAACGGGAAATTCTTGAAGGCCCCTTCAACGACGTGCATGAGTGGCGCTATGAGCGAATCTGCGACATGATCGGAGGCGGAGTCGGCACGCGGATCGCAACACAAGGGGAATTCGAGCGAGGGCTCACCGCCGCCTTGGCCGATTCCAGCCGCCTGCATGTCATGAACGTACTGCTCGATCCCGCCGATCGCTCGGCCGGCATGGTTCGACTGGCCCATCGCCTTGCCAAACGACTCTCCACCGATCGCCCGTAGCACGGATTATTCAGGATGCGAGACCGGCATCACGTTTGTATGAGTCCTCACCCCTGCATCGAGATTAGTAATGTCGAGCAAACATGTCCCGGTGAGTCCGATAGGCAGACCACGCCTTCAAACATCCGGACATCTACCTGAATCCTCAGGTCCTACGCTATCCATTTGGAGGAGTCGGTCGAGATTTGCTCTGCCATGTAGCCGAGCGACACTAGGCATACCGTCTCAGTTAAGCACGCAGATGCAGCTTCATGACATGATCGTACAGTGCATCGGCCAGAACAGTGTTCTCGATAAAGATATCCCCGATGCCTCCGTCGCAAATCAACGCCCAACGAGACGGCACAGCCACTATATCCGCTTAACGTGGGCTCATCCCGGCACGCTCTCTAACTGACCGACTTCAATGTTCACATCGCGCAAACAATTCTCGGCCCAGTGATAAATATCGTGGGTGCTGAGATGAAGACGCATTTGCCGCATCCGCTCTCGCCGTTCGTTTTCGGGCATCTCCAGGGCTCGCCTGATTGAATCGGCCATTTCTTCCTGGTCGTACGGATTCACAACCAGCGCCCCGCTTAATTCCTCCGCGGCTCCGGCGAGATGGCTCACAATAAGTACACCCGTCTCATCGACCTGCGAAGCGACATATTCCTTGGCTACGAGGTTCATCCCGTCATACACCGAACTGACGAGTGTCAGATCGGCCATCCTGTAGTACGCCACGAGTGTGGGCAGGTTCACGCGTCCTTCGACATACTCGATGGGTTTCCAACCCTTGTGTCTCCCTTCCGCCGGCACCGCGAAACGGTCATTGATCTCCGTCACGGTCTTTCTAATCAGCTCCCGATACCGGCGGTAGGATTCAACATTGTTCCGAGTCGGAATGGCCACCTGAATAAAGGTGAATTTCCCATGATACTGGGGGTATCGCTCGAAAAAATCCGTCAATGCCCACAGACGCTTCATCAGACCCTTGGTGTAATCGAGGCGATCGATACCGAGTCCGATTCGAACCCCGCGAGACACGCCATGCCGTCGCCTTGTGCGAGTGATGAGGTCTTCGACTTCTGTCGACTTTGCCAATTCGGAGAACTGGCTCACATCCACACTGATCGGACGTGCTGTCAGTGTCGTCTGGCGTCCGCGGTACATGACAATCCCCTTAAACGGATCGATGGAAACCGAAGCATCCAAGAATTTCGTCACACAATCTGCAAACGCTGTCGCATACGACATCGTCTGAAAGGCAAGACAATCGGCCGCGAGAAGAGATTCGAGCAGTTCTCGCCGTTCCGGCAGGATGCGGAGTACGTCCGGTCCCGGCCAGGGAACATGCCAGAAATGACAGATCGTGGTGTCGGGTGATTCTTTCTTAATCAACGCCGGCAGAATCCCAAGGTGATAATCATGGGTCCACACGGAAGCAGGCTGCTTGTCTAACTCGTCTAACACCGTGTCCGCAAAGCGGCGATTCAACGCCTGGTAGCCGGCCCAGAACGCCTTCCGGTAAAACACTCGATCCAATGTGACATGACAGAGCGGCCACAACACTTCGTTGGCATAGCCCTGGACACCGTCTCTGACCACGGCGGAGTCCAACCAGACTCGCCGCAATCGATAGGCTGGCGAATCAGGAGGCACAGGAAGACCATCGACCTGCCCTGGCACCTCCCGATCGGCGCCTCCACTGCCCCAGGCCACCCACGTGCCGCCGATACATTTCATTACCGGGTCCAAGGCCGAAACTAATCCCCCGTCAGTATGCTGACAGACAACACCGCCGTCGACGAGGTTATGCTCGTAGGGTTCACGGTTTGAAACAACGATTAGATCGGACATCACGTTCTCCTCATCTGCAAAGAGTCACTCTCGCGGCTTCACGAACCGGGATGCATGAGAGCGACTCGCCACCAGCGCCGCCTAGACTTTGGAGGAACACTCTCTGTCGCCTGATGGTGTCGCTCAATCACGGGGTCGGTGATGTTTCCACAATTCAGACACCGCCACCCGTTGAACACCATCTCGCCGGCCACATTCAAAAAATCCATAAAATGATCACCGACCATATAACCTTGACAGCGTTGGCATTGCATTGCATTTTCTCCTGAATCGTCTCTCCCCTCTGCTTGGCAAAGCAGGTTCGTGACGTCTTCTCCTCCAGCGCACTCACACCGCCTGCTGCGGTCTCACGAATGATCCTGACCGGCAACCTTAAAATCACTTATCTCACGAAACTCCGCCCCTGCTCGATCGCCTTGCCGATCGATGTTTTCGTGTCGCTCAGGATGTGATTCGTTTCTTCTTGCAGATCCTTAGCTAGACCGTGGAGTTGGCGGCGTGTCCGGGAACCTGATTGAGCTGCGAATAACACGCCGGTGCAGATTCCAGCGAGAAGACCAGCAAATAAGCTGGTCATGCTCATCCATGTACATCGTGTTTGCTCGTTCATGACTCTATCCTCCTGTTGTTCTTGTTCATGCTTCTATGATTAGGCATGGCACCCCTCTTCGATGTCACTTGCAGTCAACTCTCGGGCGTTGTGGCAGCGGCGACATCGACCCACCAGTATTCCGTTCCGGCCGTCTCGGCTCACGCGAAAGACGAGAAAATAACGGAGACTCCCGCAATGAGTGCAGACAGGGCCTGCCAGATCGCGCAAGACCGGCACCGTTCCGACTTTCTGATGTCTCTGCCTCATTATGGGAAACGTCACTGACTGGATATGGCTTATCTCTTTCATTGACCCTCCCCTTTCTGAGCAGACACGTTGAGTAGAGTTGACGTCACGGTATTGAGCAAGACTCGGACCTCTCTACAAATCGAAACATCCTCATCGGATAACTCTCAATGTTTACAACGAGTACAGGCTTTCGACTTTCAACAAGTACAATCATTGATCGGTAACGGATATCGAGATACGAGCGGACTGGTTGGATGTCATCGAGTGACGGACTACACACAAGTTACAGTCACACAAGAAGAATGTTTGTGGAAGGAACATCTTGTCCGTCGGGAACAAGATGTCTAGACTCAACCTGATCGTGCAGAATCAAAGAAGACACCGAGTATGATTATTTCGTGACGACGATCTCGATGTGCCCTTCTCGCCGCAGTATGTTGATACCGACATCCTTCGTATGGCGTTCAAGCGAGAGATCAACTTCGGCCTTTCCAATCCTGAGGTTCTTGATCTGAATGTGCTCAAGGAACGGCGGCAAGACCGGTTGTGAGAACGTCAGGCGGGCCCGCGGGGCCTCAATTCTCAAACCGAGACAGGATTGGAGCAACAGGAACAACGCAACCGATGACCACGTCTGAGGACTACAGGCCACCGGGTACAGTGTCGGACCTTCACCGGCCCGGCGCGAGAACCCGCACATCAGTTCAGGCAAGCGATGCAAATCGAGAAACAGGCTGGCATCGAAAAGACCGCAAAGAATCTTCAGTACCCCTTGTTTGAAACCGTAGGAGGCCATGCCGGCTGCGATCAGAGCATTATCGTGCGGCCAAACCGATCCGTTGTGGTAGGCCATCGGATTGAAGCGGGTCTCAGTGGCGGCAACGGTCCGGACCCCCCATCCGTTAAAAAACTCCCTGCGTACTAATGTCTTGGCTGTTTTCATGCCATGCTTTTGGCTGGCAATACCAGTCCAGAGACAATGGCCGGCATTCGAAGTCCTGACTCGACAAGGCTGTTTGAAGCCATCCAGGGCTAACGCATATAACGAGAGGTCGTTGCACCAGAAGTTTCGTTCGAACTGAGTCTGTAGTGTGTCCGCCTCCTTCAGGAGCTGCCTGGCCTGCTCCGTACGTCCCAATACCAGGGCCAATCTGGCTGCGTGCCGCTTCGCGGCAAATACATAACCCTGCACTTCGCAGAGCGCGATAGGTCCCTCCGCAGGGCGACCATCTGCATGAAATACGGCGTCCTGCGAATCTTTCCATCCTTGATGGATAAGCCCGCCTTTCGACCGGCGGCTGTATTCCACGAAACCATCGCCATCGAGATCGCCTGCATCATTAATCCACTGCAACGCGAGCTCGATATTAGGCCAGATTTGCGTGATGAAGGCCTGGTCGCCCGTCCGTTCGTAATAGGCTCCGGCCAGCATAATGAACAGCGGCGTCGCGTCGATGCTTCCGTAGTAGCGGCTGTAAGGAATTTCGTTGAGCGTCGCCATTTCTCCTTTACGAGTTTCGTGCAAAATTTTGCCGACCTCTGCATCCTGCTCCGGGACAACTTCCCTCGCCTGAGTGGCCGCCAGGTACGCCAGCACACCTCGGGCGATGCTTGAATTCACCCACAACAACTCGAACGCGGTAATGAGTCCGTCTCGTCCGAACGGAGTGCTGAACCATGGGACACCGGCGTAGGGATATGGGCCGTCCGGAGTGTCTGAGACCATCATATGGAGGTCGGCAAGCGAGCGGTTCATCCAGACGTTGAACTGATCATTCGATGTCACAATGAGGCAATCGTCAGCGCTGGCAGAATGAAGATCTTGTTCCACCTCGCTGAGCGCATGCTCATACAAAAGATCGGGCCTGATTCGCGTGCCGGCTTCGCAGGAAATCGTGAGATCCCACTGAGCGACCTCGCCCGCCGGTAAGAGCATGTCGAAGCAGACCCCCTCTGCATCGACTGTACTCGGTGCCGGTACGCACCGGAGGATGACCTGTCGATCCACACGATCCAACCCCTCATATCCGAGCGAAATGCCGTCCTTAGAGGTAACGGCCTCCAAGCGTCGACCTCGGCGGCTTCGTACTTTCCCACGGACTTCGAAGAGATCGGCAAAATCGGCATCCACCGAGATGGATATCCGTATCGGAATGGGAAGGAGGCTGTAGTTGTGCACTCGAAGGCGTTCGAAGCAGCAGCTATGCCACAAAAACCGGGATCGAGACAGGTGCAGCGCTCCGCGCAGAATCTCTACCTTTCCCTCATGCATTAGGTCGGGATTCGTCAGGTCGATGTTGAGCAGGACGTTGTTTTCCTTGATCGTCGAGCTGAGCAGCAACGGTCGTTCTCCGTTGATGGTCAACTCGAATCGGGATAAAAACCTGGTTCCTTCATGATAGAGGCCTTGCGAGCCGGCTCTCAGAGAATGGATGTCTCCATATCGATCGAATAGACCGAACGTATCGCCCTGCTTCAGAACCTCGATGTGGTCATCGGTCAGTGAGGAACAGGTGACAATGTGGCCTTGATCATTTCCACGATCGAGGTGTTCCATATGTTCCTCAGTAATGTCGCATAGACCAGCTTAACCAGCATCCAAGTGAGGCCGTGAGAAGAAACATCGCGCCGATGCCTATTATGCCGATTGATTCGTCAAATCGCTCCGTGACCCAACCGAATATGCTGATCCCGCTGATTGCGGCAGTCATTGCACCTGTACCATAGAGGCTCATCACTCGTCCGATCAGGTTACGAGGAGTCAGTTCCTGCACGATGCCCCATGCGATCGGGGTGAACGCTCCCATGCCACCTCCGATGATGCACATAAGCAGGCCCACCAGGAGTAGATCCTTAGTCCAGACGAGCACCCCGATTGCCAACGCGCAGACTACGCACGCTCCCGCGATGACCCTGGTGCGGTCAGAGAGATTCCACTCTGTGAATCGCAAAAGGACCAGCGACATCAACAGCAGCCCCACTCCCAGAGCGGACCAGAGGTATCCCACCTCGACAGGTCCCAGTCCCAGGAGTTTTCTCGCGAAGACAGGAAACAACGTCGTCAGAGCGCTGGCGCCGAATCCATAGCAGCCTGCGGTGACGACCAGCAGCGCGATAGCGCGCCTGATCGCGATAAAAGCCAGCCCTTCTCTCAAATCTTGCCACGCCGAACCACCGGTACTCTTGGGCCTTGCCGATGATTCTGATGTTCCCAGTCGCACTAATCCGAGGCATACCGCCGACACAAGATACGTGACTGCGTTCAGACAGAGCACTTCCTGCGAACCGAAGAATGCGATCCCTATCCCGCTGACCGCGGGGCCGAAAATGATACCCAGGCTGGTCGTGCTCTGAATAAGAGCATTCGCGGCCGTGAATTGCGTACGCGGGACAATCAGAGGTAACGAGGACGTCAACGCCGGACTGAACATCGCCATGGCTACCGCATCGAAAAGAACCAGGACATACAAGAGATCCACCGTGAACATTTCGGTCTGGATGGCGCAGGGAATGATTCCGATCAACGTCGCGCGCGATACATTCGATCCAATGAGGAAAAGCTTTTTCGGCAACCTGTCCACATACACGCCGATAAGGGGACCGAGCACGATGGGCGGGATTGTATGAAGAAGTCCGATGATGGTGGTTTTTACCGGTGAGCCGGTAATCGAATAGACGAACCAGAGGAGGGCAAGGTTCGAGATTCCGTCTCCTACTTGGGACACGAGTTGACTGAGCCAGATCAATCCAAAATCGCGCGCGAAAAGCAGGCGCCAATGACTTACCCTCCGCGTCTCGGTTTGTTTCAAGTCGCTGCGCCTCGCAGAAACTCGGTTGATCGTTGGGGTTTCCCAAGTCCTCATCCCTCATTCTCAATCCTGACCTTGTTCGTCCTCACGGCTTTTACTCCTGGAACCTGCCTGGCCGCTTCTGCGGCTTCCAACACAATCACTTGGAAGCGCACCGAGCCGCTGAGCGATACCACACCCTGTTCGGTCTTCACGTCGAAGTTAGCGGCAGTCAACGTGGCACTCTGGCTAAACCGTTCTTTGACATGGCGGGTAATGATGTCGTCCTGTTTGTGAAGGATAAACTCCGGCAGTTCTTTGACGATTTCCAGTCTGTTCGAAACAGATTTCACCGCCGCCACCGTACTTGCGATTTTCCCTGCAGCGGCCTTTTCCGCCTCCGTCGACACTTTCCCCTCGAGCGTGAGCTCGTCCAATCCGGCCGCCACCTCAATCTCATAAGGAAACAGCCGGGGATCTTCCAGCAACGCCAGCTTGACCGTCAGAATGAGCGAGGAGACGGTTTTCCTGCTGGTGCTCTCTTTTTCTGCGCCCTCTTCACCACTGTCTTTTCTCGTCTTCGTCTCCTCACTTTTCGACATCTGCTGCTTCGATTGAGCCGGTTTCGGTTCTTGCATAGCAGGCTGGGCGGGAGGCGGTTCTTTCAGCGGTTTATCGGAAAGCCTGGATTCCACCACTTTGCTCTGATCGGCAGAGAATTGAATCGCTGTGATTGAAGACGAAGACTGAGCACTCTGCGCACGCCCTGGACTCGTGAACTGACCCGTGAATAAGGTACACAGGCAGAGTCCCAGGAGACCCGCGTCCTGCCCAAAACCGTTGTGCCGGAATTGGGATCTGTTCACATCGCGCATGCTCGTTTCCGTCGAGATCAGCATAGGCGATGGCACACGATGCAATCGCCTTACACCGGAATGAAATTCGGAACCGCCCTGTTGCGAAGTTGCCGGCTGAAGGCCGCAGCGACGGTTGCAGTGGCCAATAACAGTGTCCCGATACCTACGAGGCTCGCCGCAGGGCCGACGACATCCGTCACCCAACCGAACCCTGCCATTCCGGCCATGGCAGAGGCCATGGCACCGGTACTGAACGTGGTAAAGACACGGCCTAACAGGGGTTCCGGCGTCAGTTCTTGCAACATCGCCCACACAATCGGTGTGAACACGGCGGTGCTGCCCCCGAACACGATGATGAGAGCCGCGGCCATGACTGGAGCCTGTAGCATGCCAAGCGCGCACACCGCGACCGAGCCGACGGCCAGAGCAGCGGAGATCAACCGTAGGCGGTTTTGGAAATCTCCCTGATTGATCCAAGCCAGCCAGGCGGACGCAGCCAGCATGCCAATCCCGAGCGATGACCACAGCCACCCGAGTTCGACGGCACTCGCATCGAGAAGTTGTGTCGCAAATACTGGCAACAGGAAGACGAAGGCGCTCGCGCCCAAACTGTATAGGGTGGCAGTGAACATGAGAAGGAGAACGGTCCGGTGCTGGACGAAGATAAATCGAAATCCGACCAAAAGATCTTGGACCATGGTGGCTCTGTCAGCCGGTCGCGCGCATGCTTGGAAGGTCTCATGCAGACGAATCGGCATGAGGCATAACGCAGACACCATGAATGTGGCCGCATCGAAGTATAAGACATTTTGAGCCCCGATCATGGCGATGCCCACCCCGCTGACAGCGGGTCCGATCAGAAGGCCGATATTGGTCGTGCTTTGGATCAGCGCATTGGCGGCGGTGAGTTGAGTACGAGGCACGAGAAGCGGAACAGCCGACGCCAACGCCGGACCGAAAATCGTGGAGACGATCGATGTGGCAAAGACAAGCACGTAGAGCCATTCAAGCGTCAGGGAGCCTGTGCTATACAGCAACGGGATGAGCATGACCAATCCTGCACGGATGAGATCCACCCAGATCATCACCGGTTTCTTCCTCATCCGGTCGAGATAGACACCGATGAGTGGACCGAAGAGCAAAGGTGGAATCGTCTGCAGCAATCCGATCACGGTCATCTTGAAGGCCGACCCCGTCAACTCATACACGAACCACAGCAACGCCACCTTGTTCATACTGTCGCCGATTTGGGAAACGGCCTGGCCTGAAAACAGAAGAGCAAAACTTCGCGTCCGCAGCAACTCCCATCCCGATCTTGTCCGAACGTCCAACGTCTTGTCGTTGTGGGCCACGGCGAGATCTCCCCTGCTATCAAGCCAACGATGTGACTTCACAGGGCGGCTTGAAACCGCTCTGTAATCTGCACCCCCTCACACATTCACTCAGTTATCGCCGGAAGATCTGGTTCGCATGTCCTGTGGCTCTGCGCAACGAGTATCCGTCCTTCTATGCGCTGTCCGAAGAACCTTGGCAAATACTTTCCGGCTCGCCGCCACTTCGGGATGTTTCGATCCGAGGGTTTTCTCGCCAATCTCAAGCGAACGACGGATAAATGGCTCGGCTTCCCCGTAGTGCCCCTGGACGGCTTGAAGCACGGCGATCGTTCTCATCGTCCCCGCTGCGCTCGGATGCTCATGCCCCAAAACCCGATTTGTCAGCAAGAGCGATTGCTTCAATAGAAGATCCGCTTCAATGTAACGCCTCTGGAAAGCCTTCAGTATCCCGATGTTTTTGAGAATGACCGCCACGTCAGGATGATCCGAACCTAGGACGGCGACACACACTCCCAGTGAACGTTGGAACATCGGCTCCGCTTGTTCATACTTGTGTTGTTTGGCGTACAACATTCCCAGTTCATTCAAGCTGCGAGCAAGACGCGGATTGAGCGATCCAATCCGTTCAGCCTGTTCGATCTCCTCATGAAGAAGATGCTCCGCCTCATCGTCGTGCACTCGCTCATAGGCGGCATTCCCCTCAGCCTCATGGCTCGCAGAGTGCGGACCGCGTGTGTCCCACCATCTGGGCTCAGGCTCAACGGATGACCCTGGCGCGTTGGAGGTGGAAGGTCGGCACTGCTCGAATTGGTCTGATGAACTGATCTGTCTCTTTGTGTGACTCGGCATGATCTCTTTCTCCTTAGGGGCCTCGTGACTTATGGTTCAAGTCGCGTGACTGAGAGGGTATGGCCTTCGGATGAGATCTTGGCTTCGATCTTATCCCCCGGGTTGACCCGCTTTTGGACTTTGGTATGGTCGTCGAGTTCAAGACGCATCTTTCCACCGGCTTGACTAGTGATGACATAGGACTTGTCCACGATATCGAGTGTGAGCTCGCCTTGAGAATCCTTGGCCATATGAAATTCCCCTTCGACCTGAGCCACTTCTCCTGTCACAATCTCCGAAGGCGGCGATTTCTGAAGCGACTGGGCTTCCTCCAGCATTCCCGAAGCCACTACAAAACCGACACTGGCAATTGTCATGGCAAGACTGGTTGAGTTTAGGGACTTCATTTTAATCTCCTTCTGAAGCTGAAGAGCAGCTTCTCCCTTTCCACCTCCACCCGGAGACTGACCCACATTTAGGCACTGGTCGAAAATGCGGGCCAGGGGACGAAACTCCCGGCCTCTGTCTCATTTTCACAAGTGTTACCGAGCGCCTGCTCGTACACCCTGAGATAGTCTTGCGCCATTCGTTCTACGCTGAACCGCTGCTCGAAGGTCCGGCGGCATCGTCGACGGTCGATTTCTGGAATACGCTGGATGGCCGCCGTCATCTCGTCGATCCCTTCGCATACAAATCCAGTGGCGCTGTCCTTAATGATTTCAGGAATAGATCCTCGCCGATAGGCCAGTACCGGCGTTCCACAGGCGAGCGCTTCAATCAGCACGAGCCCGAACGGTTCCGGCCAGTCGTAAGGACAGACGAGTGCCATCGCATGACCCAGGAATTCTTTCTTTTCGGCATCCGTGATCTCACCGAGATACTCGATTAATGGATCGGAGAGCAGCGGCTCGATTTTGGTGTGAAAATATTCCTGATCTATCGGGTCGACTTTCGCAGCAATCCGCAAAGGAATCCCTGTCCGTTTGGCAATCTCAATCGCGTGATCCGGTCGCTTTTCCGGGGCGATACGCCCAAGAAACGCCAGATAGTTCTCGGGATTCTGCTGCAAGCCGTACAGATCGGTCGGCAAACCGTGATAAACGGTAGCCTGCCAGTTTGCCCAGGAGACAGGTTTACGCTGAGCATCCGAAATCGACACCATTGGCATCTCCGCATACTCACGAAATACCGTCTGCAATTCAGGCAAATCGAGCCGGCCATGGAACGTAGTCACCGTCGGGGTCGGGTTCCGTCGTGCGAGGGGAAAGCCAAGAAAGTCCAGATGGGAATGAATAATGTCGAAATCGCCTGGTTTTCCCAGCGCCTGCTCCATCAGCATGGTCATGGGGGCATCACGGTTAAAAATACCTGTGTTCAACCGCAGTGCGCGAACACAGATCGGTTCCAGACGAGCGGTCGTCACCGAATCTCCGCTCGCGAATAGGGTCACATCGTGCCCGAGCCGGACCAGTTCTTCTGTGAGGTAGGACACCATCCGTTCCGTGCCTCCATAGAGTTTCGGCGGAACGCTCTCCCATAAGGGTGCAACCTGGGCAATTCTCATCGGAGTCCTCCTTATTACACAGTGACGTTACTTTCCCGGCCGTAGGGCAATGACTCGTTCACCCGGAATCACATCGGCTTCGATTTTCTCGCCCGGCACTACGGGCCGGTCTCGCTTCGTGTCTTTATCGATGTGGAGATACACCAGCCTTCCGAAGATGTCTTTAATGACATACAGGTCGCCCTTGATGGACAACAGATCACCTTTAATCGTTTGAACAGACGTCTCAACTTGCGCCATGGCGCTGGGGACGACGAGACTGAGACTACACAGCAGAATAATCGTGCACCCCAATACTTTGGACATGGCGTCACCTCTGCCGAAACTTTGCTGGATCTACCTCTTTCGCTTTGCCCGACATGACGTTAATGGTCTTCACCCCGACCACGAGCGAATAAGACAAAGTAGCCGCCTATGGCGAGGCCGGAAACAAAGGAAAAGAGCAGCGATCCTATTGTGTGCCGTTGGCTCCAGAGCCTAAACCGGTTTTCATCCAGCCGGTGCAGAGGAACTCCGACGCGCGCTTCCGCGCCGAGCCACTCCGATTTGATCTGGTCTGAGATTCCCTTCTCGGCTCGAACGGGATGCAGCAGATTAGTTATCGCTCACTGTTCTGGGCCGATCTCTGTGATTTAAACCATCCATGCTCTTGTTGAAACCAGCCACTGCCATTTCTTTAGTAAGCCGCTGCGGCGCTGCTGGGATCGCCGACCCTGATCTCGCCTTTGACGATCTGTTTTCCGCCCGGCAGTGCGGATTCCATACGAACGTTATAGGGGATCACTCCTGTCTTCGAAAAACAGACACTAACGCTTTTACTGGGCCCCACCGTT